>Ga0224512_10002394_pt1 | contig 17230 bp, 13 predicted proteins | sample SF_May12_sed_USG_4_FD_169103 | JGI IMG/M metagenome (GOLD analysis project Ga0224512, IMG submission 169103) | Sediment microbial communities from San Francisco Bay, California, United States - SF_May12_sed_USGS_13 | ecosystem: Environmental > Aquatic > Marine > Sediment | place: USA...
CACCGTTTTCATCATCGCGATTCTCGTCGCCGCCGTGGTGACCGCATCGCAGTGGCAGTTGCGCGCATCGATCATCATCCTGGTCCTGGGCAGCCTCGGCGCCGTGTTCGCCACCGCCCAGCTTGTCCTGGACGTGACCGGCCGGACGCGAACCGGCGCCGCGGTGTCGGCGCGCCCCACCATGGAGCTGCCCGCCTTCGAAGACACCGACCCACGATCCACCCTATGGGGCACGGTCGAGATCTGGGGCTGGCTTCTGGGCCTGCTGGCCCTGACGTTCGTCACCGGGCTGGACCTGGCGCTGCCCCTGTTCGTGCTGATCTACGCCCGGTTTTACGGCGCCAACTGGTGGCTCGCCGGCGGCCTGGCGGTTGCGCTGGGAGCCTTCATCTTCGGCGTCTACGATCAGATCATGCACGTCTATTGGCCGGAGTCGATCCTGGGGGATCTGTTCCTCGACGAATGGCGAGGAAACGACTAGGTGCCGCGGCAGTTCGATTGGCGGTCCCGGCTTTGCGATGTAGACTTGGGCACCAACGCCTAAGAAAAAGAGGGAGGATCGATTGGCGGAAATCATAGGCTGCATGGCCATGTCCCATGCGCCCCAGCTGCTGGCGCCGCCCGACAGATGGAGCGAGCTGCCGGCCCGCATCAAGGGCCCGTTCCACCCCAAGCCCGGCATCGAATCCGAATTGACGCCCGACGCCATGGGGGCCAACGCCGCGCGCTGCAATTCCGCGATCGAGGCGCTGCGCCAGCGCCTCGCCCTTTGGGCGCCGGACACCGTGGTGATCCTCGGCGACGACCAGGAGGAAAACATCCTGTTCGACAACATGCCGCCCTTCACCATCTTCATCGAGGACGAGGTCGATGCCACGGTGAAGTTCCGCTATTTCGGGGAAAAGGAAACCGACCAGATGACCCGCTACCGGGTCAACAGCGCGCTCGCCAACGAACTGCTGACGGGGCTGATGGGGGTCGGCTTCGACCCCTCCTGGTCCCGGGAGACCCGCTACCACGCCGGCCTCGGCCATGCCTTCGGGCGGGTGCTGAAGTTCCTCATGCCCGATGCCGGCCCCGCCATCGTGCCGGTGATGGTCAACACCTATTACCCGCCCGCCCCCAGCGCCAGGCGCTGCTACGATTTCGGCCAGGCCCTGGGCCGGCTGATCGCCTCCAGCCCCAATGCCGGACGCGTGGTGGTGATCGGTTCCGGCGGCTTGAGCCACACCAAGATCGACGAACAGCTGGACCAGGATTTCATCGCCGCCTTGAAATCACTGGACGTGGATTACCTGTGCGGAATGCCCGATGACGTGTTGACCACGGGAACATCGGAAATCCGCTGTTGGATCGCCGTCGCCGGCGCCGCCGGTTCGGGCGGCACCATGGTCGACTACGTGCCGTGCTACCGCAACGCCGACGGGGTCGGCTGCGCCATGGGTTTTGCCTATTGGGAGCGCAAGGCTGCCTGAGTCCCATCAACCGAAGAAGAACACCAAGGGGGAGTTCCTTTCATGATCATCGACATCCACGCCCATTTCACCGCACCGGACAAGCTATTCGCCTATAAGTCCAATATCCTGGCGAGCCGGGCGCGCAACCGCGGCACCGTCAAGCTGAGCGACGACGAAGTCCTCGCCGCGCTCAACAAGCCCGTCCATGGCGGCAATTCGCACCTCGAACAACTCGACGAGGTGGGCACCGACGTCCAGATCATCTCTCCCCGGCCCTATCAGCTGATGCACTCGGAGAAGCCGGAATCGATCGTTCACAACTTCACCATGTCGTGCAACAACCTGACCGCGGCCCAGTGCCGGCTGTTCCCGGACAAGTTCGTCGGCATGGCGTCCCTGCCCCAGAACTGGGGGGTCGAGCCCGCGAATTGCCTGGAGGAAATGGAGCGCTGCAAGGAACTCGGCTTCAAGGGCTACCTGCTCGACCCCGATCCCAGCGAGGGGCTCGACCCGCCCCCGGGCCTCGGCGACGAATACTGGTATCCGATCTACGAGAGGCTGGTGGAATACGACGCCCCGGCCCTGGTTCATGCCGCCGGCTGCCGGTCCCACCGTCATGATTACACGCTCAACTTCATCATCGAAGAGAGTGTCGCCATCATCAATCTGCTGCAGTCCAAGGTGTTCGACGACTTCCCCAGCCTCAAGCTGATCATCTGCCACGGCGGCGGCGCCATCCCCTATCAGATCGGCCGCTTCCGCGCCGGGCGCATCAAGCGGGGCAGCTCCGTCTCGTTCGAGGAAAGCTTCCGCAAGCTCTATTTCGATACCGCGCTCTACACCCAGGACGCCCAGGAGATGCTGTTCCGCTGGGCGACGCCCGACCGCTGCATGTTCGGCACCGAACGCCCCGGCGCCGGCACCGCCAAGGACCCCGCCACCGGCACCTGGATGGACGACACCCGGCCGATGATCGAGGGCATCGCCTCGCTCAGCGACGAAGACAAGAAGAAGATCTTCGAGGACAACGCCCGCAAGGTGTTCAACCTGGACCTCTAAACGGACGGTCGCGGCAGAGGAGGCCAATCGCAGTGGCAAGCAACGGGGAACAAGCGGGACGCGAGCTGGTCGCGAAATCCTGCCGGGTGATCGGCGGCCTGGAACTGACCAAGGCCGCCACCGGCCATGTCAGCCAGCGGTCCGAGGACGGCCAGCATGTCCTGATCCGGGCCCGCGGCGCCGACGAGGTGGGGGTGCGCTACACCACCGCCGACGAGGTCATCAAGGTCGACATGAACGGCAAGAAGGTGGATGGGCCCGACGGGCTCGCCGTGCCCCAGGAAGTGTTCATTCACACCTGGCTTTATAAGACCCGGCCCGAGGTGAAAAGCGTCATCCACATCCACCCGCCGACCGTGGTGCTGTTCACCATCTGCGAAAAGGAGCTGATGCCGCTTTATGGGGCCTACGATCCTTCCAGCCTACATCTCTGGATCGAGGGGATTCCCACCTATGGCCGGTCCGTCACCATCAGCAACGATGAGCTCGGCAAGGAGTTTTCGGACGCCATGGGCAACAAGCCGGTCTGCCTGATGCGCGGCCACGGCATCACCACCGCCGGCGCCAGCGTCGAGGAGGCGACGGTCACCGCCATCAAGCTCAACGAGCTGGCGGAGATGAACTACCGCGCCCATCTGCTGGGCGATCCCAAGCCGATCCCCGATCAGGACCTGGCCGAATACCGGGCGCGGCACGAAAAGCGCGGCGGCTTTTCCGGCTCGCCCCACGGCCCATCGAGCTGGCGCTATTACGAACGCTTGTCGGGGGCCTGAGGACCATGGCCGGCCAAGCCAAAACCAAGCGCCGTTCCGACCGCGGCAAAGCCAAGAAGGCAACCGCGCCGCTGCGCGTCGGCATCGCCGGGATCGGCGTCGCGTCCAGCCAGGTCTTGCCCACCTTCCGGGACGGTGCGCCCTATCAGCTGGCGGGCGGCGCCGATATCCGGGCCGAGGCGCGCGAGGCGTTCGCGAAAGCCTATGATCGCCCGACCTATGCTTCGGTCGCCGAGCTCTGCGCCCAAGACGATGTCGACGCGGTCTGGATCTCCACCCCCAACACGCTTCATGCCGAGCACGCCATCTGCGCCGCCCGCCACGGCAAGCATGTGATCTGCGAAAAGCCCATGGCGGTGAACTTGCGCGAATGCGACCGCATGATCGCCGCCGCCCGGGAAAACCGGGTGCAGTTCCTCCAGGGCCATTCGAAGATCTACCAGGCACCCATCAAGGCGGTCCGCGAGGTGATCCGCAGCGGCCGCCTCGGCAAGGTCATCCAGATACTGAGCTTCAATTCCAACGACTGGCTCCAGCGCCCCCGGCTGGCGCCCGAGCTCGACACCACCAAGGGCGGCGGCCTGGTCTACCGCCAGGGGCCGCACATGGTCGACATCGTGCGCTTCATCGGCGGCGGACTGGTCGAAAACGTGCGCGGCGTCACCGGGCGGGCGGACCCGCATTTCGATACCGAGGGCCATTTCAACGCGCTGCTGCAATTCGAGGACGGCGCCGCCGCCTCGCTGACCTTCAACGGCTACGGTTATTTCGACGTGACGGAGCTGACCTGGAATATCGGCGAAAGCGGCATGGTGCAGTCCAAGGGGCGCCGCTTTCCCCGCAAGCCACGGCTCACCGGTCCGGCCGATGTCGATCAGAAGGCCGCCGTCGCCCATCAGCGCGGCACCGGCGGGGCCAAGCCCCGGGAACGCCGCCAGCCCTTCTTCGGCCTGACCGTGGTGTCCTGCGAACGCGGCATGATCCGCCAATCGCCCGACGGCATCTTCGTCTACACCGAGGACGGACGCGAGGAGATCCCCTGCCCCACGGGCCACGGGCGGGAGTTCGAGCTTCTGGAACTGCGCGATGCGCTGGCCGAGGGACGGAACGTGTTCCCCGACGGCACCTGGGGCAAGGCGACGCTGGAGGTGTGCCTCGCCGTGATGGCGTCGTCCCGGGACGGGCGCGGCCGCCGCATGCGCCACCAGGTCGCGGCCCCCTGAACCGGGCCGGCTGCAAGGGGCAAAAAGCGGGGCTATACTCTATTGGCCCGCCGTGGGGCGCCGTGGAGTTAGCGCCCCAACGGGCAGGGTTGTTGTCTAGCGCCCCAACGGGCGCGCCGCGAAATTAGCGCCCCAACCGGCGACGGAGGCGGAAGGCGCCAGGGGCGCCGCCATGAATGGAGAGAAGCGATGCTTTCGGCAGAATTGAACGAACGCCTGACCCGGGTCGGCCCGGGGACCCCCTGCGGCGAATTGTTGCGCCGCTATTGGCATCCGGTCGCCGGCGAAGCGGAGATCACCGAGGACAATCCCAAGAAGCGCGTGCGCATCCTGGGCGAGGACCTGGTGCTGTTCCGTGACGGCAAAGGGCGGCTCGGCCTGGTCGAGGAACAATGCCGCCACCGCTCCGCCTCGCTCTATTACGGATTCGTCGAGGACGACGGGCTGCGCTGCGCCTATCACGGCTGGAAGTTCGATTGCGCGGGCACCTGCATCGAGATGCCGTTCGAACCGGAAGACGCCCCCCTCAAGGACGCGGTGAAGCAGATCGCCTATCCGGTCCAGGCCTTCGCCGGCGTGATCTTCGCCTATCTCGGCCCCGCCCCGGCGCCGCTCCTGCCGCACTGGGATGTTCTGTTGCGCGAGGACGGCGAACGCCGGCTGTACATCCTGCCCGAGCTCGAATGCAACTGGCTGCAGGTGATGGAGAACTCCTGCGATCCGTCCCACACCTTCTACCTTCATGCCCATACCCTGAAGCTCAAGGGCAAGGGCCGGGCCGGCGCCTATTACGACCGGCCGATCGAGAAGATGAACTTCGAAACCGTCACGGAACCGGCCTGGTGTGGCATCCGCAAGCAACGCGTCTACGGCGGCGAGGAGGCCGAAGTCGAGGCCGGCCACCCGGTGCTGTTCCCCTGCATCCTGCTCTCGCCCCAGCGCGAGCACCTGGTCATGCATATGCGCCTGCCGGTCGACGACACCACCACCAAGATCTTCCGCATGCAGTTCACCCCCAACGACGACGGCACGCCGGTGCCGCACCCCGACATCGTGCCGGTGGAACACGTGCCGCCGGTGAAAGACGAGAGCGGCGAATACCACATGGAAAGCTTTGCGTCCCACGACGCCATGGCCTGGGAAACCCAAGGCGCCATCACCGACCGCGCGCGGGAGAATCTGGGCATCGGCGACCAGGGCATCGCCCGCTACCGCCGCCTGCTGCGCGAACAGATCGATCGAGTGGAGGCGGGCCAAGAGCCGCTCGGCGTGATCCGCGACCCCGCCGTCAACCAGCGCATCGTCATCGAGGTGTCCTCCGGCCAGCGCCGTGTCGCCAAGCAGCTTGCCGAAAGTTCAACCGACTGAGAACGGGATCATCGCGCCTGAAAAGAACGCAGGCTGATCCGCGATAGTTAGTTGCGGATGCCCACGCGCAGTCCAAACGCCCGGGCGAGGAGCGCAACGCCCGTACTCATCAACACGACGACGAGCGACACCACGGCGGCCGTTTCGTAGCGTCCTTCCACCATGAAGTCGAGTTGGACCAGGGCCAGGGTCTTGGTTTCCGCGGTCGCGATCAGCGCCACGGAGGCGATGTCGCGGGCCGCGGAGATGAAGTTCATGACCCCCACCAGCAAGAGGACGGGCACCATGATCGGCAGGACCACGTGAAGGAAGGTATGTCCCCATCCCGCGCCGGAAATCCGCGAAGCCTCCTCCAACTCGTGGCCGATCTGCATCATATTGGACTTGATGATCTGGGTGCCGAGGGTCATCGAACTGACCACGGTCGCCACGATGAGCAGTGCCATTGACCCGTAAAGCGGCCTCAGCAGGGGGGATTCGAGGAACACGTAGAGGAGGCCGACGCCGAAGAGAAGCCCCGGCACGGCGAAGGGCAGCCACGATATGAAATCGAGCAGAGCCCGCGCCTTGAACGTCGTCCGCACCGTGAAATAGGCGACCAGCGAAAAGAGGACCACCGAAAAGACGCCGGCGCCGCCCGCCATCATGAGCGTGTTCCAAACCGCGTTCAGGAAAACGCTGTCCTTCAGGACCAGAAGCCAGTGGTTGACCGTGTAGGGGTCGGGGATATTGAAGAATCCGAACAGCTTCATGAACGATGCGAGCGCGACCAGGGCCAGCGGCACGATCGTCAACAGGAGAACGACAAAGAGCACGCAAAGGAATACCGGAATCCGCCAGATGCCCAGCCTCACGGGTTGGGTCTGCAGTTTCCCGGTAAGCGTCGTGTACTGGCGGCGCAGGCCCAGCCGGCGCTGAAAGAAGATCAGGGGGAGGATGACGGCGAGCCCGAGGGTGGCGAGCGCGGATGCGGCGCCGAACTGCGGCGGTTCCTGACTGATCAGCGAATAGACCTTCGTCGAGTAAATGTAGAAGCCGAACGGCGGCCCTAGGACCAGCTCGATCTCGAAGGACTGCATGGCACGGATCATGGCCATCAGGACGATGGCGATCAGCGCGGGCATCATGGCGGGGACGACGATCCGCACGAGCGTCATCGTCCGGCCAGCCCCGGCGACCCGCGACGCCTCCTCCAGAGAGGAATCGATGTTGCGGAACGTGGGGGTCAGCAGCATGACCTTGATGGCCAGGGAATTGGCGGCGATATGCGCCCAGACGATTCCCCAGAACGAGTAGATGTTGAACGGCCCGTCCTCCACGAACGGGAGCAGCGTAATCAGCCTGTTGATCAGGCCGTGCTCCGGATCAAGGCACATGATCCACCCCAGCGTTACCGAAAGGGACGGCAGGAAGAAAGAGATCCAGAACATGAACTCGAGGCCATGGCGGCAGGGAATATCGGTCCGCGCCAGGGCCCAGGAAATCAGCACCGCGATCGGCAGGGCGATCCCGTGGATCACCACGAGAAGCTTGAGAGAATTGAGAATGGTGCCGAACATCGAAGGGTCGGAAAGCGCATAACGCCAGGGCTCTAGCCCGAATTCGAAAGTCCCGCGCATCTCGCCCGCGTTGAAGGAATACAGCGCGACCAGAAGGACGGGGTAGAGCACGAGGAAAACGGTGACCAGCAGGACGATCGTGAACAGGATCGTCCGCACCTCGAACAAGCGGCTTATGCGGCTTCCCGCCTGGGGCGTGAGGGCTAGCTCGGCCATATCGTCAGGGCCTCGGGCGCCAGGAACAGTTCGACGTCCTGGTTCTTCATGGCGCGCGCCTCCGGGGGCCCATAAATGGTGATGATGTCGTCGCCGACCCGCACGGTGCATTCCGTGCGGTCCCCCTGGTAAAGCACGGTTTCGATGCGCCCCGACAGGCGGTTCTCTCCGCCCTCGGCAACCTGAGACAGGGTGATACGCTCGGGACGGATGGCGATCTTGACCTCGCTGCCGGAGGAGAGCGGCGGGGCGCCCGCGACGGGCGTAAAGGCCAACTGGCCGGCGCCGTTGTCGAGCACGACGCTGGCACGGCTGCCGTTGACCGCCCCTATGCGGCCCGGAAGCGTGACCGTCTTGCCGAGAAAATCACGGACGAATTCGGTGCGCGGCTGGTTGTAAAGCTCGTCCGGAGAGCCGTCCTGTTCGATGCGCCCCTGGCTCATTACCGCGATGCGGTCCGAGAGGCTCAGCGCCTCGGCCTGGTCATGGGTGACGTAGATGATCGTGAGCCCGAGCCGCTCTTGGAGCATTTTGATTTCGAGCCTCATCTGTTCGCGCAATTTGACATCGAGATTGGACAGCGGCTCGTCGAGCAACAGAATGTCGGGCTCGTACACCAGTGCGCGCGCCAACGCCACGCGCTGTTGCTGCCCGCCGGAAAGCTTGGGGGCATCGCGGTCGGCCTGGGCTTCGAGACCGACCTGGCGCAGCGCCTCGGCGACCCGCGCGCGGATCTCGGCGCGCGGCAAGCGGCGGAGCTTGAGCGGATAGGCCACGTTCTCGGCCACCGTCATATGCGGCCATATCGCGTAGGACTGGAACACCATGCCCATGTTCCGCTTCTCGGGCGGCAGGTTCACGCGCTTTTCCGCCGAGAAAATGACGCGCGAATTGAGCTTCACCTCGCCGCCGCTCGCATCCTCGAGCCCCGCGATAATGCGCAGGGTCGTGGATTTGCCGCAGCCCGAGGGCCCCAGTAGGGTAAAGACCTCGCCCTTTTCGATGGAAAAACTGACGCCGTCCAGCGCCGTGACGGCGCCAAACCGTTTCGTCAGCGCGGACACCTGGATGATGGGATTGGACATGGAAATATCGGGCCGCGACCGGAGGATCGCGGCCCGCTCTGTATCGTCTTAGTTCGACTTCGAGGACTTCTTGCCTCTGCGCCGCTTTTTCCTTTTCTTCGGCGGCGGCGCGTCGATGACTTTTCGGGCGATCTTCTGAAGTTCTTCGCGCCGGGCGCGGTTCTTTTCATGGTGCCCATTGAAGTAGGTGACGCCCTGTTTGGGCGACAGGCTGGGATCGGGCGACGACACGTCGGTCCGGCGGGAATTGCGGGGCACGGCGACCCAGGCCTCTTGCCCCTCCTTACTCAACAGCCAGTTCACATAGACGGCGGCGGCATGCGGATGGGGCGCCTTATCCATGACACCGACCGAGCCGAACCCGGGCGATATCTGCTGGGTCTTGTAAAAGCTGTCACCGAGCGGCTCAATGTTCTTGCCGAGCCCCTCCTTGACGAAGATCTCCAGCTGGGTTTTATCCAGCCCGATAGCGATGGGATAGCGGCCGCGCACGATCCATTCCGCCCCCTGGCGCCGGTTGGTCGTGAACACGGCCTTCTGCCCATAAAGCTGGCGCAGGAACTCCTCGCCGAAATTCGCATCGATGGTCAGTGACGAGCCGTTTCCCGACCCGCCGACGCGCGGATCATCCCACACGATCTTTCCGGCGAATTCGGGCTTGATGAGATCCTTGATGGATTTGATCTGGTCTCTCTTGATGACGTCCCAGTTCACGTGAATCGGGTGTTGGACGGAACCGTCGAAGGAATAGAAGTAGGTCGCTTCGAAATCGGTGAAACCGGCCTTGAAACCGCCGATCCAGTTCTTGTCCTCCATGATCTCCTTGCGAAGAAACGGCCTGAGGGCCTGGAACGCACCCGCCGGCTTTAGGTGTGCGATCGCGGAGGAGCCCGACGACCAGACGTCCTGTTTGAATATGCCCGCCTGACGTTCGCGCAGGAGGCGGGGGATCGCGGTCCGATTGCGGGCGCCCGAAAACTCTACCCGAATTCCCGGGTATTTCTTCTCGAATGCGCCTTTCAGGACCCTGGCGTAGCGCCGGCCCGGGGCGCCGTGGACAACCACGGAGCCTTCCTGCTTTGCCTTTGCGACAACGGCCGCCCAGTCGTCGAGATTCTTCGGCGCATTATCCGCCGCGGCCGGCAATGCCAATAGGGCGGCGCCCGCGGCTCCGCAAATCAGCGATTTCAGAAAAGTCATCCGATGCTCCCTGTTATCAAACTTTCTGTTTTCAGACTTTCCAAGCATCACTCTAGAGGTTGAGCCATCGGCTTGTCGAGTGGCGCTCCACGGCCCCGGGTGGAAGCGTGAGGTCGACCCTGATCGAAAACGCCGAGGCATTGTCGAAAAGGACGAAGATGGGCCTATGTATCGCGTTCGCTCGTCGGGCCATATTCACCCGTGCACCCGGGTACAAAGGCCTTCATGCGGCAGGTCGCTCCGTGCTTGGCGAGCTCGGCCTCGAAGATCTCGTGAATCTTCGGGTTTTCATCCGTGTACTCGACCTGGCAGCCCCCGTCCTTGATGCTGACGTCGATCTTTCTGCCGAGCCCGTGGGGCGGAAGAAAACCGGCGCTGCCGGGGCGCAGCGCCAAATAGCGGGCGCGCGTCGGGCCGGTATTGAAGTGCTGGTGGAAACACTGGTCGCTCGGCACGATCACCATGCCGCCCTTCTTCCAGTCGCACTTGCGGAGGTCTGAAAGGTCGTCCTTGGTCCAAAACAGCGAAAAGCCTATGCCGCTCAGGATCACCAGGTGCGCACCCGGGCCGTGGCGGTGTCCTTTCTTGTAGGTCCCGACAGGGAACTCGGAAATGTGCGCCTTCTGGGCGTTGTTCGCCATCTCCAGCATCACGTTGATGCCGCCGGCGCCGCGCTCCTTCCAGCCATAGAGCGGCATTTCCTGCGCGTTGGGGACGAAACTGGTCTCCCAGACCCGGCGCTTGTAAAGCTTGCCCCCGTTGAACTGGTCGGTGCCGCCCTTGAACCGGCTCGTGAACTGGAACGGGTTGTTGAAGATGAAGTCGTCGTCGCGCATGCGCCGCATCGCCGGCGGCGCGTCGGTCACCGCCACGTAGCGCGCCGGTTCGGCGCTGCCGTTGAAGTGCTGATACCAGGCATTCAGCGGGATCGAAAAAAAGCTGCCTTCCTCCCACTCGAACATGTCGGGCTCTTCTCCGTCGAGCCACACGCGCGTGGCCCCGCGCCCTTTCAGCACATAGACGTTTTCCTCATACATGTGCCGTTCGGGTTCCGACTTTCCTTCGGCCGCGATCTCCACCAGATGCGCATCGTTCGGCAGGTAGTCGTTGGGAACATTGATGATGGCGCCGGCGCCGCCCTTGCGCGCCCAGGGGCTGAGCTCGAGCGCGGTGAGATCGTCGAAGGCGAAATCTCTGATGACCCGCACGCCTTCCCGATCCTGCCACGACAGATAGGCGTCTGGGATGACGAAATCGTCGAGCGGCTCATCGGGCTCTTCCGCAATCCTCATATCGTCGGCCATGGTTTCCTCATCAATAGCATTCAGGACATTCGATACGCGCGCTTCGTCGGCGACCCATCATCCACGTTTATCGCCAACAAGGAAACAGGCCCTATCCCCGGCTGGGAGCCAGTGCCGAGAACCCCAACCGGGCGGCAATAACCCGCGCCGCGGCGGCCACCACGAGCGTTAGGAAGACGATCAGGGTGCCGATCACCGCCGCCGCCTCGAAACTGCCGTCGACCATGTTGTCGACCTGGAGCATGGACAGCGGGCGCGTGTCGCCGGTCACCAGCATGGCGATGGCCGACACCTGGCGCACCGCCGAGGCGAAGGTCAGCAGCCCGACGGAAACCAGGGCCGGCGCCATCAGCGGCAGGACCACCCGCCGGAAGGTGTAGAACCACGATCCGCCGGTGATGTAGGAGGCCTCCTCGAGCTCCGCCCCCAACTGCACCATGTTGCCCTTCAAGAGCTGCACCCCGGTGGAAATGCTGTTCAGCATCAGGGCGATGACCAGCACCGCGATGGTCCCGTAAAGCGGGCGGAACAGCGGGATGTTGAGGAAGGTCCAGAGCAGCGCCAGGCCGAGGATGATCCCCGGCAGGCTGGCCGGCAGCCAGGACAGGAAATCGATGACGCCGCGGCCGGGATAGCGGGTGCGGGCGGAGATATAGGCCACCAGGGAGTACCACACCACGCCGATCAGCGCCGCCGCGCCGCCCATGATCAGGGTATTGACCGCGGCCTTGATGAGCGGCGGGTCGGACAGCACCGAACGCCAATGCTCCAGCGTCCAGGGCTCGGGCACGTTGAAATAGCCGAACAGGTTCATGAAGGTGCCCATCAAGAGGAAGGTCACCGGCACAGCGGTGATCAGCAGGCCGAAGCAGCACACCAGGGCGAACACCGGGACCCGCAGCCTGCGCAGCCGCAACAGGTTGGACGAGAAATGGCTGGTGACGGTCACGAAGCTGCGCGACGAGGAGAGATGCTGCTGATAGAAGATCAGCGGCAGCAGGCTGATCAGCACCGCCATGGCCAGCACCGTGGCGACGCCGAACAGCGGCGGATCCTCGTTGATCACCTGGTAAATCTTGGTCGAGAACACGTAGAACCCGGTGGGCGGGCCAAGGATCAGCTCGATTTCGAACGATTCCAGCGAATGCAGCAGGGAGATGCACAGCATGATCAAAAAGGCCGGCATCAATATCGGCAGGGAAATGCGCCGGAGCGTCATGATCGGCCCCGATCCGGAGATGCGCCCGGCCTCCTCCATCGCCGAATCCAGGTTGCGGAAGGCGGGCGCCAGGAAGATGTATTTCGCCGCCACCGAGCGCGCGGCCAGGTGGGCGAATACCATGCCGGCAAAGGTGTAGATGTCGAACGGGCCCTTATCGGCGCCGGTGACCGCCTTCACCATTTGGTTGCCGAGCCCGTATTCGGGGTCGAACAAAAGGATCCAGCCCATCAGCACCGGCAGCGCCGGCAGGAAGAAGGCGATCCAGCAGAAGGCATCGACCAGCTTCTTGCCGGGCAGGTCGGTGCGGGTCACCAGCCAGGCCAGCAGCACCGCGGCGGGGACGGCGAAGATCTCCGTGAAGATGACCCGCTTGAAGGTGTTCCAGATGGACAACCCCATTCCGGCCTCGCCCCAGGAATTGATCCAGTAATCGAGCCCGAATTCCGCGCCGCCGCCGGGCTGTTCCACCAGGAAGGTCGAATAGAGAAGCAACAGCATGGGATAGAGGACGATCAGCAGCATCACCGCCAGCACGGCGGTGCACAGCACCGGCCCGGGGCGCCATCTGAACCACCGCCGGGGCCGACCTTGAGGCGCACCGCCGGTGGTCCCGGCCCGGCTCAGCGCGGCCATAGGCTGAGCGCCTCGCTCGGAAACTGCAGATGCACGGTGCCGCCCTCACGTATCCAAGGCTCCCGCGGGGCAAAGATCATCACTTCCCGCCCGGCCAGCATCAGCCAGCATTCATAGCGGTCGCCGTGATACAGCAACGCCTTGACGGTGGCCGCCACCTCATTGGCGCCGGGCGGTCCTTCGGCGGGGCTGACCTTGATGCGTTCCGGGCGCACGCAGGCCAGCACCGTCTCATCGGTCGCCGTGCCGTCGAGCCGCGATCGCCCGCAGGTCAAGGTGCCGGCCCCCTCCGGCAGCGCCGCCGTGAAACCGCCGCCCGCCGCCGCGCCCTGGAAGCGCACCGGGAAGGAGGTGGTCTGGCCGATGAAATCGCGCACGAAAGGCGAGGCCGGTTCGTCATAAAGCTGCGACGGCGTGCCGACCTGTTCCACCCGGCCCTCGCGCATCACCGCGACACGGTCCGACAGACTGAGCGCCTCCACCTGGTCATGGGTCACGAGGATGACCGTCACCCCGACCTCGCGCTGCAACAGCTTGAGCTCGACCCGCATCTGCTCGCGCAGCTTGACGTCGAGATTGGAAAACGGCTCGTCGAGGAGCAACACGTCGGGCCGGTAGACCAGCGCCCGGGCCAGGGCGACCCGCTGCTGCTGGCCGCCCGACAGGGTCTGGGACGAGCGCTCCTCCATGCCCGACAGCCCGACCTGGCCGATGATCTCGCGCACCGCCTTGTCGATGTCGGCCTCGGCCCAGCGGCGCACGCGCAGCGGATAGGCGATGATCTCGAACACCGAAAGGTGCGGCCAGATGGCATAGGACTGGAACACCATCCCCATGTTGCGGTGCTGGGGCGGCACGAAAACGTCGTCCGCCGGCGAAACCAGCACGGTATCGCGCAGACGGATGACGCCGGCATCGGGCTGATCCAATCCGGCGATCTGGCGCAGGGCAGTGGTCTTGCCGCAGCCCGACGGGCCCAGAAGGGCGAACACCTCACCATGGCGGATCGCAAGGTTGAGGTCGTCCACGGCCTTGAAGCTGCCGAAACATTTGGTGATGCCTTCAAGCGTCAGAAACGCTTCGGCGGCGTCGTCCGTGGAAATCTCGGAATCCCCCTGTTGCGATGCGGCCAGGTTTTTGAGGTTTTGGTCTCTGGCCCGCAGATCTGAGAATTCATTCTGGAAACGGCCCTTTAGCTTGTCAAGCAAGCGGGCCCGCCGGCGGCGCACTTGACCGGGGCCGGGCCCCGCGATAGCGTTTATTTCAATGCCATTTCGAATTTCGAAGCCTGGGCGCGCCAAGGCGGAGCGGCGCGCCGGGACCGTGGGAGGAACCCATGACGACCGCCGATGAAAACGAACTTCTGGTCCATACCGGCCCGGGCACGCCGGGAGGGAATCTGATGCGCCGCTACTGGCATCCGGTAGCGCTCAGCGAAGAACTGCCGCCGGGCGGCGCCCCGCTGCCGATCCGCGTTCTCAGCGAGGACCTGGTGCTGTTCCGCGACGAGGCCGGCCGGCCCGGCCTGCTGCACCGTGCCTGCCCGCACCGCTGCGCCGATCTCAGCTACGGGCGGCTGGAGGACGGCGGCCTGCGCTGCCTCTATCACGGCTGGCTGTTCGATGTCGCGGGCAACTGCCTGGAGCAACCCGGCGAGCCCGCCGGCAGCACCTACAAGGACGAGGTCAGGGCCGTCGCCTATCCCTGCCATGAGGTGGGTGGCCTGATCTTTGCCTATATGGGCGGCGGCGCGGCGCCGGAAATGCCCGAATACGAATTCCTCAATGTCGGCGAGGCGCACCGCTACGTGCACCGCTCCGACCTCGAATGCAATTACCTGCAATCGCTGGAGGGCAATATCGACCCGGTGCATCTCTCCTACCTGCACCGGCCCCACAAGCGTGCCGACGCCCGGGCCGTGCCGGGCAGCGACGACAAATCCGCCGACATGTATTACGCCGAGGACCGCGCGCCCCGGCTCGACCTGGAACACACCGAATACGGCATCCGCATCTTTTCGGTCCGCAATTCCGGTCCGGAAAACCAGTATGTGCGGGTGACCAATTTCATCATGCCCAATTCGGCCGCCATCGTCGGTCAGGAAGGCCGGGTCAACGAAGGCTACGCGGTTCATTGGCACGTGCCCATAGACGACACCCACAACATGCGCTTCGACCTCGTCATCAATCGCGTAAACCCCATCGATAAGGTGAAGTACCGAAGCCGCGAGGCCAATCTCTACGGCCCCGACGGCAAGGAAGAGCGTCGGGCGCGGAACCGGTACTTCCAGGACCGGGAAGCGATGAAGACGGAGAACTTCACCGGCATGGGCCGGTCCTTCAACGTCCATGACGCGTTTGCGAGCGAATCCCAGGGGCCGGTCCATGACCGGACGCGCGAGCACCTGGCCACCAGCGACCGCATCATCGTCCAGGCGCGGCGCCAGTTGATCGAAGGCATCGAGGCCGTGCAGGACGGCAGGGAACCGCTCGGCGTCATCCGCGATCCGGACAAGCGGGACCGGTCCGAGCTTGTGGTGATGTCCCAGGTGGTGCCCCGGACGCTCGATTACAAGGACGCCTGGAAATCCATGGTGCCGCGGCAATCGGCCGCGGAATGACGACGCCCGTGCAAGCCATTCCAACCCACACCAACGAAAAACCAATTCCCAGGAGGCAGACCATGACACCCTATCGAGCCGCAAGACGAGTCGTCACCCGCACCGGGCTCGGCCTGGCCCTGCTGTCAGCGGGCGCGATGACGGCAGCCGCCGCCGACTGGCCCGGCAAGGCCGAGTGGGACAAGGTCGTCGCCGCCGCAAAGAAGGAAGGCAGGCTGGTGGTGGCCGGCCCCTCCGGCCGTGCCTGGCGGGACGCGCTGATGAATTTCCAGAAGGATTACCCTGAGATCAAGATCTCGGTGACCCCGTTCGCCGGCCGGGACTTCTGGCCCAAGGCGCTGAAGGAGCGTGAGGTCGGCAAGCACCTCTGGGACGTGCGCGTCGGCGGCGCGACGACGCAGGCCTGGCGGCTGTCGTCCCAAGGGGGGATCGCGCCAGTGAGCCCGATGTTGATGCTGCCCGAGGTCACGAACGAGAAGAACTGGCACGGCGGCTTCGCCCATATGTACACCGACAAGGGCAAGAAGTTCTTCCCGACCTTCTGCATCTATTCCAGTGCCTTCGCCTATTACAACAAGGACTTCATCAAGCAGGACACTTTCGAGGTCAAGGAGATGCTCGATCCCAAATGGAAGGGAAAGATCTCCATGGCGGAGCCCTCGGAAGGCTCCGCAACGGTGACCATGGCGATGCTGATGAAGGACCCGCGTTACGGCAAGAAATTCATCCGCACCCTGATCGAGGACCAGAAACCGGTCATCACCAAGAACCGCCGCCAGCTGATGGGCTGGTTCGTCAGCGGCAAGTATCCCATCTCCATCGGCATCCCGAGCTCCTCCATCCGCCGCTTCAAGAAGCGCGGCGTAAAGCTCAACATGGGCGAGATCAGCGGCATGAAGCGCTGGAGCCCCGGCGTCTGCGGCGCTCAGGTCCTGGAGCCCCGCCCGCACCCGAACGCCACCACGGTTTTCGTGAACTGGTTGTTTTCTCGCAAGACCCAGGAGATGATCATGCCGATCATCGGCCTGAACAGCCGCATGAAGGGCGTACCCATCGCCAACAAGGGGCGTCTCGTCGACTACAGCAAGCTCGGCGAATACAAGAGCGGCCAGACCGAGGAATACCGTTCCTATCAGGCCGAAGCGAAGAAATTCGTTAAAAGCCTGACGCGCTGAGCGGGCCGGGCGGTGACGGAGGAAACGCCGCAAAAGGCGCACAAAGGGCCCTATCGGGCGGATCACGTCGGCAGCCTGATCCGTCCCGAACGCCTGTTGCAAGCGCGCGCGCAACGCGATGCGGGGGAGATCGACGCCGCCACCCTCGGCGAAGTGGAAGACGACTGCATCCGTGAAGTGGTGCGCCTGCAGGAAGACGCCGGGCTCGAGGCTATCACCGACGGGGAGTTCCGGCGCCGGGTGTGGTACGCGGATTTCCTTTCGGGCTTCGACAACGTGACCGATGCCGGGCGCATGCTGGAAGTGGCCATCACGGAACCGGACGGCAGCGTCACC
>Ga0224512_10002395_pt1 | contig 17228 bp, 17 predicted proteins | sample SF_May12_sed_USG_4_FD_169103 | JGI IMG/M metagenome (GOLD analysis project Ga0224512, IMG submission 169103) | Sediment microbial communities from San Francisco Bay, California, United States - SF_May12_sed_USGS_13 | ecosystem: Environmental > Aquatic > Marine > Sediment | place: USA...
AATAACGCCGTGACCTGCGGAAACTCTGTCGGGCTGGGGAGATTCGAACTCCCGACCTCTTGACCCCCAGTCAAGCGCGCTAACCAAGCTGCGCCACAGCCCGTGGCGCTCCGATCGTACCGTGGTTCCGGGAGCTGGCGGCGCGATTATTCCGATTTCAGGTCACAGCTGCTGGACCAGCCAGCCGATGCCCTGAATCAGCCGCCAACCGAGATAGGCCACAACTGCGACGACCACCACCCAGAAATGCCACGGCACGGCTTGGTCGGGGCTGGTGGCCTGAATCCGGTCGGCCGTGTCAACGGACCCGCCACAGGTCGGGCAGGTACCACCCTCATCGACCGAGTTAGGGGCCAGATAGACATCACAGGTATCGCACCACGGCACGAGGACGGACCTCCGAAGGGTCGAGACGACGTTCGCCGAGTCAGATCCTACGCAGAACGAGCACCGCTACGTCGTCGCTGATCGGACCGCCGGCAAAATCCCGGGCTGCCTCGACCAGCACTTTGGTCAGGACGTCCGGGGTCGCGGTCGGATCGCGGCGGATCATGCCGGCGATGCCGTCCTCGCCGAACAACACGTCGCCTCGCCGCGCCTCGGCCAGCCCGTCGGTGTAGAGCACGGCGACATCGTCGAGATCCCACGCCATCTCCCGGGAATGGTAGGGAGCGGTCGGATCGAGCATGAGCAGCGGACCGGTGGCACCGAGGGGTCGAACCTCGCCTCCGTGCCAGACGAAGGCTGCAGGGTGACCGGCCGAAGCGTAGCGCAGGGTTTCTGCCTCGCTGTCGAACACCAGCACACACAGCGAGATGAACTCCTCGCCCCGCTCCAGCACCGACATCTGGGCGTTCAGTTGCTCGAGAGCCTGGCCGGGATCGCGGAACTGAATGAGGAAAGCCCGAAGCAGGTACTTGGCCTGCAGGGCCGTGATCGACGGTTCGATGCCGTGCCCAGTGACGTCGCCGATGACGGCGCCGACGCGGTCCTGATCGATTTTGAACACGTCGTAGAAGTCGCCGGCCATTGCGCCGCTGCCGGCCTGATAGGCCTGCCCGATCTCGAAGTTGGGAATATCGGGTAGATCCGAGGGGGCCAACCGGGCGGCCCACTGCAAGGGCGCCAGCTCCTCCTGCGTCAGCACCTCACGGGCCTTCTTCTCGACCTCGGCCCGATCGGCGGAAATTCGGGCGATCTCCATTTGGGATTCACGGTTGACGAGGGCGACCGCGGCCGGAACGCCCAGCAGCGACACGAGTGCCGCCTGCCAGGTACCGATCCGCACGATGGCCACGATCAGAAGCGCCATCGAGGCCAGACCGGTGAACACCGCCGTCTGCAGGTCGCGCCGGTAGTCGTTGATGGCGAGGCGCCACAAGTCGGGAGCGGTCTGCTCCTCGGCCAGCCGACTCACGACCCGATGCCGCCGCACGGCAGCCCGAGCCCAGGCGGCAGCGGCCAGAGCACAGACGATCGCGGCGAGAGCCGGTAGGAGCCTCTCCATAGTCCTTCCATCCTAGCCCAGCCCGGTGACGGCGGGCCGGGCGACCTGCGGACGACCGTGCCGCCGGGCTTGGGAGCAGTCTCCCAGCCGCCGGTCTGATCTGCCCGTTAGTCGCTCCGGCGCCTGACCCGGATCTTGATCGGTGTCGGGCCGAAGTCGAACTCCTCCCGCAACCGACGCTCGAGGTAGCGCAGATAGTGGTCGGGAATTCGGCGGTTGGCGAACAGGGTGAAGGTCGGGGGATCGACGGCGCCCTGCGTGGCGTACAGGACACGCGCACCGCCGGGAGCCGGTTGGGCCTGCTGGGCCAGACGGATGACATCGTTGACCTTGCCGGTCGGAACCCGGGTCTGGTACGCCGCGATCGCGGAGCGCAGTGACGGCAACAGCTTCTGCGTCCCCGACCCGTTCAGGGCCGAGATCCGGTGCACGCCCGCCTCCGGGAGGAAGCTGAGCTTGCGCTCCAGCTGGATCCCGAGGTCGTTCTTCTGGTCGGTCGTGAGCTGATCCATCTTGTTCAACACCACGACCACCGGGCAGCCGGCGGCGTCAACCCGCTCGGCCAGACGCTGGTCCTGTTGGGTGACGCCCTCGGTGGCGTCGATGATCAGTAGCGCCACATCGGCCCCGTCGACCGCCTTCAACGAGCGGACAACCGAGTAGTACTCGGTGTCCTCGTTGATCCTGGATCGTCGCCGCATTCCGGCGGTGTCGAGAAAACGAACCGGACCTATCTCGGTGTCGACGACCGTGTCGATCGTGTCCCGGGTCGTGCCGGGCATGTCGTGCACCACCGAGCGTTCCTCACCGATCAGGCGGTTGAACAGCGTGGACTTGCCGACGTTGGGACGGCCGACCAGTGCGATGCTGAAGATTCGGTCGGGCGCGATCTCGTCGCCGTCGTCACCGTCGACCGCTGCTTCGTCGTCCTCGTCCGCGTCAAAGGTGGCGATGACGGCGTCGAGCAGATCGCCGACACCTCGACCGTGGAAGGAGCTGACCGGGAAGGGGTCGCCGAGGCCGAGACGGTTCAAATCCCAGATCGCCGACTCGTGCGACCGGTCGTCGATCTTGTTGGCCACGAGCAGAACCGGGGTGTCAGCGGCACGGAGGAGTTTGGCGGCGGCCATGTCCTCGTCGGTCACGCCGACGATGGCGTCGACCACGAACAGGATCACATCGGCCGTCTTCAGGGCGCGCTCCGATTGGCTCGACACTTTCAGATCAAGCTCCGAGCCTCGAGCCAGCCAGCCACCGGTGTCGACCAGCCGGAACGGACGACCCTGCCAATCGGCCTCCACCTCCTTGCGGTCCCGGGTGACCCCGGGCCGCTCCTCGACGATCGCCTCCCGTCGCCCGAGGATGCGGTTCATCAGCGTTGACTTGCCCACGTTGGGACGACCGACGATGACGACTTCGGGGAGGGCGCTCATCGTGCGACCGCCAGGGTGACGGCCGACTCGACGGTGGCAGTGACGGTCTCGTTGACGTCGGCGGTCGGCAGGCCGAGGGCCCGACGAAGCGACAGCCCGTCGGTGCCGACGATTTCCACCGGTCGGGGCAGCTCCTCAAGGGTCGTTCCGTCGAGGAAACGGCCACCTGACAGGCAGACGTCGGGCAGCAGGTACCGGTGACCGGTCGGTTCCTCGGCGAGATGGCGGGCCACGTCGGCGCCGACCATCAACCCGGTCACGCCGATGTTGCCGCCGAAGAATCGATTCTCGACGGTGACAACACGCGCGTCGACGGGCAGCTCGTCCGCCACCTTCCGCAGGAGCGGTTCGAGAACCCGGGCGCCGTAGGCGCCGGTGAGAATGGCGACCGGAGCCTTCGCCGAGGGGCGCAGGGTGACCGGTTGCGCCCCGACGCCGCCAGTGGTTGTAGGGTCAGCCGCCGCGATCCGAGGGGCCCGGTACCCCTCGGCGGGCGCACCGTCGACCCAGGCGAAGAAGCCGGAGGCGGGACCGACCGGTGTGTCGCTCAGTCCAGCGAACTCGAGTTCGAAGGTTCGAGCCATCCCGATTCCGTCTTCGTGCATGGCGAACCCCTCGTACGTGTCGGCGGCCGGAAACGGGCGACCGGCCAGCAGGTAGTATTCGTCGGCTGCGAACACCAGACGACGGCCCAGCACACCGGCGTAGATCGACTGCCACTCGGTGACCAGCTCGACGACGGCAGCCGCTTCGGCGTTGGTGTGGGGCCGCATGGCGGGCTCGTTGGAGTGCCCACTGACGCCGAGCGGCACGACAGCCAGACTGGCCAGCGACGGGTAGGCGTCGAGCACGGTCAAGAGCGTGTCCTCCAGCACGGCGCCGTCGTTCAGTCCGGGACAGACCACGACCTGGCCGTGAACCTCGATCCCGGCGTCGAGCAGGGCGCCAAGCCAGCGGAGGCTCGTCGCTCCCCGCCGATTCCGCAGCATCTCGGTCCGCTTCACCCGGTCGGTGGCGTGGATGCTGACATAGAGCGGCGACAGTCCCTCGGTGATCACCCGCTCGAAGTCGGCCTCGGTGAACCGGGTGAGGGTGGTGAAGTTTCCGTAGAGGAACGACAGACGGTAGTCGTCGTCTTTCAGGTACAGGCTGCGCCGCATCCCCGGCGGCAGCTGGTAGATGAAGCAGAACCCGCAGTGGTTGTCGCACGTTCGGACCTGGTCGAACACGGCGGCCTGCACCTCGATGCCGAGGGGGTGTCCCTCGGCTTTGGTGATCTCGACGACGCGGTTCAGGCCGCTCCGGTCGAGTTCCAGTTCGAGTTCGGGCCCGTCGACGAGGAGCTGGTAGCGGATGACGTCGCGCGGCTGCTCGCCGTTGATCGAGACGAGCACATCGCCGACCTCGATCCCGGCATCGGCGGCCGGAGAACCGGGCGCTACGGCAACCACCAGGGGCAAACTCACCAGTCAATGATAGCCAGTAGCCTGGATGGTGATGGACGAATCAGCAACGGTACAGCAAACACACGCGGTGGACCGGGTGCTCCTGTGCAGCCCACGCGGCTTCTGCGCCGGGGTGGAGATGGCGATCAAGGCGCTGGCTTGGATGGTGCGTGCGTTCGAGCCGCCGGTCTACTGCTATCACGAGATCGTCCACAACAAGCTCGTGGTCGAACGTTTTTCCGACCGGGGCGTGATCTTCGTCGACGACATCACCGAGGTGCCGCCCGGCCGCCCAATCATGTTGTCGGCTCATGGTTCGGCCCCCGAGGTGGTGGCGGCCGCCCGCGACCGAGGCAGCTACGTCGTCGACGCCGTCTGCCCGCTGGTGACGAAAGTCCACCACGAGGTCAAGGTCCGGGCGGGCAAGGGGTACCAGATCGTCTACATCGGCCATGAGGGCCATGAGGAGGCCGTCGGCACGATGGCCGTCGCCCCCGAAGCGATACATCGGGTGGAATCGGTCGACGATGTCGCGGAGCTGCCCGACTTCGACCAGCCGACCGCGCTGCTGGCCCAGACGACGCTCAGCCACCGCGACTGGGCCGACGTGGCCGACGCGGCCAAGGAACGCTACCCCGATCTGTTCACGCCGGCTCGCTCCGACCTGTGTTTCGCCACCACGAATCGGCAGTCGGCGCTCATGGCGGTGGCCGAACGCTGTGATGCCTTCGTGGTCATCGGCTCGGCCAACAGCTCCAACACCAACGCGTTGGCCAAACTGGCGACCGAGGCCGGCTGCGACCGCGTGTTCCGCGTCAACGGGCCCGACGAGCTTCCCACCGATCTTCGCGGCACCGTCGGTCTCACCGCGGGCGCCTCGGCACCGGAGGACGTGGTCCAGGCGGTCATCGATTTCCTCGATCCCACCGACGGTGTCGAGGAGGTCCGCATCACCGAGGAGGACGAGTATTTCCCTCCGCCCCGCAACCTCCGGGAGCTGCTCAGCGTCGTCGATGTGGTCGCCACCCTGGCCGCCGGCGGTCCGGTCGGCGACAACCCCCGCATTCAGGATCGCCACGTGGACGCCTCAGACGTCCTCACGGCGCTGTAACCTCAACCCGCCCGGCCCCCACCGAACTTTTCGGGGTTGTCGACCCTCGAACCGGGTCGACAGATCCGAAAACCCGCGTCCAGCGGGTCGAGAAGTCGGAGAAGTTCGGAGGTTGCGGGCGGGAGGGCAGGGCGGCCGGGGCGGGCGGCCGGGCGGTCAGGGGCTGACATCGGCCCGCCGCTGGGCCTCGTCGAACAACACCTGCAGGTTGGCTCGCAGCTCGTCGGTGAGTCCACGGATGGCCGAGCGTTTCAGCCGGCCACCTCCCGGGCCGTCGCCACGGGCCGGAGGATGGATCGGTGCGCCGACCACGACGGCGATGCGACGAGGCCGGGGAAATCGCGCACCCTTGGGCATGGCCCGGGCCGCGCCGCCGATACCGACCGGCACGACCGGCACGCCCGTCCGACAGGCCAGAAACGAAGCCCCCTCCTTCATCTCGCCGATCGTTGGACCGTCCTGGCGGGTGCCCTCGGGAAAGACGACCAGCGGTTCACCGCTCGCCAGCAGCACCTCCGCCACCCGCAAGGCTGCCCGATCGGTCATGGCCCGTTCCACAGGGAATCCGCCCATCGAGCGGAGAAAAAACCCAAGGCCGGGGATGGCGAAATAGTTCTCGGCCCCCATGAACCTGAGCACCCGTGGGCTGGCCAGGGCGGCAATCGGCGTGTCGAGGATCGAACGGTGGGCGCCGGGAGCGAGGATGTAGCCACCGCAGCTCGGAACGTGTTCGATTCCGGTGACGGTCACCCGGAACCAGACCTTGGACACGGCGGTCAGGAGCAGGCGAAGGATCCGGTAGGTCACCCGCGCACCCCGACCCATATCGACGGCCGTGTTCGTCGCCGATGCCACCGCACCCACGCCTTCGCTCACGCTGTAGCGCCCACGCTGTCACTCACCGGAAGCCACCGGGTGGCCGGGGCCACCGACGGCGCTTCCGAGCATGGAGACCAGCAGCTCGACCACCCCGTCGATCGTGAGATCGCTGGTGTCGACCACATGGGCGTCGTCGGCCACCTTCAGCGGGTCATGTGCTCGACCGGAGTCGTAGGCGTCGCGCCGGGCGAGGTCGCGGGCAACCGCCTCCACCGCATTGTCGCGAGCCGTACCATCGGACTGCTCCCCCGCTCGACGCCGCGCTCGCACCTCGGGTGAGGCCGTCAGATAGACCTTGAGATCGGCGTCGGGGAACACCACCGAACCGATGTCGCGCCCCTCCAGCACTCCCCCGCCCCGTAGCCGGGTCCAGCGCCGTTGCCGGTCGACGAGCTCCCGCCGCACCGCCTGGTTGGCGGCCACCACCGAGACGGCACCGTTCACGGCATCGCTGCGGATGGCCTCGGTGCAGTCGGCGCCGTCGACCAGGACCGTGCCGTCGGACCGGAGTTCGATATCGACCCGTTCGGCCCGCTCCGCCACGGCCGGCTCGTCCGATGGATCCAGCCCCTCGTTGAGGGCGGCCAGCGTGACCGCACGGTACATGGCACCGGTATCGAGATAGAACAGGCCGAGCGCTTCGGCCAGCCGCTTCGCCACCGTCGACTTGCCCGATCCGGCCGGGCCGTCGATGGCCACCACCACGATCGACCCCTCGTCAGCCACGTTGCCGGTCCTCCTCGGGGTCGACGGGCTCGTCGTCGCGACGCCGCACCGTCGGATGGTAGGAACGCACCATCAGCCCACCGACGAGACGCTCCGCCAGATCAGCATCGACCACGACGGTGAGCAGGCCCTTACGCCCTTCGCCGGAATGGCTGATCTCCAGATCGAGGATGTTGACATCGAGTTCGGCGGCCAACGTGGTGATGGCGGCCAGCTCCCCGGGACGGTCGGGTATGGGCACCACGACCTCGGCGACCCGGTCAACCTCGCCGTAACCGACCGGTAGATTGAGACGGGCCATCCGGGCGCTGTTGAGCAGCCGGTACAGACCGACCCGGTCACGGGCCTCCACCAGACGGCGGGTTTCCTCCAGTCGTTCGATCAGTTCGTCCAGCGATGTGGTGATGGCCGTGGAATTGGCGACGCAGATGTCGGGCCAGATCGAAGGTCTCCCGGCCGAGATTCGGGTCATGTCCCGAAACCCGCCGGCCGCAAGGCGCAACAGCGCCCGGTGTTGCAGTGAGCCGCCCGACGCCAGATTCATCAGAGCCGCGGCCGTGAGGTGTGGAACGTGGCTGACGTGGGCAACCAGCTCGTCATGGACCGTGGCCGCCAGCGAGATGGTCTCGGCACCGAGGCTGCGCACGACAGCCCGAACGATGGCAAACGCCTCCTCGTCGGTGGTCTCCGACGGCGTAAGGACCCACATCGCGCCGGCGAAGAGATCGGATCGGGCGCCGGTGATGCCGTCCTGTTCGGAGCCGGCCATTGGGTGGCCCCCGACGAATCGGGGGTCGATCACCGATCGGCAGATGTCGGCCTTGGTGGAACCGACGTCGGTGACCAGGCCTGACGTCTTGTCGAGGGCCTGATGGGCCAGCTCCGGTATCACGCCGACCGGAGCGGCAATGAACGTGATATCGGCCGCCCCGTCGAGCCCGACCGCATCGGCGGCGCCCCGGTTGACGGCCTCGGACTGCGATCCGGCGTCGACGTCGGAGATCGAGACGTACCAGCCCCGCTCCCGGAGCGCCATGCCGACCGAACCGCCGATGAGTCCGGCGCCGACGACGTTGGCCCGGCCGGGCACGACGGTGCGCCCCGTCACCCGCCCGCTGCCGTCGTCGGAGGTGGCGATACCCGGTCCGTCGATCATGATGTCGTGTCCTTCGGTTGACCGCCTTCGGATGGGTCCACGTCCCCGTCGTCATCGTTGTCGTCGACGAGGTCGGGACGAAGCACGACCGCCCCGCGCAGGAAGAGATGTCGCATCGCCGAGCGGGGCCGCTCGGTCTCGACGTGGACCATGAGCCGGATGCAGCGGGCCAGGCCACCCTCGGTCGGCATCTCGCCGACGCAGAGAAGCGGAACGTCGGTGTAGCCGAGGGCCCGGATCCCGGCCGCGGGCGCAATCGACGAAATGTCCGCGGTGGTGGTGAAGAAGATGCTGATCAGATCGTCGGCCTGGATGTCGTTGCGGTCGAGAAGGCCCTCGAGGAGTTCACCCGCCCGTTTCTTGACCTCGTCGACGTCGTCTCGGTCGACCGTGGTCGCTCCCCGGAGTGCACGGACCGCCACCGGATCAACCAGCCACCGGTGCAGGGTGAACGGAAGGCGTCATGATGTCGACCACCAGGGGAATCTACCGCGAAGACGATGCCGCCCGTTGCAATGACAACAGTTCGTCAGAGTCGAGCAGCCGGTGCTCGCCCGGTTTGAGGCGGCGATCGACGAGCGGACCGATGCGGGAGCGGACCAGACGAACGACGGGATGGCCGACCGCCTCACACATTCGTCGAACCTGCCGGTTGCGGCCCTCGTGGATGATCAGACGGATCACACCGGGCGCCACGACCGAGACCTGGGCCGGAGCGGTGATGCCGTCGTCGAGCTCGACACCCTCCCGGAGACGGCGCAGCGCTCCCCTACTCGGGTTGCCTTTGACATGGGCGATGTATTCCTTGTCGACGCCGAAGCTCGGGTGGGTCAGCCGATTGGTGAGCGCTCCGTCGTTGGTGAGCAGCAGGAGACCCTCGGTGTCGAGATCGAGACGGCCTACGGGAAACACACGGGGCTCGGAGGGGATCAGATCCATCACGGTGGGTCGACCTTGAGGGTCCGACGCCGTGGTCACCACGCCGGCCGGCTTGTTGAGCAGGTACACGACGATCTCCGGCATCGTCGAGAAGACAACCCCGTCGACGGCCAGCTGATCGCCTTCCGAGACACGGTCGCCGAGGGTGGCCACGGCGCCGTTGATCGTAACCCGCCCCTCCCGAATGAGCTCCTCGCAGGCCCGTCGACTGCCTACACCCAGTCGGGCGAGTACTTTTTGCGCCCGCTCCGATTCGCCGTCCACCGAATCGAGCCTAGGAGTATCGATCGTCGGGCGTACCCTGCTGCTCGCGCAGATCCAGGATCTCGTCGGCGGCGTCGGCGGTGTCATCGTCCGTCACGACGCCCTGCGACTCAGCGTCGCCGTCGTTGTCGCTGTCGTTGTCGCCGTCGCCGTTCCCGGCAGGCTCGGACTCGATACGGAGTGTCTGTTCCATCGCTTCCAGCACATCGGCCGACGGGATGAAGTCGCCGAGGGGCGGGAGGTCGTCGATCGCGGCCAGCTCCAACCGTTCGAGGAAGAAGTCGGTCGTGCCGAACAAGGTGGCCTGGCCAGGACCGTTGTCACGGCCCACCTCGGCGATGTAGCCCCGCTGCTCGAGCGTCTTGAGCACGCCATCGGCATTCACGCCGCGGATCGCACCCACCTGGATGCGAGAGATCGGTTGCTTGTAGGCGACGATGGCCAGCGTCTCCAGGGCGGCGCTCGACAACCGGTTGGGCAGGCCCTCCATCGCGTAGCGTTCGACATAGGGGTGTACGTCCGGATGGGTCTGGTATCGCCAGCCGCCGGCCACCTCGACGAGCTGGAAACCGCGACGATCGGCTTCGTAGGCGGCTGCCAGGTCGACACAGATGCCACGGACCGTCTCGGGCGGGAGTTCGACCACCTGGGCCAGGAGGTGTTCCTCGGTCGGTTCGGAGGCGACGAGGAGCATGGCCTCGATCGCCCGGCGGGCCTCGGTCAGGATGTCGGCGGGCTGGTCGGCGACAATCGGATCCTCCATCGTGGCGTCAGCCCTCGTACACGTCGGCGTTGGAGATCGTCATCTCGGCCAGACTTTGGTGACCGCCGGCCGTGAGGTCGATTTCATCGGCCGTCCAGACCACGACGAGTTCGCCGAAACTGACCGCCTGCTCGAGCTCGATCAGGCCCTGCTTGAAAAGTTCGAGCACCGCAAGGAAGCGGACCACCACCTCGATGCGTTCCTCGATCCCGTCGGTCAACGCCCGGAAGGTGACCGGGCCGCGCCCGGGAAGCTCGGCGATGAACGTTTCGATCGCATCGGTCACGTCCGCCTTCACCGCGGAGATGTGGATCAGCGAGAGTTCCTCCGGCCTGGGTTTCTCGGCCACAAGCCGGAGGAAGGCCCGGCGAAGCTTTGCCGCGGTCATTCCGGCCAGCGGATCGGGCGCCAGTGCGAGGAACGACTCCTCCAGACCGAACTGGCGGGGAATCGACAGCGAAGCGGTATCCATCAGCTCCTGGAGCATGACGGCCGCATCTTTGAAGGTCTTGCATTCGAACAGCCGGGCCAGGAGCAGGTCGCGTTCCTCCCACAGACCGAGCTCCTCGTCGAGATCCAGATCGTCGTCGACGGGCAGCAGGCGGCGGCACTTGAGTTCGACAAGAGTGGCGGCGATGAGCAGGAACTCGGTGGACACCTCCAGGTCGCAGTTCTCGATTTGAGACAGCTCGGCGAGATAGGCATCAACGATCTCGCACAGCCGAACCTCGTAGAGATCGACGTCGTCTTTGAGGATCAGATGCAGGAGAAGATCGAACGGACCCTCGAAGGTCTCGGTCTGTACCTGGAATGACATCGCTGTGATTCTAGACGAAATTCGGTCGCCAACGGCGCGGGAGCGACCCTAGCCTGGCTGTCATGAGCACTGACTCCGGCAGCACGAGCACTGACACCGGCAGCGTGAGCACCGACTCGGTCGGTGCGAACATCGTCCCCCGAACCTTCAGCGGTATCCAGCCCACCGGTGACGTCCCACACCTGGGCAACTACATCGGGGCGCTCCGCAACTGGGTTGATTTGCAGGAATCGACCGACGGCATCTATTGCATCGTCGACCTCCACGCCCTGTCGGTCCCCCGCGAACCGGGAGAGGTGGGCCGAGCCACGCTGCAGATGGCCCGGGTGATGCTGGCGGTCGGCATCGATCCGCAACGGTCGATTCTTTTCGTGCAGTCACGGGTTCGAGAGCACAGCGAGCTTGCCTGGTTCATGCAGTGTGTGACCGCCTTCGGCGAGTTACGGCGGATGACCCAGTTCAAGGACAAGAGCGAGGCCAACGAGTTCGTCTCCTCCGCCTTGTTCACCTATCCGACTCTCATGGCGGCCGACATCGTCCTTTACGACACCGACATCGTGCCGGTCGGCGACGACCAGCGGCAGCACCTCGAGATCGCAAGGGACGTCTCGCAACGTTTCAACAGCCGCTTCGGCGAGGTGCTGGTGGTTCCCGAGGCCCGCATCGCCGAGGTGGGAGCCCGCATCATGGATCTCCAGAGTCCGGGGAACAAGATGTCGAAGTCGTCGGACTCGATTCTCGGAACCGTGACCCTCGCCGACACCGAGGACGAAATCGCCAGGAAGTTCAAACGGGCCGTCACCGACAACGATGCCGATGTCCGGTTCGACCCGGTGACCAAGCCTGGCGTGTCCAATCTCCTGTCGATCCTCGGTGCGGCCAAACGAACCGATCCGGTTACCGAGGCCGAGAACTACACCCAGTACGGTCCGCTGAAGGCCGACACCGCCGAAGCGGTCATCGAGATGTTCCGACCGATCCAGAAACGTATGGCCGAGCTCGACGACGCCACGGTCACCGAGCTGCTCGGCGTCGGCGAGGACCGGGCCCGGGAGAAGGCTTCAGAGGTGATGGAGCGGGTCCGCCGGGCCGTCGGGTTGTTCTAGAGGAAGCCGTCGTTCGACGGAAACGGTTTTGCGGCGGTCGCTCGACTGATACCAAATCGTCATGCGGTGACAAAGTAGGAAACGTTCCGCTATGGCGCGATTCCCTTCTCGCAACCCGCCGCTATGATGACCCACTGACCTCGTCTGAGGTCGAAACCCAATTGAGGAGAGTAAGTACAATGGCAAATTCGCGCCTGATAAAGTTCTTGGCGCTGCTGATGGCGTTCTCGTTTGCCGCCGCCGCGTGCGGTTCGGACGACTCCGGGGACACCGCAGCAACGGACGAAACCACAGACACCACGGAGGCGACGGAGGAAGACACCACCGAGGACACGACCACGGACACCACCGAGGCGATAGAGGACGAGACTCCCGTCGCCGGTTCGTCGGTCGATGGTGTGCTGACCGTCGGTTCGATCATCCCCCTGACCGGTGACCTGGCCTTCCTGTCACCCCCCGAGGTCGCCGCACTGCGCCTGGCCGAGGAAGACATCAACGCCGCCGGCGGCGTTCTGGGCAACCCCATCGTCACCATCGAGGGTGACTCCGGCGACACCAACGTCGACATCGCCAACCCGACCGTCGACGCCCAGCTGGCCGATGGTGCGGATGTCATCATCGGTGCCGCTTCGTCCGCCGTGTCCAAGACCGTGATCGACAAGATCACCGGTGCCGGTGTGATCCAGTTCTCGATGGCCAACACCTCACCCGACTTCACCACCTACAACGACAACGGCCTGTATTTCCGTACGGCTCCGTCGGATCTGCTGCAGGGCAAGGTGCTGGCCGACCTGGTCGCCGAGGAGGGCAACGCCAGCATGAGCATCATCTATCGTCAAGAGAGCTACGGCGAGGGCCTGGCCAACGCCATCAAAGACAACTTCGAAGCCTCCGGCGGTACCGTCGATGAGTTCCTGGCCTACGCGGTCGACACCGAGAACTTCGATCCCGAGATCGACAAGCTCGTCGCCGCCGATTCCGACGCCTACGTCGTGGTCGCCTTCCAGGAGGCCGGCAGCATCCTGACCACCATGAACGAGCGTGGCATCGGCCCGGTCGACAAGCCGATCTACGGCGTTGACGGCTTCATCGAAGGTGCCGCCAACGAGGTGACCGACCCGTCGATCCTCGAGGGCCTGAAGGGCACCGTTCCCTCCGTTGACCTGACCTCGATCACCGACTTCACCGATCGCTTCGAGGAAGCATACGGCGAGCCCGTCGAGGTCCTTGCTTACGGTGCGGAGACCTACGACGCCGTCGTCATCGTCGCCCTGGCCGCCGAGGCCGCCGGCACCGACGACCCGATCCAGGTCGCCGCTCAGATCAACGACATCACCCGTGGTGGTGATAAGTGCACCGACTTCGCCTCGTGTCGTGACATCATCGCCGCCGGCGGTGACCCCGACTATGACGGCATTGGGGGCCCGTACGAATTCGTGGATGCCGGTGAGCCCTCGGCCGCCAGCTTCCGAATCATGACCTACGGCGCCGACGGCATCGACGTCGCCCAGGACGTGTACGTCTTCGCCGAGTAGTTTCACTCGGAGGTCAGACCACGGTCTGATCTATCGTAACGCAACTCACAGTGGGGCCGATCCTCCGGGATCGGTCCCATTTGCGTTCCCCGACTTGCGCCCTATCCATTCTGCGCGCGCCAGCCCGGACTGGGTACAACCTCTGCTGCGGTTCGGTGGGGGTTAGGGAGCGTCGGGGAGGAGGACACCCGGTTGGAAGATGCCTTCCGGGTCGAGCGCCGTCTTGATGGCGCGGAACACCCGAACGTCGACGGGGCCCCGTTGGCGGAGCAGCCAGTCCTTCTTCAGACGGCCGATACCGTGCTCCGCGCTGACGCTACCGTCGAGCGAGATCACGAGGTCAAGGATTGATGCGGCGCAGGGCTCCTCGGAGGCGGCATCCAGCCCGGTGATGTTGACGTGGACGTTGCCATCACCGGCATGGCCCCAGATCCAGACCCGGGCCTCTGGGTGGGATGCCTCGACGTCGTCGATCGTCTGCTCGACGAACCGTCCGACGTCGCCGACCGGCACCGACACGTCGAGCTTGAGCGGCGGTCCGATCCCGGCGACGGCCTCGGTGTGCAGTTCCCGGTATCGCCACAGCGACGAGCGCCGAGGACCGTCGTCGGCCACAGCTGCATCCTCCAGGCCGTCGAGGTCACCGACCGCCGACGCCAACCGCTCCGTGACCGGTGTCGCGTCGGCACAGTCGACGAGGAGGTACGCCGCGTGGCCACGCCCGAAGACGGACGGGAGATCGAAGGTGGATCGGATGAGTTCGAAACCCGGCCCGAGCATCAACTCGATTGCTTCAAGCGGAAGGTACGCAGCCGTCAAGGATCGAACAGCCGCTGTCGCCGTCGCAACCGAATCGAACGCCAGCAGGCCGGTGACCATCTCCGGGAACGGCCGGTGGAGCCTGACCGTTACCGCCGTGATGATCCCCAACGTTCCCTCACTACCGCAGAACAGACCCGCCAGATCGTAGCCGGTGTTGTCCTTTTCGAGTCCGGCGAGATCCCTGATCACCGATCCGTCGGCCAGGACGACCTCGATGCCGACGAGGTTGTCGCGGGTCATGCCGTAGCGAATGACGTTGTTCCCCCCGGCGTTCGTGGCGACCGTACCACCGATGGTGGCGCTGTCTCGGGCCCCGAGATCCACACCGTAGGCCATGCCGGCCGCTATGGCATGTCGGTGGAGATCGCCGAGTGTCACGCCCGCTCCGGCGGTCAACCGGCCGGCCGCGACATCGACGGCATCGAGCCGCCTGAGTCGTCGGGTGGAGACGACCAGCCCGCCGTCGAGCGGCACGCTGCCTCCCACCAGCCCCGTGTTGCCTCCCTGTGGGCAAACCGCAACACCGTGGATCGAGCAGACCCTGACCACGGCCGCCGTCTCCTCGGTCGTAGCCGGCCGCACCACCACGGCCGGGCCGGCCCGGAACCGGCCGGTCCAGTCGACGAGGTAACTGCCGGTGACCTCCGGCGCGCTCAGAACGTTGTCGGCACCGACGACGCCGATCAGATCGTCAACGAACCCGGCCCGAGACGGTCCGGGCGACGAGGATTCGGCGTCGAACGACGTCGTCATGGCGCCCGCGATCAGCCGGCTCGAGGCGGCTAGTGTGCCTTGGCCAGGGTGCCCAGGTAGAGCTCGATGACCTTCGGATCCTCCAGAAGCGCACGCCCGGAATCGGTGTAGGCGTTGGTTCCCTGATCGAGCACGTAGCCGCGATCGCAGATCTGCAAACACCGGCTGGCGTTCTGTTCGACCATGATCACGGTCACGCCGGTGGCGTTGATCTGCTTGGTCCGGATGAACACCTCATCCTGGAGCACCGGTGACAGACCGGCGGAGGGCTCGTCGAGCAACAGCACCGATGGCTCCATCATGAGGGCCCGCCCCATGGCCAGCATCTGGCGTTCACCGCCCGACAGCGATCCGGCCCGTTGGGTGGCCCGTTCCTTGAGACGGGGGAAGAGCGAGAAGATCCGTTCCAGCCGTTCCGTGTTGGTGGCCGGACTGAGGAAGTTGCCCATCTCCAGGTTCTCCTGGATGGTGAGGCTGGGAAACACGTTGTTGTTCTGGGGCACGTAGCCGACGCCGCGTTCCACGAGTGCATGGGCCTTCATGTTGGTGATCTCGTCGCCGTCGAACATCACCGTGCCGCTGCGGACGTTTACCAAGCCGAACATGGCCTTGATCATGGTCGACTTACCGGCACCGTTGGGGCCGATGATGCCAATGAGTTCGCCGTCTTGGGCCTCAAGATTGACACCATTGAGGATGTCCACGCCGGGCACATAGCCGGCGACGACGTTGTTCAACGCGATGAGCGGGTCCGACATCTAGTCGCCTCCCAGGAGGTCTTCGGAGAAATCGAGGGCACTGTCATGATGGGTACCGAGGTAGGCATCGATGACCCGCTGGTTGGCGCCGATCGAGCTGTGTGGTCCCTCGGCGATCACTTGGCCCTCGGCCATCACCACGACCCAGTCGGAGATGTCGCGCACCACATCCATGTCGTGTTCCACGAACACCACGGAGATGCCGTCGTCGCGCAGAGACTTCACGTGCCCGAGTAGCGACTGGGTCAACGCCGGGTTCACGCCGGCCATCGGCTCATCGAGCATCACGATGTTGGGTTCGGTCATCAGGGCCCGGGCCATCTCCAGCAGCTTACGCTGGCCCCCCGACATCGTGCCGGCGAACTCGTTGCGCATGTGGGACAGCTGGAACCGCTCCAGGAGGGCGTCGGCCCGTGCTTCGATTTCCTGCTCCTGAGCCCGCCACATCGGCGGTATGATGCCCCGCCACAACGATTCGCCCCGCTGATTGACAGCGCCGAGCTTCATGTTCTCGATGACGCTGAGTCTCGACAGCGCCTTCGTCAACTGGAAGGTACGCACCATGCCCTTGTTGGCCAGTTTGTGCGACGCGGTTCCGGTGACGTCCTCGCCCTCGAAGGTCACCTTCCCGGTGTTGGGGCGATCAAAGTTGGTGAGGAGGTTGAAGAACGTGGTCTTACCAGCACCGTTGGGTCCAATCAGAGCGGTGATGATTCCCCGCTGCACCTCGAGGTGCTCGACATCGACGGCGACCAGGCCGCCGAAGGAGCGGCGAAGGTTGTCGACCAACAGAATCGGATCGGGTTTCGATACGCCAGGCTCCTCGGCCACGCCATCGAGCACGTTCGGCTGAACTGCCGTGACTGCACCATCGCCGGACGGCTGTTCATCGGTCATCGAGGGCCATCTCCTCCCGGTCTCCGAATATTCCCTGCGGTCTGAAAACCATAAGGGACATGAGCATGATGCCCATAATCAAGAATCGGACGTTCGACACGTCAGTGCTCTTCAGAATGGCCTCCGGAATCGTGCCGTCCTCGACGAGCTCCGACAGGAACGACTCGGCGAAAATGATGATGAACCAGAACAGTATGGCACCGACGATCGGTGAGAACACCCGGGCGGCCCCACCGAGAATCAGGGCTGTCCAGAAGAAGAACGTGATCGGAGGAACAAAGGTGTCAGGCTGCACGGTCGCCTTGTCGAGCACCTGA
>Ga0224512_10002396_pt1 | contig 17224 bp, 13 predicted proteins | sample SF_May12_sed_USG_4_FD_169103 | JGI IMG/M metagenome (GOLD analysis project Ga0224512, IMG submission 169103) | Sediment microbial communities from San Francisco Bay, California, United States - SF_May12_sed_USGS_13 | ecosystem: Environmental > Aquatic > Marine > Sediment | place: USA...
CTCATTAGACGCAGAACCCTCGCGCGGACCTCCGAATGGTCACGATCGAGGTACGCATGCAGCTCCGCGGGATCGCCCGTCGGTCTCGGTTCCGGCGCTTCGGCGGGCGCGGGCGCGAGCCCGAGTTGGGTGCGCACGGCCTCCGGACCCAAGACGCCGAGATCCGCTTCGAGGCTGTGGAGCCAGGCGATGGCCTCGGCCTCGGTCCAACTCCGCTCAGACTCGCCGTCTCGCGTCTCGTTCATCCAAAACGCCAGCCCGAGCCGCGTCAACGACTCGGGTTGGCCGTCGGCCCCGGGGGCGGCGGCGCGGAGCCGGTCCTGGAGCGCAGCGAGGTCGTCGGGGGACGGCGGGTCGTCCGGGTTCAACCAAGCCCGCAGGGCGTGGAGCCCCTCCTGCGACAGCCACTCCGTCGGCTCGAGTCGGCTGGACATTGCGTGCAGCTCGTCGTCGGACAGCACGCCATCGCTCCAGATGGTCAGGACGAGGGGAACGAGAGGGAGCAGCTCGTCTGGAAGGTGGTCGGACGTCGACGTCGCGGAGTCCGCAGGGCTCATTCGATCACGGTCCTGTTGGCGAGCTGGGGCGTGGACTTGACCCGGCTCCGGCGTTCAGACAACGTGGCGGCCCGCCGAACAAAACGAACCAGCGAGGCGAAGTCACGATGTCGAAGCCGATGGTCGGAGTGGTCATGGGCTCCAAGTCCGATTGGAGCACGATGTCTCATGCGGTCGATACCCTCGAGTCGCTCGGAATTACCGTCGAGGCCAGGGTCATGTCGGCCCATCGTACGCCCGACGTGGCGATCGAGTTCTCGAAGACCGCCGAAGAACGCGGGCTCGAGGTGATTATCGCCGCCGCGGGTGGGGCCGCGCACCTGGCAGGCGTGCTCGCGGCCAAAACGACCATTCCGGTTCTCGGCGTGCCCATGCAGGCGTGGTCGCTCGACGGACTCGACTCGCTGCTGTCCACGGTCCAGATGCCCAGCGGCATTCCGGTGGGGACCCTCGCCATCGGCAAGGCCGGAGCGGTCAACGCCGCGCTTCTCGCCGGACAGATCCTGGGGCTCAAGTACCCGGAGATCCGCGACGCCGTAAAGGCCGACCGGGAGGCGCGGCGGCAGAAGGTGTTGGCGGACTCCGACCCGAGGAGCTGAGGGCGAGCGCGGCCGAAACTCCTCCTCGCTGCACCTCGTAGATCCTCGTACGAGTGCAGAGCGGAGAACGGGAGGGGGCTCGATGGACACGACGGTGAGGAACGTTCGGTACGCCATCCGTCGGCTCGCGAAGAGCCCCTCGTTCACGGCCATCGCGGTGCTGTCGCTCGGCCTGGGGATCGGCGCGAACACGGCGATGTTCAGCCTCGTCAACGCGGTCATCTTCAGGGACAAACCCTTCGAGGAACCCGACCGCCTCGTCGACGTCTACGAATCCTCGGTGGGCTTCTCTCACGGGACGCTGTCGTATCCCGACTATCTCGACCTGCTCGAGGGCTCGACCGACGTATTCTCCGACGTCGGGGGGGGACAGCTCGCAGCGCTCAACGCCGACGCCGGCGACGCCGTCGAGCTCCTCTTGGCCGAGGCGGTGACCGGCAACTACTTCGGGCTACTCGGGATTCGTCCCGCGCGCGGGCGCATGCTCGGCAGCGAGGATCATGTCGATCGGGGCGCGCACCCGGTCGTCGTACTATCCCACGCGTATTGGGTGGAACGGTTCGCGGCGTCGCCCGATGCAGTGGGGTCGGAGCTGCGTCTGAGCGGGCGTCCGTACACGGTCGTCGGTGTCGCCCCCGAGGACTTTACCGGAAGCCTGCGGGGCCTCGAGCCGTCGGTCTGGGTCCCGATCATGATGTACGACGAGCTGCAGGGCCTCGGAGGCAACACCCTCGAAGCTCGTGGAAATCAGGCGTTCTTCGCCCGCGCCCGCCTCCTGCCCGGCTCGACCATTGCACAGGCGCGGGCCGTCGTCGAGCGGGTGGCCACACGGCTGCGGGTCGAGTATCCCGACCAGTGGGCGCCCGAGGACGCGTTCGTGCTGGAGCCGACCGCCGAAGTCATCATGAACCCGATGGTGGACCGCTACATCGTACCGGCGGCTGCGCTCGTCATGGCCGTGGTCGGGATGGTGCTGCTGATCGCGTGCGCCAATCTCGCGAGCTTCCTTCTCGCTCGCGCCGCGGACCGCCGCAAAGAAATCGCGGTTCGGCTGGCGATGGGCGCGAGCCGGCCCTCGCTCATCGGCCAGCTCATGACGGAAACGGTCATGCTTGCTTCGATCGGCGGAGTGGCGGGCATATGGTTGGCGACGTACGCACTGCGGGCGCTGATGACGGCGGACCTTCCGTTGCCGCTGCCGATCACGCTCGACCTCCGGCTCGACGGCACGGTTCTGGGATTCTCCATCTTGATCTCGATGATCGCCGGTCTTCTGTTCGGTCTCGTCCCCGCGCTCCAGAGCACGAATCCCGATCTTGCCACGACGCTCAGGGACGAGACGGCGGGCGGTGGGCGAGCGAGGGGTGCGCTCTTGAGAGACGTGCTGGTCGCCGGGCAGGTTGCGGTCTCCGTGGTTCTCCTGGTCGGGGCCGGGCTCTTCCTGCGGAGCCTGGATGCGTCGCGGGAGATCGATCCCGGGTTCGGACACCAGGCGACGGCCATTCTGCAGCTGACCGTCTCGGCGGACCGTTACGACGACGCCGAGGCCACCGAGTATTTGGAGCGCCTCACCAACGAGATCGCCGACGTGCCGGGCGTCGAAGCCGTGGGCATGATCGACAATCTCCACCTCAATCAGCTCAACACGCAGTTCGTGCGCGTGGCAGTGGGCGGGATCGACCCTCCGCCCGGACGGGACTTCCACCTGGTAGACTTCGGCCGGATCGACGAAGATTTCCTGGATGCAGCCGGCATTTCGCTGGTGGAGGGCCGCGGCTTCGAAGAAGCAGACAACTTCGACGGCCAGCCGGTCGTCCTGGTCAGCGAGGAGTTCTCGCGCACGTTCTTTCCGCGGGGTGGCGCGGTCGGCGGCACGATCCGCGTGAACGGGAACGAGAAGCGGGTCGTGGGCGTGACCGCCGATCACAAGGTCCGCCAGCTGGGTGAGGCGCCGCGGCCGTATGTGTACGAGAGCCTGAACCAGTCGTTCTCGAACTTGGTCCACGTCGTCGCGCGCACCACCGGGGACGACGATCGCCTCGCGCTGGACATGCTGGCTGCGGCCCGGCGACTCGATCCCTCGATCATGGTGATCGAGACCAAGACCATGGAGCGCCATCTCGCGACCATGCTCGTAGGGCGGGAGTTGGGTGCGCTCGTGATCGGCGGCTTCGCGGCCCTCGCCCTGCTCCTCGCGAGCATCGGGGTCTATGGGGTCGTGAGTCATGCCGTCTCCAAACGCTCGCGGGAGGTCGGGATTCGCCTCTCGCTCGGCGCGGACAATGGCCAGGTGGTGCGTATGTTGACCGCCGGAGGATTGAAGCTTGCGCTGGCTGGGGCGTTGGTCGGCATCACCCTCGCCGCGGGCGCGGCAAACCTCCTTTCACGGCTCCTCTTCGGCGTGCCTGCGCTCGACCCGCTGACGTTCGTGGGCGTGCCGCTCATCCTCACGCTCGTCGCGTTCCTCGCATCGTGGGTGCCTGCGCGGCGGGTCATTCGAATCGATCCGGTGCGCGCCCTTCGCGCCGAATAGGACCTCACACGGACTCCGGCATCGACCCGGCGGAGGCGTTGCGCTCGCGGTAGGCGTCTCTCCCGCGGGGCTGCAGTTCCGTTCCGGGGCCCTGGTCGGTATTCTATGCGAGGACCGCCGCCCCCGCTCGGCCGGGGGGCGGCGGTTCCTTTTCTTTGACGACAGCACGCGACGGCCCCTCCCTCGGGAGCGCGGGCCGGGCGTGCCGACGACGAGGTGCCCATGCTGGACGAAATCCGCGAGAGGCTGGAATCGGAAATCGAGAGCCTGATGAAGGAGCTCAACGTGGAGCTCCCGAAGCGAATCAAGGTCGCCATGGAGCACGGCGATTTGCGGGAGAACTCCGAATACAAGGCTGCGAAGGAGCGGCAGGGATTCGTCGAAGCGCGACTCAACCACCTCACGTTGCGCATGACGGAGCTGTCCAAGATCGACGTGAACGAAATGGCGTACGATCGGGTAGGCTTCGGCTCCAAGGTGGTGATCTTCGACATCGAGATCGAAGAAACGTTCACCTTCACGATCACAGCCGGCGACTTCATCGATCTGGACGCGGGACAGGTGTCCCTCGCCTCGCCGATCGGACAGGGACTTCTGGGCGCAGGCCCGGGGGAAGAGGTCTCGATCGAGCTCCCGAGAGGGGAGCGCCGTTACAAGGTCCTCGAGCTCATCACCCTCCCTCAGCAGTTGGAGGGCTCGGACGGCTGAGGACCAGGGGTCACCTCCCGAGTGAACGATAGGGGCCCGTCGATCGAGTTGATCGACGTTCACAAGAGCTACGAGGAGGGAGAACGAACGCACGAGGTGCTCACGGGCACCTCGGTGTCGATTCGGGCCGGCGAACGGGTTGCGATTCTCGGGCCCTCGGGCTCCGGCAAGTCGACGCTCCTGAACCTGATAAGCGGAATCGATCTTCCGGACTCGGGAACGATCCGCGTCGGTGGCACCGACCTGGGCGCGCTCACCGAGCGCGACCGGACGCTCTTTCGTCGCGACCACATCGGGTTCGTCTTCCAGTTCTTCAATCTCCTCCCGACGCTCACCGTGCTGGAGAACCTCCTGCTACCGCTCGAGTTGACAGGGTCGACGAACGGGCGAGCGGATGACCGGGCGAGGGAGCTGCTGGCCGCGGTGGAGCTCGAGGCTCGAGCGGGGGCGTTCCCGGATCGGCTCTCGGGCGGTGAGCAGCAGCGGATCGCGATCGCGAGGGCCTTGGTCCACGAGCCCGACCTGCTGCTCGCGGACGAGCCGACCGGCAACCTCGATCAGGACACCGGCACTCGCGTGGTGGAGGCGCTCGAGGCGCTGGTCGCCGCGCAGGGCACAACGATGATCGTCGTGACGCATTCGCGGGAGCTCGCCGGGCGCATGGACCGGATCCTCGAGCTCGACCACGGGCGTCTGCGGGAGGGTTGACGTGCGCCTGCTCACGAAGGCGAGCCTGCGATACCTGACGCACCACCGCCTGCAACTTCTCCTCTCGGTGCTCGGAGTCGCGCTGGGCGTGGCCGTGGTCCTCTCGATCGACCTCGCGATCCAAAGCGCTCAAACGGGCTTTCGGATCTCGGCCGAAACGGTGTCGGGACGAACCACGCACGTGCTGGTGAGCGATCTCGGCTCCGTCGACGAGCGCCTGCTCAACACCGTGCGGATCGATCTGGACATCACCGCCTCCGCGCCCGTGGTCGAAGGCTTCGCGACCTCCTCGGTGCTCCCCGGCAGGGCGCTGCGGATCCTCGGCATCGATCCCTTCTCCGAGGGGCCGTTTCGGCCCTACGTCGCCGGAGGCTCCACTGGGCTCGACGTATCCGAGCTCATGACCACGCGGACGGGCGTGGTGCTGCCGGCGTCGCTCGCGGAGGAGGGTGGGGTCTCCGTAGGCGACTCGCTGCCGATGGTCGTGGAGGGTGAAGCGTGGTCGGTGCCCCTCGTCGCGATCATCGAGCCCGCGGATGAGCTCGCGCGAGCCGGCTTGGCCGATGTCGCGTTGATGGATGTGGCGGGGGCCCAAGAGGTCCTGCGCATGGTGGGCCGATTGAGCCGCATCGACCTGCGAATCTCGGACGACGAGGCGGGCTCGGCGGAGCTCGAGGCCATTGCTGGCGCGCTGCCCGATGGGGTGGGAATCGAGAGCGTGGGGACGCGATCCGAGACGATGAGCGGGATGATCGGCGCCTTCGACGTGAACCTCACCGCGCTCAGCTTGCTCGCGCTGATCTTCGGGATGTTCCTGATCTACAACGCCGTCACATTCTCCGTGGTGCAACGCCGGGAGATCCTGGGTCGCCTTCGCGCGCTCGGCGTCACCCGCGACGAGATCGTGCGGCTGATCCTGACCGAGGCGCTTTGGATCGGAATCGTGGGCGCCCTTCTCGGCACGCTCGTCGGGATCTTCCTCGCCCGTGGGCTGGTCGGGATGGTGACCCGCACGATCAACGACCTCTACTTCTCGGTATCGGTGCAGGGTATCGACCTCCGGCCCTTCCTCTTTGCGAAGGCCTGTGTGCTCGGGGTCGGGGCGACGCTGCTGGCCGCGCTCCCTCCCGCGCTCGAGGCGGCCGGCGCCAATCCGCGCATGGCCGCGCTCCGCTCGGTGGTCGAGGGGCGGGCACGCGTGCTGGTCCCACGCGCCGCCCTGGTGGGGAGCATCCTCTGTGCCGTGGGCATCGGCGTCCTGAGCATTCCGACGCGCAATCTGGTGGTGAGCTTCACGGGGCTCTTCTTCATCATCACCGGCCTCGCGCTCATCACCCCTGCCGGAACGCTCGTCCTCGTCGCGGCCGTGCGGCCGTTGCTCGGCAGGGTGTGGGGGACGTTGGGCCTGATGGCCGCGCGGGGTGTGGGCGCGAGCCTGAGCCGGACCGCCCCCGCGATCGCCGCACTGGTCGTCGCGGTCTCCGTCACCGTCGGCCTCGGTGTCATGATTCAGAGCTTCCGCGGGACGCTCGTCCAGTGGCTCGACGGGACGCTTCGGGCGGACGTGTACGTATCGCTCCCGGGGCCGACCGCCTCGCGTGCGGCAGGTACCATGTGGCCTGAGGTGATCGAGGACTTCGTCGGCCACCCCGAGGTGTCCGGGTACAGCACCTATCGGGGCATGGATCTGGTGCGGGACGGAGAGGCCTTTCGGCTCGTGGCGCTCGAGCTCGACCCTCGGGGCGAGGGCGCGTTCGACTTCCTCGAAGGCTCCAGCAGCGACATCATGGCGCGTTTCCGGGCCGGGGAAGGGGTGATCGCGTCGGAGCCGTATGTCTTCCGCCGCGGTCTGGAACGCGGAGATTCGGTCACGCTGTCGACCGCGTCCGGCGATCGGGCGCTCAGGATCATCGGCGTCTTCTACGACTACGGGTCGGAGCAGGGCACGGTCATGATGTCCCGCTCGCTCTACGATCGGCTCTTCGACGATCCCGGTGTCACGTCACTGGGCCTCTTTCTGGAGGAAGGAGCGGATTCGGAGCGCGTGGTCGGCGATCTTCTCGCACTCGTTCCGCCGGGGCGCGCCGTGATCGCACGCACGAACGACACCCTGCGCTCCGCGTCGCTCGAGGTGTTCGACCGAACCTTCCAGGTGACCGCCGTCCTGCGTCTCTTGGCCTTCGTCGTCGCCTTCGTCGGGGTGCTCAGCGCGCTGGCCGCCCTCCAGCTCGAACGAGCGCGTGAGCTCGGACTCCTGCGCGCGTCGGGGATGACGCCGGGCCAGCTCGCGCGACTCGTCGTGACGCAGACTGGGTTGATCGGGCTGGCCGCCGGAGTGCTGGCGGTGCCGATGGGTATCGCCCTGTCCATCGTCATGATCTTCGTGGTGAACAAGCGCTCCTTCGGCTGGACGCTGAACATGGAAGTGGGTCCCGAGGTGCTGCTCCAAGCGGTGGGCCTCGCGCTCGTGGGTGCGATCCTGGCCGGCGTGTATCCTGCGTGGAAGATGTCGCGCACTTCTCCAGCGCTCGCGCTGAGGGGCGAATGACATGACCGCGTCGGTACCGTCGAGGCTGCGGCTCACCCGCCCGAGGCGTCCCGGGCTCGTGGCGACCGTGGCGACCGTCGGGCTCCTCGCGGTCGCCGGGTGCGCCGGGCCGGCTCCCCAGAGTACCGACGGGACCGAGACGCTCTCGCTCGTGGCGACGCTCGGTGGACTCGACACCGCGGGGTACGAGCGTGCGCTCGAGGTCCGCGACTTCGTGTTTCCGGAGGACCACGGGCCACACCCCGGCTTTCGCACGGAATGGTGGTACGTGACCGGCAACCTCACCTCGCGGGAGGGTCGGACGTTCGGCTTTCAGTTCACGATCTTCCGAAGCGCGCTCGCGCCCGCGGACCCTGGAGGCCCCTCCGCATGGTCGACGAACCAGGCGTACATGGGACACTTCGCGCTCACGGACATTACCGGAGAAGATTTCCGGTCCGAGGAGCGCTTCGCGCGCGGTGGGGCGGGCTTGGCGGGTGCCCAGGCCGAGCCGCTTCGGGTATGGATCGAGGATTGGGAGCTCTCTGCGGCCGACCCGGCGGCGACCGGCACGGTTCGAGCCTCACCTTTCCCGATGACGCTCCGTGCCGATGGAAAGGGCGTCGACCTGGAGCTCGTGCTCCAGTCGGGAAAACCCCGCGTACTTCAGGGCGATCGTGGCCTGAGCCAGAAGGGGGCGGAGCCGGGCAACGCCTCGTACTACTATGCCCACACGCGGATGCCTGCGGAGGGCCGGGTCACGCTCGACGGCCAGACGTATCGGGTGTCCGGCCTCGCTTGGCTCGACCGGGAATGGTCGACCTCGGCGCTGTCCGAGGGACAGGTCGGCTGGGACTGGTTCGCCCTGCAGCTCGATGACGGTTGGGAGATGATGGTCTACCAACTGCGTCTCGAGGACGGCTCGGCCGACCCACTCAGCGACGGTGTCCTCATCGATCCGGCCGGGCGGAGGATCTCCCTGTCGTGGGGTGATCAAGTGACCGTGACGCCAACCGGGCGGTGGCGCTCACCGGTCGACGGCGCGGAATACCCGTCCGGTTGGCGCGTGACGGTGCCGGATCGCGGATGGGACCTCTCGGTCGAGCCAGCGGTTTTGGACCAGGAGCTCCGTGTGGCCTTCCGCTATTGGGAGGGTGCGGTCCGCGTCGAAGGCGTCGGAGAGCGTGGTCGTCCGATCCGAGGGCGCGGCTACGTCGAGCTCACCGGGTACGCGGGCGCCGGGATCGAGTGAGTGACCGACCGGCGAGCTCGAACGCTCGTCGATCGGCGGTGAGACCGTCACGCAACGAACGGACCCGCGTCAGGGCAGTGTGCCGATCATCGCCACCGCATCGTGGATCTCGTCGGGCACCATCCAGTGCCCGATCGGATAGTCCATCGCGACGAGCGGCACGCCCGCGCCCTTCAGCCGGTCTCGGCCGCGGATCGCGAGCGCGAACGGGATGTTCGGGTCGCTCTGTCCGTGACCCCAAAAGACGGGAGGTACGCCCCCTACGACCTCGCCGTCCGGGACGTCGACCGATGCCGGGAGGAAGCCCGAGAAGTTGAGCGCCGCCGCGATCCGACCGGGGCGTGTGAGCCCATACGCCAGACTCGACGTTCCTCCCTGTGAGAAGCCACCGAGAACGATGCGCCCAGGCGCGAATCCGAGGACCTCCGGGAGCTCTCCGAGAAAGTCATCGAGCATGGCGAGGCTCGCCTCCAACGTCTCCTCGACCACGCGGTCTTCGGCGACGTACCGGTACCAGGCCCAGCCCGGCCCGTATCCCCACTCCGCCCCAGGATAGGGAGCTTGTGGTGTCACGAGCACCCAGTCTTCGGGAAGCACGGGGCCGAGCGCCTGGAGGTCGCCCTTGTGGCTTCCCCGTCCGTGGAGGAGCACCATGACGGTCGAGCCCGCTCCTGCGCCTCGGGGCGAGGTGAGGTCGTACTCGAGGCCGGATGCGCCCGCCCGTCCACTCACGATGCCGCTCATGGGAGTGGCACGAGGGTGCGCTCGATGTCCGGACGCCGGGGCTCGAGCCAATCGGGCAGCTTCAGCGAGTCGCCGAGCGCGTCGATCGGCTCGTCGATCGCGAACCCAGGACCGTCGGTCGCGATCTCGCAGAGAAGTCCGTCGGGGGCCTTGAAATAGATGCTCGCGAAATATGTGCGGTCCATCACGGGACTCACGTTCAGTCCAAGACCGAGTAGGTGCTCGCGCCACTCGGCCTGCTGCTCCGTGCTCGAGGCGCGGAAGGCGACGTGGTGTGTCTGACCGGCGCCGGGTCGGGCCAAGTAGTCGCTGCCCTCCCACCCGAAGAGGGTCATGGCGGAGTGCGGCTGGATGGACGCGCCGTCGTACGCGGCCCAGAAGTAATGCTTCGTCTTCCCGTCGTCCTGGTTGTAGGTCTTCTTGACGAGCCGTAGGCCGAGGGCCTCCTCGTAGAAATCGCCCGCCGCACCCAGATCGTCCGTGATCGCGCTGATGTGGTGGATCCCCTGCAGGCGCATGTCGGGCGTGACCTCCGGGACCGGCTCGGGCCATACGGACGCGGCGATGGCCGCCTCGTCCCGACCTTCGGGCATGCGCTCGGTCGGTGGCACGAGGAGCTGCCGGCCGAGCGCGTCGGCGGGCTCGTCGATCGCGTATCCCGGGCTGGCCGTCGCGATTTCGAGGACCTGACCATCAGGGTCCGCGAAGTAGATGCTCTTGAAGTACCCACGGTCGAGGGGTCCGGTGACGCTCACGCCGGCGTCCTGAAGGCGCCGCTTCCATTGGAGCAGCCCGTCCGGTGACGCGACACCGAGCGCGAGATGGTGGACGCCGCCGACGCCCCAGTGGCCGCGGGGCGCGTGCCTCCATTCGAAGAAGGTGAGGATCGTGCCCGGACGCCCTTCGTCGTCGCCGAAGTAGAGGTGGTACGCGCTGGGGTCGTCGAAGTTCACCGTCTTCTTCACGAGGCCCAGCCCAAGGAGCTCACCGTAGAAGGAGAGCGTACGTGGGGCATCGTTCGAGACCATCGTAATGTGGTGAAATCCGCTGGTCGCCAGTGGCTGCCTGCTCATGTTCGCCTCCGATATTCCGGGAAGGTCGATTGTGGTGGACTAGATAATTATTGAATCTTCAATGGCAGTCAACGTGACCCGTAGGGTGCCCATGTGGCAGCGCTACAATGTTCGCCGGAAGCGTCGCGTAGCCAACACCAACCCCCCGCCGGACATGGTGAGCAGCACGGCGAATTGCACCCAGAGATCTCGGATGCCCGCGCCCTTCAGAAAGATCCCACGAACGATCTCCAAGAAGTGACGGAGCGGATTGAGGAGCGTCAGCTCTCGGAAGCCGACGGGCATCGTCTCGATGGGATAGAAGAAGCCCGACAAGATGATCGCAGGAAGTAGGAAGAGGTACATCGTGAGGAACGCCTCCTGCTGCGTCGAGCTGATCGTGCTGATATAGAGGCCGAAGGACAGACCGGCGACGATGAACAGCGCCGCGGCGAGCACCAGAACCGGCACGGATCCACGGATCGGGATCTGGAACCAGAGGAGCGCGACGGCAGTGACCAACGTCATCTGGAGCATCGCGATTCCGGCCACGGGGATCGTCTTGCCGAGGATGAGCTCGGTCGCCGAGAGGGGAGAGACCAAGAGCTGTTCCAGCGTACCGATCTCTCGCTCGCGCACGATCGCCATCGAGGTGAGCAGAAGGCACATCAGGAGCACGATGACACCGATGACCGCCGGCACGTTGTAGACCTGTGACTCCAGAGAGGGATTGAACCAGGCCCGGGCACGAAGCTCGAGTGGGGGCTCGATCGCGCCGACGCGATCCTCGGCGATCCGGAGTCCGAGCTCCTGGGAGATCTTGGCCGCGTACCCCTGGGCGACCGTCGCCGTGTTGGAGTTGGTCCCGTCCACGAGGAACTGAACCGCCGGCCCTCGACCCGCCGCGAGGTCTGCCGCGTAGCCCGAGGGAATCTCCAACCCGACCAACGCCTTTCCGTCATCGAGCGCCGCGCCGATGTCGGCAGGCCGGTCGGAGACGATGATGACCTCGAAGTAGCCGGACGCCGTGAACGCCTCTACGAGGGCCCTCGATTCGGTGGTGCGATCGTGATCGACGAGCACGGTCGACACGTTGCGGACGTCCGTATTCACCGCGTATCCGAGCAAGATGAGCTGAACCACGGGGGCGACGAAGATGACCCGCTTCGTCTGGGGGTTCCGAAAGAGCTGACGCACTTCCTTCAGAACCATCCGCCGGATTCGCTCCAGTCCGAGTCGGGTTTCGGGTCGGCTCACGCTTCGAGCTCCTTTTTGAACACCCGAACCGCCAGACCGAGCCCGGCGATCGCGAAGCCGAGCATGAGCAGGCCCTGGACCCAGAGGACGTCGATACCGACCCCCTTGAGGAAGATCCCCCGGGTGACCGTGATGAAGTACCGAGCAGGGACCAGGTAGGTGACGCCCTGCAGCGCCCATGGCATCGACGCGATATCGAACAGGAAGCCCGAGAGGAGGACCGCGGGCAGATACGTCGCGACCATCGCGACCTGGGTCGCCAGGACCTGCGATTTCACCGCGGCGGAGATGAACATGCCGAGTCCTAGAGCGCCGACCAGGAAGAGCAGGGTAAGCACGCCGAGCAGAACGAAGCTTCCGTTGAACGGGGTGTCGAAGATGACGATCCCGGCCGCGACGATGGTCGCCACGTCGAAGAAACCGATGAGCACGTAGGGCAGCAGCTTGCCCAGCACGACCTCGAGGCGGGTCACCGGGGTCGCGGCGAGCTGCTCCATGGTCCCCCGCTCCCACTCTCGCGCGATGGTCAACGCCGTGAGCATGGCAGCGATGATCGACATGATCACGGCGATGAGGCCCGGCACGATCATGTGTTGGCTCTCGAGCGTCGGGTTGTACCAGGTCCGCGACTCCAAGACGATGGGGGCTCCACGCAACCCAACCGAGCCCCCGAGGCTGGCCCCGTAACGGCTGGTGATCGCGTCGGCATAATTGAGCGCGATGGTGGTGGTATTGGCGTCGCTTCCGTCGAATACGAGCTGGACCACTGCGGTTCGCGACGGGGCCGCCAAGTCTCGAGCGTAGCCGGCCGGGATGACCAGAACGCCGAGAACCTTACGCCGGACCAGTCGTTCGCCGACCTGGGCATCGGATTGCAGACGCTCCTCGACCGAGAAGTAGCCGCTCGAGACGAAGGCTTCGACCAACGCACGGCTGTCCTGCGTGCCGTCCAGATCCAGGACGGCGAGATGGATGTCGTCGATGTCGAACGAAATGGCATACCCGAAGAAGACGAGCATGAACAGCGGGAGCACGAAGGAGAGAATCATGCTGCGCGGGTCGCGCCTCAGCTGGATCCACTCCTTCCTCGCTACTGCGAGGAGTCGACCGGAGCGCATGGTCTATCCGACCACTGCGCCACCCTCGGCGCGTATGAGAGAGACGAAGACGTCCTCGAGAGATGGCTCGATAGGCGCGATACCTCGAACGTCGGCTCCCACGGCACCGAGGGTGGTGCGGATGATGCTCGCGCCGCGGTCCGGGTCGTCGACGGTGACGTGGAGCGCTCGTCCGAACATCGCCGCGTCCAGGACGCCGGGCAGTCCGGCGAGTGCCTCGACGGCGCGGGGTGCGTCATCGGTGTCGACGCGGAGGATGGGCTCGACGATTCGGAGGCGCAGTGCGGCCGGACGATCGAGTGCGATCAAGCGACCGCGGTTCAGGAGCGCGAGCCGATGGCAGTACTCCGCTTCCTCCATGTAGTGCGTGGACACGAACACGGTGGTTCCCGTTCGGGACAGTTGGTCGATCAAGTCCCAGAAACGCCGTCGAGCGATCGGGTCCACGCCGGACGTCGGTTCGTCGAGAAAGAGGATCGGCGGCTCGTGGATCAGCGCGCACCCCAGGGCGAGGCGCTGCTTCCACCCGAGGGGCAGCGCCTCGGTCAAGTGGTCGCCCGCATGCTCGAGCTCCGCCATGCCGAGGATCCAATCGCGACGGCGCGTCAGGCGGTCTCCGAAAACGCCGTAGAGTCCACCGAATAGCTCGATGTTCTCGTCCACCGTCAGGTCGGTGTACAGCGAGAAACGCTGCGACATGTACCCGATGCTGCGCTTGATGCTGGGGCGCTCCGCCCGGATATCGAGTCCGGCCACGCGTCCCTCGCCCTCCGTCGGCGCGAGGAGGCCGGTGAGCATCTTGATCGTCGTCGTCTTGCCGGCGCCGTTGGGGCCGAGGAAGCCGAAGATCTCACCAGGCTCGACCTCGAAGGACACCGAGTCGACCGCCGTGAAGTCGCCGAAGCGTCGGGTCAGGTCGCGAACGACGACGGGCTTGGTTCGCGGGCCGGGCTCAGGCATCTGCGACCAGATGAATGAACACGTCTTCCAGCGAGGGCTCGATGGTCTCCACTCCCGACACGTCGATCGCGCTCGCCGCGAGGAGCCCGACGAGGCGGTCGGGGCTCTCACCCGGCACCACCAACGCGTGCACCTCGTCCCCGAAGAGCGCGGCGCTGTGCACGAAATCCATCGAGCGCAGGGCGTCTCTCACACGCCGTGGCTCGCTGGACCGTACCGCGAGCATCGTGCCCGGCATGGTCGACTGGAGGCTTTGGGGTCGGTCGATCGCGATCGTGCGACCCTCGTCCAAGAGAACGACCCGGTCGCACCGCTCGGCCTCGTCCAGATAGGAGGTGGATACGAGTACGGTGACGCCCTCCTCGACCATTTCGTGCAGAATGAGCCAAAGCTCTCGGCGTGAGATGGGGTCGACGCCGAACGTGGGCTCATCGAGCAGGAGGACCGACGGACGGTGAACCAGACAGCAGGACAGCGAGAGCTTCTGCTTCATGCCCCCCGACAAGTTCCCGGCCAGTCGATCGGCGAACTCGCCCAGTCGGCTGAAGGCGTAGAGGCGCTCCAGCCGAGCGGGCCGCTCGGACTTGGGAACCGAGTAGAGGTCCGCGTAGAAGTGCAGGTTCTCCTTCACGGTCAGGTCCGTGTACAGCCCGAATTTCTGTGCCATGTAAGCGATGTGGGGCTTCACGCCTTCCGGATCGGCGACGACGTCGACGCCGTCGATGATCGCGGTGCCACCCGATGGGCGCAGAACGCCCGCGAGCATGCGCAGCGTCGTGGTTTTTCCGGCCCCGTCGGGGCCGACGATGCCGAGCAACTCTCCGTGGGCCACCTCGACGCTGAGGCCGTCGACGGCCGTGAGCGGCCCGAATCGACGCGTGAGCTCCTGGATGCTCACCGTGCCTGGCGTCACGAGGGTCGCTCGGTGATGGTCACGTCGGCCGGTACCCCCGGCTTGAGCTCGAAGCCCGGGTCGTTCGTGATCCGCACCTTCACCGGATAGACGAGCTTGATCCGTTCCTCCGCCGTCTGGACGTTCCGGGGCGTGAACTCCGCTTCGCTCCCGATGAAGACGACCTCGCCCTCGTAGACTCGGTCGGGGTAGGTGTCCGAGGCGATCTCCGCCCGCTGCCCGATCTGGACACGACCGATCTCGTCCTCCCGCACGTAGATGCGGACCCATCGGTCATCTCGGTCCAAGAGCGTGACCACCGGAGCCCCGGCCGGGACGATCTCTCCGGCTTGCCGGTGCTTCACCGTAATCACGCCGTCGAAGGGCGCGAGCACGCGGGCGTTTTCAAGCGTGGCCCGGACGCGAGCCACGTTCGCTCTGGCCTGCGCGACGAGCGCTCGCTGCGCCCCGACCGTCTCCGTTCGGGGACCCTCGCGCACCAGGACCAGGGCTTGCGCCGCCTGGTCATGCGCGGCCTCGGCCACTTCGAGGGCGGTCTCGGCCTGATCGAGCGCCTGTCTGCTGACCGCTCCACCCTCGAAGAGCTCACGGGCTCGTTCGTGATCGAGCCTCGCGTTTTCCCTACGCCGGTCGGCGGAGCGGGCCGCCGCCTCGGAAGCCATGATCTCCTCGGGTCGGGAGCCTTGCACCAGCTCGGAGAGTCGGGCCTGCGCCGCGGCGACCTGGGCCTCTGCGGCCGCAAGCGTGGCTTCGAGCTCCCCGGTCTCCAGCCGAGCGAGCTCTTGGCCGGCCGCGACCGAAGTGCCTTCGCTCACCGTAATCTGGCCGACACGGCCCGGCTGCTGGAAACCGAGGTCCGCGGTCGTGGCCTCGACGCTGCCGGAGGCGAAGAGCGCGTCCGACTCGGACGTGGTCCCTCGCGCCAGGAGCCAGGTCGCGGCGGCCAGGATCACGACGACCGGCACGATCACTCTGAGTCTCTTGTTCATCGCTGGATCTCCAACGCTTCCTCCACCCATTGAATGTCGAGAACGCCCTGCGCACGAGCGCGTGACACGCGAGCCAGAACCGCGTCGTAGCGGGCGCGCGCGTACCCTGCTTGCGCGTTGAACAGGGACGCCTGAGCGCGCAGGAGGTCGCTCTGAACTCCGGATCCGACGTCCAGAGCCAATGCCTCGATTCTCGCGACCTCCGTCCACTGCCGGACTGCGGCCTCGAGGGCCTCCGCGCGCGCGTCGGCCTCGGTGATCGCCGCGTCCGCGGCGTCTTCCTCTGCCGCGACGTTCAGCTCGGCGAGGTCGAGTTCGCTGCGCGCGGCGCGGAGGTCCGCGTCCGCGCGGCGGATCGCGGCGCTGCGTGCTCCGCCGTTGAAGACCGACCAGGAGAGCTGCACACCGGCCTGCCACTCCAGCACATGGTCACCCGAGAGCGTCCCGAAGTCGAGAATCGCGGCCGATGCGCGGAGCTCGGGGAGTCGCCCCGCCCGTTGCTCGCGGACGGTCGACTCGGCGGCCGCGACCATCCGCCTCGCTCGCTCGATGGTTGGACTGCGCGCGTCGACACCGTCCGAGCCGGCGCCTGATATCGCGACATCGGTCAACGCGCGGTTTCGCATTTCGTCGAGCGGGACGCCAGTGACCCGGGCGAGTGACCGCTCCGCCAACCCGACACGGGCCGTGGCCGTCGCTTCCCCCGCGCGAGCATCTTGGAGTGCGGCGCGCGCCCTGAGGACGTCGACCTCGGCGACGGTACCGGCCTGGAGGCTCTGCTCCGTGCGCGCCACTTCCTGTTCCACCGCGCGGACCCTCGCTGCGGCCGCGTCGGCCACGGCGCGCGCCGAGAGCGTGCCGACATACGCGGTGAGCACCGCCTCCGTCAGGGTCATCTCGGTGATCGCGAGCCCGTACGCCGTGGCCTCCGCGGCCGCTCCGGCCCCGTCGATCCGGGACGAGCGCTCGCCGGCATCGAAGACGGTGTACGTGAACCCGGCTCGGCCCTGAACGAGGGTCCGGTCGAACGACGGGGGCTCCGAAAGATCGAGTCGGTGCAGGGGGAACACGATCATCGGCTCTTCGAAGCGCGTGAGGCTCGTGCTGAGGGATACTCCCGGTAGGCGCGCGGCACGGGCCGTCGCCGCCCCTTCATCCGCGGACTCCACGCGTGCCCGGGCGGCGGCCAGGGACGGGTGACTTTCGAGCGCCCGGCGAAGCGCCTCGTCGGGCGTGAGCTCCTGGGCCGCACTGCCCGCCGGTCGGCCAAGCGCCAGGGCGCCCAGGGCCATGGAAATGAAGAATCG
>Ga0224512_10002397_pt1 | contig 17212 bp, 15 predicted proteins | sample SF_May12_sed_USG_4_FD_169103 | JGI IMG/M metagenome (GOLD analysis project Ga0224512, IMG submission 169103) | Sediment microbial communities from San Francisco Bay, California, United States - SF_May12_sed_USGS_13 | ecosystem: Environmental > Aquatic > Marine > Sediment | place: USA...
TCCGGCGTCGCTCGAGCGCTTCGAAGTCGCGTCGTGCCATGCCCTCCCCCTCGATGGGGGAGAGTAGCACTGTCACTATATTATGCGAGTCTCTCTAGCTGCGGTCCTCGGCGGCGGTTTCTTCCCCCCAATCGTCACCGCCGCCCGGAGTCCCGGTGCGCCACCCGGCGCGCCGGGGCTCCTCCGCAGGCGCCGCGCGGGGCACGAGTTGGGCTCGCGTTCCTCGCTTCGCCCCGGTGGTAGACTCGCGGCGGCGGTCGACGAGAGCCACCCGATGGACGCGAGCGCGCCGGAGTCTGCCCCGCGGCTGCGCAGTCGGTGACGCGGTCGGAGCCCCCGCGGGGATCTCCGGTTCGTCGCGGCGGTGTCTCACGCCGGGCTTCGGGATTTCAGGTCGGGCGCGGGGGGGCCGATCCTCCCAGCGGGGGCGAGTTTCCGACGGCGCGGCCGCCGTTCCGCGATGCGGTATGCCATCGCTGGACAAGGTGCGTGCCGAAGTAGAGACTCGCGGCCGCACGGCCTGTCCGGGGGGGCGAGACCGGCGATGATCACCGGGTTCAACACGAACGTCCGCCACGGTGGCCGCATGTTCCACGTGCAGACCGAGGACAGCGGCCGGCAGCATCCCCACGTGATCAGCCACGTCTACTACCAGGGCACGATCCTCGCCTCCGAGAAGTCCAGCTACGCGCAGCGCGTGAAGTCCCCGGATCTCGAGATCGAGGTCCGCGCACTCATGGAGCGGCAGCACAAGTCGATGGTCGTGCGGTTGAAGAAGGGTGAGTTCGACGCCGTCATCGCCGAGCGGCTGGGGGCGGCGTCCCCGGCTGCCGCCGCGCTGCCGCCGGCCGCGCCTGCGCCCGCGTCACCGCCGGTGAACGCGTCCGCGCCGCGGCCGGCCGCTGCGAAGGGCGATCGGAGCTTCGGCGATCGTATCGTCTCCCAGAAACCTCTCGACGAAGTGATCCTCGAATACCTGGTGGACAAGGCGCGGGCCCGCCCGGACCGGTCCCCGCAGCGTCCGCGAAAGAAGCGGTGACGCGGGGCGGCCGGTCGAGTCGGTTTTGGTCCCGGGACCGGCGCGGCGTCCCGGCGCTCGAGTCGCGGGGCGACGCCGCCATCCGCATGTTCCACGTCTCGAAGGCCTACGGCGCCGGAAGCTTCGCGCTCCGCGACGTGAGCCTCGAATTTCGCAAGGGCGAGTTCGTGTTCCTCACCGGTCCGAGCGGAGCCGGCAAGACGACGCTGCTCAAGCTGTTGTTCTCCGCCGAACAGCCCAGCGAGGGGCAGATCGTCGTGCTCGGGCGCAACATCGCGCGCCTGGGGCGGACGGCTGTTCCGCTGCTGCGCCGGCGCATCGGGGTCGTGTTCCAGGACTTCAAGCTGCTCCCGCGGCGAACCGTGGAGGAGAACGTCGCCCTCTCCCTCGACGTGGTCGGGACGCCCCGGCGCGCCGTGCGGCAGAAGGTCTTCGCCATCCTCAAGCAGCTCGGTCTGCAGCACCGCCGCTATCACCACCCGCTGTCGCTCTCGGGGGGCGAGCAGCAGCGGATCGCCATCGCCCGCGCGCTCGTGAACGAGCCGGAGATCCTGCTCGCCGATGAGCCGACCGGCAATCTCGACCCCGACCTCACGCTCGACATCATGGACCTCATCGCCAGCGCGGCGACGCGCGGAACGACGGTGATCGTCGCCACGCACGAGCTGTCCCTGGTGAGCCGCTACGGAAAGCGCGCGGTCCGGCTCGACGGCGGCGGTGTCGTCGAGGACTCGCTGCCCCCGGGTGCGCCGGCGTGAGTCGCAGCCTCGTCCAGCTCGGGTACTTCACCCGCACCGCGCTGCGCGGCCTGCGCTCGAGCCCCATCACCAGCGCGATCGCGGTGATCACGATCGGCGTGAGCCTGGTGCTGGTCGGGGCGTTCATGCTGCTGCTGGGGAACATGGAGGGCCTGCTCGACCGCTTCGGCGACGACCTCTACGTGACGGCGTATCTGGACGACGCGCTCGCCGCCGAGGACCAGCGCGCACTGGTCGAGCTCGTCACGACCGTCGAGGGCGTGGAGCACGTGCGCATGGTGTCGAAGGAGGAGGCGCTGGAGCGCTTCCGGGCCGGCGTGGGACGCGGCGCCGCTCTGCTCGAGGGGCTCGACGAGAACCCGCTGCCGGCGTCGCTCGAGATCACGCTCGCGCCGGCGCGGCGGACCTCGGACGGGCTGCGCATCGTCGTGGAGTCGCTCGACGGCCTGCCGGGCGTCGCGGATCTGGCCTCGGGGCAGGACTGGGTCGAGGGGTACCTGCGCGCCGTCGCGCTGATCCGCGGCGTGGGGATCGGCCTCGGCGTCATCCTCGCGCTGGCGACGCTGTTGATCGTGGCGAACACCATCCGCCTCGCCGTCCTCGCCCGTGACGACGAGATCGAGATCCTGGCGCTGGTGGGAGCGAGCCGCGCCTTCGTGGCGGTTCCGTTCCTGCTGGAGGGACTGGTCCAGGGGGCGGCGGGCGGTGCGGCCGCCCTGGTGCTGCTGCTGGGAATCTTCCACCTCGTGCTGCCGGGCTTCGAGTTCGGGCTCGAGTTCCTGCTGGGCGGAGTCGCGCCGCGCTTCTTCTCCGGCGCCGAGGCGGCGGCGTTGGTGGGCGGCGGGGCGAGCCTCGGCCTGTTCGGGTCCGTGGCCGCCCTGTCCGGCGGGTGGAGGGCGTGAAGCGCGGCCTGGGCGTCGCGGTCGCGCTCTTGCTGGGCGCGGGTCTGGCGCGACCGGCGGCGGCGGATCGGGAGGCGGATCTCCGGCGCCTGCGGGAGACCATCCTCGAGAGCCGCGAGCGAGTCGCCACCTACGGCAGCGAGGAGCGCGGCCTGCTCGATGCCCTCGATGCCCTCGATCGCTCGATCTCCGGCCTGACGCAAGAGGTCTCCCGCGCGGCCCATCGGGCGCAGCAGGCGCGCGACCTTCTGGCCGAGATCGAGATCGAGGCGGCCGAAATCTCCGCCCGCCTCGAGGCGGTCCGGCGCGCCATGTCCGTGCGCGCCGCAGCGCTCTACCGTGCCGGAGAGCTGGGAACGGTCCGCACCCTCTTCTCGGCGGAGACCCTGAGGGAGTTCCTGTCGCGCGTCTACGCGCTCCGGCTGCTGCTCGCCCACGACGGACAGCTGCTGGCGCGCCACCGCTCCGAGTCGGAGGCCCTGGTGCGCGCCGAGAGCCGGGCTCGCGAGGCCTCGCTCCGCAACGACGAGGCCGCGGCCCGGCTCCGCGAGCGCTCCGCGCAGCTGGGCGCCGAGCGAGCCGCGAAGCAGCGCCTGGCGGCGCGCGTCCACGGAGACCGGGCGCGCGAGCGCGCGGCCCTCGTGGAGCTCGAGACCGCCGCCCGGGCGCTCGAGGAGATGCTGGCCGGGATGGGGCGCTCGCCCCGGCAATCCCCGGCCGCCGCGCCGGAGTCCGCGTTCGCGTCGCTGCGCGGGACGCTCGAGCCCCCCGTGGCGGCGTCCATCGTGAGCCCGTTCGGCCGGGTGGTCGACCGCGAGTTCCAGACCGAGACCTACCGCAAGGGCGTGGAGTTCGCCGCCCCGCTCGGGGCGCCGGTGCGCGCGGTGGCGCGGGGGCGCGTGGGCTTCGCGGGCTGGTTCCGGGGCTACGGACGCCTCGTGATCCTCGACCACGGCGATCAGTACTACACGGTCTCGGGGCATCTCGACGCGATCGACGTCGCGGTGGGCCAGGCCGTGGCCGCCGGCCAGGTGATCGGCAGCGTCGGCGAGACGGGGTCGCTCGCGGGGCCTCGGCTCTACTTCGAGATCCGTCGCGGCGGGCAGCCGGTGGATCCCCGCCGCTGGCTCGCGGCGCGCGAAGCGCGTTAGAATGAGGGTCGTCAAGCCATCGGCGCGTGTCGCCGAAATCCCGGTCGAGAATCGCCCGAGGATGCGCGGAGATGCCCCAGGATCCGCGGAGTTGGGCTCATTGAACCGGGCGGGAGCCAGCGGAAAACCCATGCAGCGCAACCGGACTCGTGTCGTGATCACGTTCCTGGCCGCGATCGTCGCAGCCGTTGTTGCAGGCGGCCTCGCCGGCAGCGTCGGCAGCGGCGCGGCCACGCGCTACGACGACCTGAATGTGTTCACCAGCGTGCTCACCCACGTGCGGCGCCACTACGTCGAGCCCGTCGAGGACCAGAAGCTCCTGCGCGGCGCCGTCAACGGCATGCTCCAGGAGCTCGATCCCCACTCGTCCTACCTCGACCGCGACGCCTACAAGGAGATGCAGGTCGACACGAGGGGCGAGTTCCACGGCCTCGGGATCGAGATCACCAAGCGCAAGGATGGTTACATCGAGGTGGTGTCGCCGATCGACGGCACGCCCGCGGCCCGTGCCGGGATCCGCTCCCACGACCAGATCGTCAGCGTCTGTCCGACGGAGCCGCCCGAAGACTGGACCGAGCCGTGCCGCAGCAGCAAGAACATGACGCTCTTCGAAGCGGTGGGGCTGATGCGCGGGCGCAAGGGGACGGAGATCACGATCGAGATCTTCCGCCCGGGTTTCGACAAGCCGCGGCCCTTCACCATCGAGCGCGATGTCGTGAAGGTCGTCTCCGTCAGCGGCCGCCTGCTCGAGCCCGGCTACGGCTACGTTCGCATCCGCGCCTTCCAGGAGCGCACGATCCGCGATCTCGAGCGCACGCTCCGGCGCCTCCACCAGGAGGCCGAGGGGCCCCTCGCGGGCCTGGTCCTCGATCTGCGCGACAACCCCGGCGGGCTCCTCGACCAGGCGGTCGAGGTCGCCGACGCGTGGCTGGAGGACGGCCTCGTCGTCTACACGCAGGGGCGCGTCGAGAGTGAGCGCCAGGAGTTCCGCGCGACGTTCGAGGGTACCGAGCCCGGGTATCCCATCGCGATCCTCGTGAACGAGGGCACGGCGAGCGCGTCGGAGATCGTGGCGGGCGCTTTGCAGGACCAGCAGCGCGCGCTGGTGATCGGGGTGAAGACCTTCGGCAAGGGATCCGTGCAGACGGTCTATCCCCTGGAAGGCGGGCGCGCGCTGCGGCTGACCACGGCGCTCTACTACACCCCGAAGGGGCGCTCGATCCAGGAGGTCGGGATTGGGCCGGACATCGTCGTCGAGTCTGCGGCCCAGGCCGCGTCCGTCGCCAGTCACCCCGGGCCGCGACACATCCGCGAGAGCGACCTCGAGAACCACTTCACCCAGGAAGAGGCGGATCCCGACAGCGGGGCCGAGGAGGACGCGCCCTCGACGGAGGAGGCTGCGGGCTCGGACGTCCAGCTATCGCGCGCCCTCGAAGTCCTGAAGAGCTGGACCTACTTCGAGCGACTGCGGCAGGAGCGCGAGACAGCACCCATGCAGGCGCGCGCGACCGACCCGACGCGCTGACGTTTCCTCCGTCCACGGAGCGGGGTCTCATGTCCGGGCTCCCCGAGCGCGTCGCCGAAGGCCCGCCGGTCTACACGGTCCGGGACGTTCTGCGCGGCGTGAACGCGCTTCTGGAGGAGCGCGTCGGAGGTCTCTGGGTCGCCGGCGAGCTGAGCGACCTGCGCCGACCCAGCTCGGGTCACCTCTACTTCCGCTTGAAGGGCGACGGCGGGCAGCTCCGGGCCGTGCTGTTCCGCGGCTCTGCGCGGGGGCTCGCGTTCGAGCCCGAAGACGGCCTCGAGGTGCTGGCCTACGGCGAGGTCGTCGTCTACGAGCCGCGCGGGGATTTGCAGCTCATCGTGCGTCGGCTCGAGCCGCGCGGGCGCGGGGCTCTCCAGCTCGCCTTCGAGCAGCTCCGGCGCCGGCTGGAGGCCGAAGGGCTCTTCGACCCCGCGCGCAAGCGGCGGCTGCCGCCGCTGCCGGGCCGCATCGGCATCGTCACCTCGGCCTCCGGGGCTGCCCTGCGCGACGTGATCGAGGTGACCGGTCGGCGCTTCCCGGCGACGCCGCTGCTCATCGCGCCGACGCGGGTTCAGGGGCCGGGTGCCGAGGACGAGGTGGCGGCCGCCCTCGACGCGCTCGGCGAGCGGGGCGGCGTCGACGTGATCCTGCTGGTGCGGGGCGGCGGCTCGATCGAAGACCTCCAGCCCTTCAACACGGAGACGGTCGCGCGTGCCGTCGTTCGCGCGCCGGTGCCGGTGGTGAGCGGCGTCGGGCACGAGGTGGACGTCACCATCGCGGACCTCGCGGCCGACGTGCGCGCACCCACCCCCTCGGCAGCGGCGGAGCTCGCGCTGCCCGATCGCGCGGCCCTGGGCGCCGCTCTCGCGCGCGACGCGCGGCGGCTGGCGCAGGCGGCCGCGGGCTTGCTCGAGCGCCTGCGGCTGCGCCTCGAACGCCAGCGGCAGGCGCTTCGCGCCCACGCGCCCACGGCGCGACTGGAGGCGCAGCGGGCCCGGTTCCAGGCCGCGGTGCGTACGCTCGAGCGCGCCGCCGCGGCGCGCCTGGCGGCCGGGCGCTCGGCGCTCGGCGCGGTCACAGGGCGCCTGGACGCGCTCTCGCCGCTCGCCGTCCTGGCTCGGGGCTACGGCCTCGTGCGCCGAGCCCGGGACGGCGTCATCGTGCGCCGGGCCGATCAGGTGGCGCCGGGCGATCCGCTGGCCATCCGCGTCGCCGAGGCGGAGGTCGAGGCCACCGTGGCCTCCACGCGCCCACTCCCGAAACCGTGACATCCCGAAACCTCCTTTGAAATCGCGGCTTTCGACGGAGATCCGCGTTTGACGCCTCTGCGGGCCGCGGGTAGCATCCGCGCATCAGCACGTGTCCGGGAGGCTCGCAAGCGAATGCACGATGCCCCCCCCTCCGCCCCGCCCGCCGATTCCGATCCGGTCGCGGGCCTGGACGATCTTTCCTTCGAAGCAGCACTCGAGCGCCTGGAGTCGATCGTGGCGCGTCTCGAGGACGGGGAGCTCGAGCTGGAGGCGGCGCTTGCCGCCTTCGAGGCCGGCGTGGCCCTGTCGCGCCGGTGCGCCGAGCAGCTCGAGCAGGCGGAGCGGCGCATCGAGGTGCTCGTGCGCGACGGCGAGCAGTGGACCGCTCGCCCCTTCGAGGAGTCCCGGGAGCCGGATTAGTGGACGTTCAGGGGTATCTCGCAGAGCGCGCGCCGCGGGTCGAACGCGCGCTCGAGGCGGCGGTTCCGCCCGCGAGGGATGCGCCCCAGCGGCTGCACGCGGCGATGCGTCATCTGCTGTTTCCCGGCGGCAAGCGTCTGCGTCCGGCCCTGGCCCTGGCGGCGGCCGAGGCCGTCGGGGCTCCGCCGGAGCGGGCGCTCCCGGTGGCCGCTGCCGTCGAGCTCGTCCACACCTACTCCCTCGTGCACGACGACCTTCCCTGCATGGACGACGACGACGAGCGGCGCGGGCGACCGACCGTGCACGTGGCCTTCGGCGAAGCCATCGCGGTGCTCGCCGGCGACGCACTGCTCGCGGCGGCCTTCGCCGTGTTGGCGCGCGAGGAAAGCGACGGCTCCGCCGAGTGCCTGCTCGGCGTCATCCGCGACCTCGCCGAAGCGGCCGGCGCCTCGCGGCTCGTGGGCGGCCAGGCGGACGACCTCGAGTTCGACCCGAACGAAGCCGACCCGCTGCGCATCGAGTCGGTGCACGCGCGCAAATCGGCGGCCCTGATCGCCGCCTCTGTGGTGGGGGGAGCACGCCTGGGCGGCGCCGACGCTGCTACCCTCGAACGGCTGCGACGCTTCGGCGAAGCCGTCGGCGTGGCGTTCCAGATCGCCGACGACCTGCTCGACGAGGATGAGGACGACGGCTGCTCGCTGGTGCGGGCGGTGGGGCGCGAGGCGGCCCGCGCCCGCGCCGAGGCGCTGCTGGACACCGCTCTGCGAGCGATCGACACTCTCGGCGACAGGGCCGAGCCGTTGCGCGAGCTCGCGCGCTTCGCGGTCCGGAGGGGCGAATGAGCCAGGAGCCGCTGCTGCCCGGAATCCACTCGCCGGAGGACCTGCGCAAGCTCCCCCGCGAGGACGTCAAGCGCGTCGCCGAGGAGCTCCGCGAGGAGATCATCCAGCGCGTGTCGCGCACGGGCGGACACCTGGCCTCGAGCCTCGGCGCCGTCGAGCTTCTGACCGCCATCCACGCCGTCTTCGACACGCCCCGCGACCGCCTGGTGCTCGACGTCGGCCACCAGGGCTACGGACACAAGATGCTGACCGGACGGCGCGAGGCGTTCGACCGGATCGGCCGGGAGGGCGGGATCGCCAAGTTCCTCCGCCGCTCCGAGTCGCCCTACGACCAGTTCGGGGCCGGCCACGCCGGCACCTCCATCTCCGCCGCCCTGGGCATGGCCCGGGCGATGCAGCACCAGGGCCGCGACCACTGCGCGATCGCGCTGATCGGGGACGGCGGCATGACCTGCGGCATGGCCTTCGAGGCGTTGAACCAGGCGGGGCATCTCGGCCAGGGCAACCTCGTGGTGGTGCTCAACGACAACGAGATGTCGATCTCGGCCAACGTCGGCGCCCTGTCCGACTTTCTCTCGCGCAAGTTCTCGAAGCCGATGGTGCGCACCATCAAGGGCTGGGCGAAGGAGTTCCTGGAGTCGCTCCCCGGTGACATGCTGCACTGGGCGCAGAAGGCCGAAGAGTCGGTGAAGGTGTTCTTCTCGCCGGGGCTGCTGTTCGAGGCCTTCGGCTTCCGCTACGTCGGGCCCATTCAGGGCCACCGCATCGACGTCCTGCTCGAGACCTTCGACAACGTGAAGCAGATGGTCGCGAAGGGTGAGGGGCCGATCCTGGTGCACGCCCTCACGGCCAAGGGCTACGGGTACGAGCCGGCTCAGCAGGATCCCTTCAAGTACCACGGCGTGGGGGCCTTCGAGGTCGAGTCGGGCCGCTTCCCGCCCTCGAAGCCGGGCCCGCCCAAGTACCAGAACGTCTTTGCCGACGCGCTCATCCGCCTGGCCCGCGAGGACGACCGGATCGTGGGCATCACCGCGGCCATGGCCGACGGCACCGGCCTCGACCGCTTCGCGCGGGTCTTTCCGGAGCGCTTCTACGACGTGGGCATCGCGGAGCAGCACGCGGTGACCTTCGCGGCCGGGCTCGCGACCGAGGGCATGAAGCCGGTGGCGGCGATCTACTCCACCTTCCTCCAGCGCGCGTACGACCAGGTCGTGCACGACGTCTGCATCCAGAACCTGGACGTGACCTTCGCCATGGACCGCGCCGGCGTGGTCGGGGCCGACGGTGCCACCCACCAGGGCTTCTACGACTGCGCCTACCTGCGCACGCTGCCCAACATCGTGGTGATGGCGCCCAAGGACGAGAACGAGCTGCAGCACATGCTGCGCACGGCCGTCGAGTACCCGGGTCCCGCGGCGATTCGCTACCCGCGCGGAACGGGCTTCGGGGTGCCCCTCGACCCCGAGATCAAGTCGGTGAGCGTGGGCGAAGCCGAGTTGCTGCGAGACGGCGACGACGCCCTGGTGGTGGCGCTGGGGACGCTGGTGCACCCGGCCCTCGAGGCGGCGGGAGAGCTGGCCGCCCAGGGAATCTCGGTCGCGGTCCTGAACGCGCGCTTCGCCAAGCCGCTGGACGCGGAGCGCATCGCGGCGCTGGCGCGGCGCTGTGGCGCGCTCGTGACGGTGGAGGAGCACAGCGCCGCCGGCGGGTTCGGTTCGGCCGTGCTCGAAGCGCTCGCGGAGGCTGGTGTGTGCGTGCCCGCCCGCTGCCTCGGCATTCCCGACCGTCTCATCGAGCACGGCGACCCGGCGCGGATCCTCGCCTCCCTGGGGCTCGACAGCGCGGGCATTGCCCGGGCCGTCACGTCCCTGCTCGAAGGCCGCCGGGTGGCCTCGCAGCCGGCCGGCGACGAACGACCCTCGGATTGAAAGGCCCGAAGGGGCAGCGGCTCGACGAGCGGCTCGTCGCGGAGGGGCTGGCCGATTCGCGCAGCCGCGCCCAGGCGCTGATCCGGACGGGGCGCGTACTCGTCGACGACGCTCCTCGCGACAAGCCTGGCCTCCGCGTCGCCGCCGGCGCCCGCGTGCGTCTCCGGGGCGAGGAACGCCGCTACGTGTCGCGCGGTGGCGACAAGCTCGCGGGTGCGCTGGCGGACCTCGGTATCGATCCGGCCGGTCGCGTGTGCCTGGACGTGGGCGCCTCGACGGGGGGCTTCACGGACTGCCTGCTCGGGGCGGGAGCGCGCCAGGTCACGGCGGTGGACGTGGGCTACGGACAGCTGGCTCCCCGCCTGCGCGACGACCCGCGGGTGCGTGCGCTCGAACGGACGAACGCGCGCAGGCTCTCGCGCGAGGCGGTGCCCGAGGGGATCGACCTCGTCACCGTCGACGTCTCCTTCATCTCGGCGCGTCTGTTGCTGCCGCGTCTGCGCGAGCTGGCGCCGCGCGGCGAGCTGCTGGTGCTGGTCAAGCCCCAGTTCGAGGTGGGACGAGACGAGGTCGGCAAGGGCGGTGTCGTGCGCGACGACGCGCTGCGGGCCTCCGCGGTCGCCGCCGTGCGCGCCTGCGCCGAGGAGCTCGGCTATCGCTTCGGCGGCCAGGCGGCGAGCCGACTGGCAGGCCCCAAGGGGAATCGGGAAATCTTCCTGTGGCTGCGCGCTCCGGCTGCCGATGACACAGGGAAGCGCACCCCCCCGCGTTGACTCCGGGACGGGCGCTCCTATCCTATAGGAGTCCAGAAACGGCGGTCCCTTGGACCGCGGAGGCCTGCCCCATGGCCCTGATCGAAGTCACGGAATCCGCCGCCGAGCGGATCCAGGACCTGCTCGTCAAAGAGGGCAAGATCGGGACCCACGGCCTGCGCATGAAGGTCATCGGCGGCGGCTGCTCCGGGCTGCGCTACGAGCTGGCCTTCGACGACCGGATCGACGAGCACGACACCGAGGTCGAGGTGGGCGGAATCCGGGTGCTCGTCGACGAGAAGAGCGCGCTCTACCTCGTCGGGACGACACTCGACTTCGTGGACACCCTCCAGGAGTCCGGCTTCAAGATGGTCAATCCGAACGCCAAGAGCACCTGCGGCTGCGGGGAATCGTTCGGCGCCTGAGTGGGGCTGAACTTCCCGATCTATCTCGACCACCACGCGACCACACCCACCGATCCGCGCGTGCTCGACGCGATGCGGCCCTACTTCACCGAGCGCTTCGGCAACGCGGCGAGCGCGAGCCACGTCTTCGGGTGGCGCGCGGAGGCGGCCGTCGAACAGGCGCGCGAGCGGCTGGCGGCGGCCATCGGCGCCCACGAGCCCCGCGAAATCGTGTTCACGAGCGGAACCACGGAGAGCGACAACCTGGCGCTCAAGGGGGTCGCGCGTGCCTACCGGACCCGGCGCGACCACCTGATCACGGTTGCGACCGAGCACTCGGCCGTGCTGGAGAGCTGCGGGGCGCTCGAGCGGGAGGGCTTCCGGGTGACCGTCCTTCCCGTCGGCCGCTCGGGCCTCGTCGACCCCGACGACGTCCGCAGGGCGATCGGGGACCGGACGCTGCTCGTGTCCGTCATGGCCGCCAACAGCGAGATCGGGGTGCTGCAACCCCTGGCGGCCATCGGCGGCATCTGCCGCGAGCGCGACGTGCTGTTCCACACCGACGCCGCGCAGGCGGTTGGCAAGGTCCCGGTCGACGTCGAGGCGTCGGGGGTCGACCTGCTGTCGATGTGCGCGCACAAGCTCTACGGCCCCCCCGGCGTGGGCGCGCTCTACATCCGCCGGCGCCGGCCCCGCATCCGTCTCGAGCCGCTCTTTCACGGGGGAGGCCACGAGTGGGGCCACCGCTCGGGAACGCTGCCTCTGGCGCTCATCGTGGGCTTCGCGGAGGCGGTCGACCTGTGCCTGCACGACCTCGAAGCGGAGGCCGCCCGCCTGCGGGCGCTGCGGGACGAGCTGTGGACCCGCCTCCAGGCGGGCCTCGACGATCTGCGTCTCAACGGAGACCCGGAGCAGCGCCTGCCGGGCAACCTCAACGTCGCGTTTCCCGGCGCAGAGGCCGACGCGGTGATCGCGTCGCTCCGCGACGTCGCACTCTCCTCCGGCTCCGCCTGCTCCTCCGCCCGCCCCGAGCCCAGCCACGTGCTGCGTGCCATCGGCCTGTCCGAGGCGCTGGCGCGGGCGTCGCTGCGCTTCGGCCTGGGCCGCGGAAACACGCGGGAAGAGATCGAGTGGGTGGCCGACCAGGTGATCGCGCAGGTCCGGGAGCAGCGGGAGAAGCGCGCCGGGGGCCGCCCGGGGGGCGGGCGGCGCCGATCGGACGGCTGATCCGCGAGGACGCGCGCTACTCTCGCCCGGCTGCCGCCGCCGGTCGCCGCTGCGTGGACCTCTCGCCGGAGCGACGGGAGCGGCGATCGGCACGGAAACCGGAAAGGAGGATCGCGTTGAGTTCTACCCGCAGCACGAACATCACCTGGCACGCCGGACACATCGAGCGCGCCGACCGGGAACGCCTGCTGGGTCAGCGGGGCGTCACGGTCTGGCTGACGGGGCTCTCGGGCTCGGGCAAGTCGACGATCGCCGTCGCGGCCGAGGCCGCGCTGGTCGGGCGCGGTCGCCTCGCCTATGTCCTGGACGGCGACAACGTCCGGCACGGCCTGAATCGCAACCTTGGCTTCTCTCCCGAGGACCGCACCGAGAACATCCGGCGGATCGGAGAGGTCGCCCGGCTCTTCACCGACGCCGGCGTCATCGTGATCACGTCCTTCATCTCGCCGTATCGCGCGGATCGCGACGGAGCGCGCGCGATCATGGCAGAGGGCGACTTCGTCGAGGTGCACGTCGACGCGACCCTCGAGACCTGCGAATCGCGCGACGTGAAGGGCCTGTACAAGAAGGCCAGGGCCGGCGAGATCCCCGAGTTCACGGGCATCTCCGCGCCCTACGAGGCTCCCGTGAGCCCGGAGCTGGTGCTCGATACGAACACGAAATCGGTCGAAGAGAGCGTGGAGGATCTCCTCGGCTACCTCGACAAGCGTGGGTAGCGGAGCGGGACGGCACTCAGCCGGGGTGGACGGCGGGACGATGAGCGATGCATTCTAGGGTCGACATGACAGCGGCCGGCAAGCTCCGAATCCCGCTCGTGGCCCTCCTCGCGGGGGCGCTCGGCCTCGTCGGCTGCGCGGTGACGGCGCCGGGGCTCCTCGCGGGAGGAGGGGTGGCGCCGAACGACGTGATCCGGCCCGACGCGCCCCCCGAGTACGACGTGATCGTGGCGCAGATCGCGCGCAGCGAGGGGCGCCTGGCCGACGCCACGGCGGCCTACGAGCGCGCGGTCGCCAAGGATGAGGAGTCGGCGTACCTGCACCGCAAGGTGGCCGAGTCGCTGGCGATGACCAACCGCCTGGAGGACTCCCTTCACCACGCGTACCGGGCCTTCGAGCTCGACCCCGATGACCAGCCCACTCGGCTGTTCCTGGGCCAGATCTACCGCCTGCGGCGCGACCCGGACGCGGCCGAAAAGGTGCTCCTCGACGATTCCGGCGAGCCGATCGACCCGATGGCGGCGTCCCTGCTCTATCAGATCTATCTCGGCAGCGAGCGCCCGGCCGAGGCGCTGGAGACCGCCGAGTGGTGGGTGGAGCAGGCTCCGGAATCGCTGCGCGCCCGCGTGGCGCTGGCCAACGCCTACCAGGCGCTCGGCCGGGTGGACGACGCCGAGCGCGCCCTGCGCGACGCGCTGGAGCGGGACCCCGGCAACTTGCGCATCTACGACGCGCTGGCGCGTTCGCTGGGCAAGCGCGGCGACCGGGCCGCCCAGATCTCCCTCTACGAGGAGGTGCTCGATCGGTATCCCCGGCACCAGGCGACGTTGATCGCACTCGGCGAGGTCTATCTGGCCGAGAACGATCTGGCGAGCGCGATCGCCGTGTTCGAGAAGATCGAGCAGTACTACCCCGACGACATGCACAGCGTCTTGCGGCTCGGATTCCTCAAGTACGAGGATCGGAAGTTCGACGAGGCCGCGCTGCGCTTCGAGCGGGTGCTCGAGGTCAGTCCGAAGGAGGACGAGATCGCCTTCTTCCTCGGAATCGTGCGGCGCCGCAGCGGCGACGACGACGGCGCCGTCGAAGCGTTCGCACGGATCTCCAGCGATCACCAGCGCTACGTCGACGCGCGCAGGCAGATCGCGGCGATCCGCGAGGGCCGGGACGACTACGCGGGCGCGCTGGCGGAAATCGAGAACGTGATCGCCGTGGAGCCCTCCCGTGAGCTCGACCTGTACAAGGCCTCGCTGCTGGCCAAGAGCGGCGATTTCGACGGGGCGATCGACCACCTCGAGGCCATGCTGGACGGCGGGTCGGGCGACGACGAGGTGTACTACAACCTCGGGGTCGTCTACGGCGAGGCCAAGCGCATCGACGAGGCCGTGCAATACATGCAGCGCGCCCTCGAAGCGAATCCGGACAACGCCAGCGCGCTGAACTACGTCGGCTACACGTGGGCGGAGAGGGGCGTCAACCTCGACGAGGCCGAGACGATGATCCTGCGCGCGATCGAGCTGCGGCCCGACGACGGCTACATCGTCGACAGCCTCGGCTGGGTGTACTACATGCGCGCCCGGCCCCTCGTCGCGAGCGGCCGCAACCGGGAGGCGAGGGCGTACATCGAGCGCGCGCTGGAGGAGCTGAAGCGCGCCGAGCATTTGACGGGGGGCGACCCCGTCGTCTCCGAGCACCTGGGCGACACCTACCTGCTGCTGGACGAGAAGGGGCTGGCGCTCGAACGCTTCGAAGAAGCCTCGCAGATGAAGCCCCGGGAGGAAGAGCAGCCGAACCTGTTCGAGAAGCTCGAGAGCCTCCAGCGAGAGCTCCGGTAGCGGTGCCGCGCGCGGCGGCGCTCGTCGCCTGGCTGCTGCTCGCGAGCGCCTGCCGAAGCGTCGTGCCCGCGGCCCCGCTTCCGCCCGACGACCCGCGCCCGGACGCGTTCCTGGCCCGCTGGGCCGATCTCGCCGAGCAGCGCCGCGCGCTGCGGGGGATCGCCCGCGTGGCCGTCGACGCCGACGCGGTGCAATTCCGCGGGAAGCAGGTGCTGGTGGTGGAGCGGCCCGCGCGCCTGCGCGTGGAGATCCTCGGCTTCCTCGGCCAGACGCTGGCGGTGCTCGTGACCGACGGCGACCGCTTCGAGCTCTTCCGCGCCGGGGACGGCGGCTTCGAGTCCGGCGCCGTCCATCCGGGTCTGCTCTGGGAGGTCGCCCACCTCGCGCTCACCCCCGAGCAGGCCGTGGATCTGCTGCTCGGCGTTCCGATGCCGGGCGCTGCGCTCCGCGTGATCGGGGCCGAGCGGGCGGCCGGCGGCGGGATCCGGATCGACCTGGCCGACGCCGGCGGCGCCGTGCGGCGGCGGGTCGTCTTCGACGCCGAAGCCCGGCTGCGCGACGTCGAGGCGCGCGAGGCCGACGGGCGAGAGATCTGGCGAGCCCGCTTCGACGACTACGAGCTGGTGGGGGGCGCCCCCTTCGCGCACAAGATCTCCATCGATGTGCGTGCGGGGAACACCCGCGCCGAGATCTCGTTCCGGGACGTCGAGATCAACCCCGAGCTTCCCGACGGCGTCTTCGTGCTGCGGCAGCCGGGTCCGGGCTAGGCTGCCGCCATGCCCAGGAACGGGCCGTTCGGGTACGGCCTTCTGTTGGGGCTCGGGCTGGTCCTGGTCGGGATGGCCGTGCTGGTGTTCCAGGTCGACAACCTGGAGGAGCGCTTCATCCTCCAGAGCCGCCAGCTGCGCAGCCTCGGCGACGCGAACGATCGCCTGGCGAACCGGGTCGAGCGCTTGATCGGCGAGATCCGCAGCGGGAATCTCCAAGCGACCGGGGCGGAGCGTCGACCCGCCGCGGCCGCCATCGACGTGCTCCATCCCGAGATCGCCAACTTCCTCGAGCCCGACGACTTCTCCTGGCCGGGGGCGGAGGCGAAGCGCGACGGCACGCTCATCCGGGGCTGGAGCACGGGAGACCCCAAGGGCTTCAATCCGATCATCGAGAACTCCGCCTACCTCAGCAACCTGATCGCGAACTACGTCGGCTCGTCCGTCGCCGATCGCATGCGCTGGACGGACCCGGATCGTTGGTACGGGGACCTCGCCTGGCGGATCGAGGTCAGCGACGACGCCAGGGAGTTCACGGTCTACCTGCGGCCGGGCCTGAAGTGGCACTCGCCGAGCGGCGTCGACCTGGACGATCCGAAGTACGCGTGGCTGCGCGGCGAGCACGAGCTCAGCGCCCGGGACCTCGCGTTCACGCTCGACATGATCCTGAATCCCCAGGTGCAGAACGGCGCGCTCAAGAACTACTACGCGGAGCTCGAGAGCTGGCAGGCGATCGACGACCACACCTTCGTCGTGCGCTGGAAGAAGAAGCTCTACCTGAACGTCGAGTCGACCCTCGGCATCGCTCCGATCCCCGAGTTCCTGTTCGCCTACGAGGAGGACGGGACTCGCATTCCGGACGCGACGCTGGGCCTGAAGTTCAACCAGCACTGGTACAACAACAAGGGCTTCGTCGGGACGGGCCCGTACCGGATGGCGTCCTACGAGCCGGGCGCACAGATCCGTCTGGTGCGCAACGAGGCCTACCACGGGCCCAGCCCGCCGATCCGCGAGATCGTCTATCCGATCTTCACCGATCCGAGCCACGGCCTGCTGAAGCTGAAGGCGCGGGAGCTGAGCGTCGGCCAGCTCCTGCCGAGCCAGTATCGCGAGGAGATCCTGCGCTGGCAGGGCGTGCCGGCCCCCCCGCGCGCCGCCGGCAGCCCCTTTCGCAACGGCGACATCCGCTGCGAGCCGCACCTGCGCCCCGCCTACAACTACCTGGGCTGGAACGCAGACAAGCCGATCTTCGCCGACAAGCGGGTGCGCCGCGCGATGACGCTGGCTCTCAACCGGGAGGGGATCATCGAGAACGTCTACGTGGGCCTGGCGGACCTCGCCACGGGTCCGTTCCTCCCGACGAGCCCCGACAACGATCCGGACGTGGATGCGCTGGCCTTCGACCTCGAGGGCGCTCGGGTGCTGCTGGCGGCGGCGGGCTGGGAGGACACGGACGGCGACGGGCTCCTGGACCGGGACCTCGGCCCGGACGACGACGACGCAACCCGCACGCCCTTCGAGTTCACCATGCTGACGGTTTCGGGACGGCCCGAGATCCAATCCGCCATGGAGATCTTCCGGGACGATCTCCTCGCGATCGGCGTGCGGATGGGCATCGAGAGCGTCGAGTGGAGCCTCATGATCAAGCGGATGGACGAGAAGCAGTTCGACGCCTTCACCGGCGGTTGGCTGATGG
>Ga0224512_10002398_pt1 | contig 17209 bp, 15 predicted proteins | sample SF_May12_sed_USG_4_FD_169103 | JGI IMG/M metagenome (GOLD analysis project Ga0224512, IMG submission 169103) | Sediment microbial communities from San Francisco Bay, California, United States - SF_May12_sed_USGS_13 | ecosystem: Environmental > Aquatic > Marine > Sediment | place: USA...
TGTCGACGACCGAAGCGGCCAACGGCGCCAGGTCGGCGGGTCGCTCAACCGGTTGCCCTCCCGCCGAGGCGATCTCTTCGAACTCCCACGCTCCCGATTCCCCTCTCATGAGGCGCACATCCACCGTCCGGGTCTCGGTTCGCTCGGGTTCTCCGCTGCCCTCGACCCCCACCTCCTGGCGGACCACGACCATGATCGAGATCCGGCCGTCGAGGTGGCCTCCGAGCTGGGCGTACTCCACCGTGCCGCGAGACCACATGCCCGGCTGATGCACCGTGTGAACCTCCAGAGCCAGAGCTTCGGCGCGAGCAGGATCGCCGGGAAGAGTCGCCAGCACCTCGGTCAGCGACGAATCGACCTCGTAGTTCGTGATCACGTAGGCCGCCATGGCGCCCAGCCGCTTGGCTTCCGCTTGCACCTCGTTGGGCGCCGGCTCGAACGGGTCTGGGAACGGGGGAGGTTCTGCCGAGGTCGCCTGCACGTCGCCTGTTGGCTCGAGCGGAGCGGCTGCGTCGGCGGCGGTGTCGGCGGAAGGCCCCGGACTCTCCGCTACCTCGGAGCGGTCCGCAACCTCGGCCGCGATCGTCTCTTCGGACGCCGGGGCCGTCACATCCGGCCTGCCGGACACGTCGCCCTGATCGACGGAAACGTCTTGCGATTCATCGCCACCCGTCGTCAGCGTGACCACCAGCAGCATTCCCAGAACAAGGACGTTCAGCGCTGCCACTCCCAGCACGAGCCGTTTCACGATGATGAACGTTCTGCTCACACTCACCCGCCTACCGTGCAACGCCGGACTGGTCCCGAAGACCGACGGATCCACAAGCGCGCCGTCGGGGTAGGACGGCGCTTTTCCTCGATGCGCGACGCGTTCACTGCCGTCCCGCCCATCCGTATCGACTCCTGCACGCATACTCACTACGCGTGTCAAGTATACGACACAGAGTGCTCACAAGTGCGTCGGCAGTGCGGTCCGACGAGAAGTGCTGCTCCGATTTCGGGGCTTGGCATCGAGACGCAGGACCGGCCGTTCGACGAGGAACCACGAGGCGCCGGTCGCGGCGGCGGTGAGGACGAGGGCCGTCCACAGCGGGATGTCCGAGCGGATGAACACGTAGTGCCAGAGGTAGAGCCCGAAGGACACCTCGGCGACTCGCACCAGGACCCGGTGCTCCAGCCATGCCGGGCCGGTCGACGTGTACTTAACGGCCATCGCGGAGAGCGTCAAGGCAACGAAGCCACCCCAGAGGACGGCCCGACCGTCGTCGCCGAACACCGGCAGCAACATGAGCGCCAACAGGCCGGGAACCGACCACTTGACGACAGCCCGCGAATTCGTCGGCCCGGCAACCGCCAAGTAGCCGCCCACGAAGAGTGCCGCCGCGTTGGTGTCGGTCGCGTTGTACACCCAGCCCGGCGACATGACGCCGATCGCGACCGCCCTCCAAAGGACGGCCACCAGCGCGAGGCCACCAACGACGCGGATCCGATGCCGGGCCGGGAGCCACCCGATGACCAGCGGCCACAGCAGGTAGAAGTGAGCGATCACGGCAATGAACCAGGTGTGCGTCAGGCGCCCCAGATGGAGGCCGTCGATGCGTGCATAGTTGGCGTACAGACCAAGCGTCGGAACGACGCGTGACCACTCCGTCCCCACTGCGACCATCACCAGACAGACGGCCAGAAGGGCCGGGTAGAGGCGAAGCAGGCGCTTGCGGTAGAACGAGCCGAGATCGAGGCGACCGGTCCGATCCACCTCGGCGCAGAGCGAGCCGGTGATCACGAACCCTGACAGGACGAAGAACAGGGTGACCCCCCAGTGCCCGGCGGGCACGACGGTCTTGTCGATGTGATACCCGACGACCATCGCGATGGCGACGGCGCGCAGCCCATCGAGAGCGGGAATCCGCCCCATGCTCAGCGAGGGTCGGATGCGAACCACCGTGCGCTCGCGTTGTAGACCATGTCGTGGCGTGACTGGAAATAGACGAGCAACACCGAAGCCGACTGCCGGGCGAAGACGGGAGCGGGATCCCCGTGCCCGAAGTACGTCGCGGTCGTGGTCCAATCCGAAAGACCGCCGGGCACAATTCCCCGACCGAAGAGGTCCACCTCTTCGGCGCTGAGGCGGTCCTCGGGGTCGGCCAACCGGTTGAACACCTCGGCGGCGACTCTCGGAGGCACGAACGGATCGCGGATGCCCTGAGAGATGAAGACCGGGACCTCGTGGTCACGGGCCGAGTCCAGGTAGGTCACCGGACTACGGGTCAGGCACTCGTCTTGAACGGGGCCGGCCACTGTCGGGTCACCCCCGCAGGCCCGCCAGATGTCGTTGGCATAGCCCCGGCCCATCCTTCGCGAGAAGTCGTAGAACTTCACGAGGTCGTGGGGCGGTCCCCAGGCCGAGACCGCGGTGACCTTGTCGGGGTGTCGGCCGGCAAGGAGGAGCGCCATCATCCCGCCGCCGGAGTAGCCGACGACGTACACGCGATCGGCATCCACCCCAGGCTGGGCGACGGCGTAGTCGATCGCATCGGCCGCGTCCTGGACCGCCAGGTGGGATCCGACCGCGCCGGGGTCGTCGTTCCTGCCCCGGAAGTTGGGGGCGATGACGGCCCAGCCGTTCTCCTGGGCCCACATGGCGAAGGGAATCCCAGCGTGCTGGGTGTACGGGGCGCTCCAGGAGTGCAGGATCACCAACAGTGGCTGATCGACGTCGCGGGTCGGAGGGAGCCAGAAGGCGGGTTGCTCGGCACCGTCTGCCGTCGAGTTGATCCGAATGTCCTCGATACCGGGGACCGACTGCTGCCACCGGGACGAGCCACTGGCCACGAAGCTGGTGAAGTCGCCGATGGTGTTGATGCCGTCGAGCGACTCGAACGTCACACATCCGGGCGACTCGTCGTCGATGTCGACTGCGGGCGAACCCTTGTAGCGGTAGAGGAACGTCGCCAGCTCGCCCCTGGTGACCGTGTCATCAGGCGAGAACGCTGTCGACGATCTGCCCGTGGTGATGCCTTGTTGCAGCATCCACCCCACCGGGGTTATCTGCCACGGTTTGGTCACATCGGGGAACTGGGTGGGGGGCGGAGCCGGCGGTGAACCAGCCAGCCGATGCAACAAGGCCGCCAAATCACCTCGGGTCACCGGATTGGCGGGCGAGTAGGTGGTGGGTGAGGTGCCGGTGGTGATCCCCTGGGCAGCCATCCACGAGATTGGATCTTGCTGCCAAGCGGCGGTCACATCGGTGAACGGATGGGGCGGCGACCCGGTCGGGAAACCTTCCATCCGCCACATGAAAGCGGCTGCCTGGCCCCGAGTGACCGGGTTGGCGGGGGAGAAACAAGTGGGGCTGGTACCGGCAGTGATGGCGTTGTCGACCATCCACTGCACCGGAGCGGTGAAGAACCTGTCCGAATCGACATCGCCGAACCCGGCCAACCCCGCAGCCGGCGAAGAAACCGACATCACGCCCGTCATCGTCATCGAAACAGCGAGGCAGACAGCCAGTGTTCGATGCTTCATACTGTGTACTCCTCCGGTTGGTGCCGGATCAGCTGCCGACGTTGGATGTGGTGGTCGTGGTCGGTGCCGGCGTAGTCGTCGTTGTGGTCGTGGTCGTCGTTGTGGTCGTCGTTGAGGTCGTGGATGTGGTCGTGGATGTGGTCGTCGACGTGCTGGTCGGTGACGCTGCCGCGGTTGTGGTGGTAGACGCCGCAGCGGCCGACGGCGTCCAACCGACCTGGAACCGGCACGTCCCACCATCCTCGTCGGACAGGGTCACGCCCTCGCCCGCGTCGAGCACCCAGGCGTCCACGGGCTCGGTGCCATCGAGTGAGAACGAGGAGTTCGTTGATCCGTCCTTGTTCAGGACATCCACAACGCACTCGACCGGAGGAGCACTGATCAAGACGTTGAACTCCCCCGGAACTCCAGCAGTGAGGGTGACAGGAGCCGTGTAGAGGCAGTCCATTCGATCACTGTCGATAGCCATCTCTGCCGAGAGGCTCGTGGGTGTCGCTCCGTCACAGTTGGGGTGGGGCTCTGCGATTCGAGCGACCCCCTCGGCAGGCTGACTGTCCGAAGGAGCGTCGGCCGAAGGCTCACTGGCAGACCCACACGAGGCAAGCAGCAACAAGGTCGAAAGCAGACCGACGGCGGCGGCGGTTCCACGCCATCCCCGGTGGCGTTTCACGTGTTCGCTGGAAGTCCCTCTTGTTCTACGCATACCCAGGACTATCGGTCCCCTGAGATGCGTCTAAAGGGATTGAGTCCGTCGGGCGGTGTAGGTCAGACCCCGGAGCATTCGGGTCCTTGGAACACAAACGGCCCTACCGCCGCGACATCGCCCGACGGGCAAGTGCTGCCCGGCTGCCGCCTCTCTTCATTTCTGAGCGTGAGGAGTTGGGCTTCTACCGGATGCCCAGGAGGCAGAAGCCAGAGAAGAAGGGTGGCGGAATTGTCGAAAACGAACCATCAACGGGGCCAGATGCCCCCTCCTCAATAGCTCGGTTCAACCTGTTTCGAGGAGTGGTGGCAGGGTGGCAGCGGGTTCAGGGGGTACCGATCCCCCCCCACGCCGACGGTACGCCCGAAACTTGCGATTGCCGAACTGGGAGGGGGGGGTGGCTTACCCCTCTGATGCCGTGCCACCGTGCCACCGCCTCCAGGTCGTCCAAACACTCATCGTTGTGGAGAAGGAACCGATCATCGCGGCAACGACAAAGAATGCACGATCGCGCCGTTCAATCAGCCTCGACGATGAGACGGTGCGGGTTCTGAAGGAGCATCGCAAGGCTGAGACAAAGGTTCATGAGATCGCCGGCAGTCTGTGGCAAGACTCTGGATTGGTGTTCACTCGGGGCGACGGCACTCCGATTCGCCCGGCGCACGTCACACGGTTCGTACAGGCAGCCGCGGCGGACGCTGGCGTGGAGCCCATCGGAGTGCACGGATTGGGCCATACCTGGGCCACACTTGCTCTTGAATCTGGCGTGCATGCCAAGGTGGTTCAGGAGCGTCTAGGCCACGCAAACATAGCTACGACACTCGACATCTACTCCCATGTGGTGCCCGAGATGGACCAAGAGGCGGCGACGAAAGTGGCGAACTTGATTGACTACAGACAGGCCAGGTAGAACTCCGGTAGAACTCCACCGCTCCTCCCCCACAGAATCTCCCAGCCCACGAGGAAACCCCAGGCGTTTGACCTGGGGGTTTCTTGGTGTCGGAGGGGGGACTTGAACCCCCACGCCCTAATAGGGCACTAGGCCCTCAACCTAGCGCGTCTGCCAATTCCGCCACTCCGACGTAGCGACGGGAGTATACCCACCGACGCTCGGTGCTCATTCCGGGTTATCCGTCGGTTCGATACCAGGTTGCAGCATTCCAGGTGTCGCCGCCGGGGATGATCGAATGCCGATAACCGGATAAGGCATCGGCATGCACGGCACCGGCATTCAGCTCTGCGTAGAGCGGCACCGTGACAACCAGATCGGCCATAAGGGTTTCGATTTCACTCAGCATCGCCTTGACTTCTTCGAGGTCGAGCTCAGTCGCGACGTCCTCGAGGAGATCGGTCAACCGGACCACGTCAGCGGGTTCTCCGGCCGAGCCAGGCCAGCGGGAGAAGTTCGATCCCCCGGCCTGGGGAGTCAGGAGAAACCAACGCCGAATATCGGCTACCGCCCCCGACGGGCCGACTGTAGGAACCCAGGACCATTGGGCCAGATCGAATCGTCCCGGACCAATCGTTTCCAGAAAGTAGACGCCGGTCTCCTCCGGAGGTTCGACCTCCAGCGCAATACCTTCGGCGGCGAACATCGAGCCCAGCTCCCCGGCTGCAAGGGTGCGCTCCGGTGTGCTGTTCGTGGTCAGAACCGCCCTTGGAATTGACACCTCGATTCCCGCTCGCAGTGCGTCGAGGGCAGCGGCGACCCCGTCCGTATCCCTTTTGTACTCCGACCAGCCGGAAGAAGCGGCGGCCGGCCATACGACGCTCAGCGGCGAGTCCAGGACCGATCCAAGTCCGCCGGACACTACGGCAGCGATCTTACCGCGATCGATGGCGTGGGCCACCGCCCGCCGATAATCGAGATATTCGTTCAAGGAGTCAAGGTTGCGTCCGAACCGGCCAGGTCCGAACTGGAAACTGAGGTGCTCCCACGAGGGCCCCCAGCCGATCTCAACGTCCGCGTTTTCGAATGCCTCGAGCTCCGAGATCACGACCGGGTCAGGTGGAACTCCAATCACGTCGAAGGCTCCGGTTTGGAACCCGGCCACCGGGCCTCCCACAGCAGCTGCCACCTCGAACACCAGGTGGTCGAGGTACGGCAGATCCTGGCCGGTCTCTGCATCGATCCCCCAGTATTCGTCGTTGCGATCCATCGTTATCCATTCACCCGGAACCCAGACACCGAATTCAAATGGGCCGGCACTCATCCAGAACCGGTCGTTCCAATCGGTGGTGAAGTCACTATCTCCAACCTGGGCCGCCGGCACCACGATCGAGAACACGTCGAGATAGGCGAGCGATGGGCCGTCGAGAGCGAACGTAACGGTCGAGGCATCGACCTGCAGCGAATCCGGAATGATCGCCGCATAGGGCGCCCTGACCTCAGCACGGATCGGAAGCGAAGGGTCCATGACCAGTTCGTAGGTGAGTTCAAAGTCGGCCCCGGTCACGGGCGAACCGTCCTCCCATCTCGCGTTGGGATCGATGCGATAGATGACCGTGACCGTGCCGTCTTCGTTCTTCACCAAACCACCGTTGTCGAGAGTGGGAATCTCACTCAGCAGGACAGGAACCGGGTCGAGGGTCACTCCCTCCAGAGCAACCGCGCCCGCCCAGGCGGTCCGGCCGATTAGGTGGAGGATCTCCGCCCCGCCGCCTTCGAGTAACGGGTTGAGGGTGATCGGTTCCGACGAAATTCCGATGGTGACGTCACCCCCGTAGGGATTCTCAACGGCAATCGGCTCAGTGGTGGTGGTCGATGAGGAGGTTGAAGTCGGAGCGATCGTCGATGGGACTGTAGTGGTGGGTACTGCTTGCGGGGTTCGATCCAAACTCAGCGCCCAACCCCCGGCGGCCAAGGCAGCCACGGCTGCGATCGCAAGAAAGATGCGGCCCGGGCGCCGGGAGCGACTAGGGCCGGGCTGTTCGTGGGCACCCACTGGGTGGGAGGGGTCAGCTTCCCAGGAGCCAGGAAAGCAACATCGTCGTCACGGCAAACGTCACAGCGGTGACGACGGTGAGGCGGTCCAGGTTCCGTTCCACAATGGTCGAACCACTCATGGCCGCCGGACCCATGCCACCTCCGAAGAGGTCCGACATGCCGCCGCCCCGCCCCGCGTGCAGCAGAATCAGCACGACGAGCGCCAAAGACACAGCGACGTGCACTACGACGATGATGGTGGTGAGTATGTCCATTGTTTCTCCCGATCACCGCCACGCGCGAACGAGCAGCAGATTGAATGTGTCGAGCAAGTATGACCGGGCGTACCGCCGGTGGTCAAACTCCTCCGGTCACCCAGCTTGGTTGGCTACCGCCTCAGCGGCCTTAGCGGCTGCGTCGGCGTCGCCCAGATAGTAACTGTCTACACGGCCAAAATCATCATCAAGCTCGTAGACAAGCGGGATACCGGTTGGGATGTTCAACCCCGGAATCTCGTCGTCGGAAATGCCGTCGAGATGCTTCACGAGTGCCCGTAGGCTGTTGCCGTGAGCGGCCACGAGCAACCGCTTGCCGGCCCGGATATCAGGGACCATCCAGTCGTGCCAATACGGCAACATTCGGGCAACGACATCTTTCAGACACTCAGTGGCCGGGAGAACGTCCGGGGCCAGATCGGCGTACCGGCGGTCGTGGCGGGGATGGCGGTCGTCGTCTCGGTCCAACTCCGGCGGCGGCGTGTCGTAGCTGCGCCGCCATTCGAAGACCTGCTCCTTGCCGTACTTCGCGGCAGTCTCCCTTTTGTTCAATCCTTGCAGCGCTCCGTAGTGGCGTTCGTTGAGCCGCCAATGGCGAGTCACCGGTAGCCAGGACAGCTCCATTTCATCCAATGCCAGATTCGCGGTCTGAATAGCACGCACCTGCAGCGAGGTGTGGACGGCGTCAAAGGTGTAGCCCTCCTCCTGGAGCAGACGCCCGGCATCCTTCGCCTCTTCGACGCCTTTCTCAGAGAGCGGCACGTCGGTCCATCCAGTGAAGAGGTTCGCTTTGTTCCAGACGCTCTCGCCGTGGCGAAGCAGCACCAGTGTGTATGTCATAGGAAGTCCTTCGCTTCTCGTTCTCGGTTAGATCCAATAACGGACCACCGAAGCGAACGTATCGGGATCAAGAGATGCCCCACCCACGAGGCCCCCGTCGATGTCCTTTTTGGCCATGATCGCACCGATGTTCCCAGGGTTTACCGAACCTCCGTAGAGAATGCGTGTGTCTTCGGCGGCTCCGCCCCAATGCCGGCCCAGCTGGCCCCGAATGAACTCGATCATTTCCTGAGCGTCGGCCGGATCCGCAGTACGCCCCGTACCGATCGCCCAGATCGGCTCGTAGGCGATGACGGCCAAACCGACCTGCTCCGCGGACAGACCGGCCAAACTCAGCCGGATCTGCGATCCGACCCGATCGAAAGCGATGCCTTCCTCCCGCTCTTCGAGCGTTTCCCCCACACAAACGATGGGGGTCATCTCGTGAGCGAAAACGGCCTTGGCCTTACGGTTCACCCAGTCGTCTGTCTCGCCAAAGATCTGGCGTCGTTCGGAGTGGCCGACGATCACATAATCAACGGACAGCTTGGCCAGCATGCCCGGTGCCACCTCACCCGTATAGGCACCCTTCTCCTCAAAATGGGTGTTCTGAGCCACTAGTTGGAAGCCCATGTGATCGGCTTCGATCACCGTTTGCACCGAGCGAAGCGAGGTATACGGAGGCGCCACCCCAACGTCGACCCGGTCGTAGTCGTCGGGGTCGAGGCGGTAGTGCAACTTCTGCAACATCTGGATCGCCTCCAGGTGGTTGCTGTTCATCTTCCAATTTCCAACGATCAGGTTCTTGCGCGTCATTCCATCTCCCCGATATCTGCCAGTCAGAGTAGCGGCACCGGTGATGGCGGATTCCAACCCCGCCGGGAGGGTCCTCCATCTGCCGCATTCAAGTCACAACGCGGTTTGCCGATACCTCCCAGGTGGTACGAACACGTCTCCCGAAGATAACGAAGGCCTTTATCGCAGCGGCGCTCTTGCTTCCCGCGCTCTCCCTACCCGGTTCCGCACCTGCCCAAGCTGCCGAGCTGTACCCGATAATCTTCCCCGTGCTGGGACCGAATAGTTACACCGACACTTTCGACGCGCCCCGGTCGGGCGGCCGCACCCACGAGGCCACCGACATCATGGCCGACAAGATGGTCCCGGTGGTCGCCGTCGCCGATGGGACCATCGGCTGGATGCACGACGAACAGGGCGGCAATTGCTGCGACCTAGCCCTCAATCACGATGACGGCTGGGTGAGCTGGTACATCCACCTCAACAACGACACACCGGGCACCGACGATGGTCTCGGATGGGGAATTGCCGACGGCCTCACTCAGGGGGTACACGTCTCGGCGGGCCAGCTTATCGGCTGGGTCGGCGACAGCGGCAATGCAGAATCGGTCTCCTCCCATCTTCACTTCGAGTTGCACCGGCCGGACGAAACGAGGTTCAACCCCTACGAGAGCTTGCTGGCAGCCACCGTGATTACCACTCCCGGTCCCGCCGATACCGACGGTGACGGGGTTCTCGATGGATCCGACAACTGCCCGGCCGTGCCCAATCCTGACCAAGCGGACGGCAACGGCAATGGGATCGGCGATCTGTGCGATACATGGGTGGACGTGCCGGTGAATCACTGGGCCATCGCCTCAATCGACGCCATCTATTCAGCTGACATCACCCAGGGATGTTCGTTGAGCCCGCTCAAGTACTGCCCGGAGGAATCCGTCACCCGAGCAGAGATGGCCGCGTTCGTGGTACGTTCGCTGGGTCTCGAAGGCAGTCCGACTGCGGCAATTGCGGGTTATTTCGCCGACGTGGACTCGGCAGCCTGGTACGCCGGCGTGGTAGGGCGACTCTACGAAGAGGCCATCACAGCCGGTTGCTCGGTCGATCCCCTCAACTACTGCCCCGGCGACGGAGTTACCCGGGCCGAGATGGCCGCATTTTTGGTGCGCGCCCTCAACGCTGAGAATCTGAACGCTCCGTACCACGCATACTTCCCCGACGTCCCCGCAGGAGCCTGGTACACGATGCACGTTGAGATTCTGCACGAACGTGGCGTCGTGTTCGGCAGCAGCGACGGCTCGTACCGGCCGACGGCGTTGCTGAGCCGTGCCGAGATGGCCGTGATGCTGGACCGCGCCTTCCTGCGCGGCTAGCCAACCCACCGTTCCAGCGCCGCCAACCCGGGCAGCGTCTTGCCTTCCAGCATCTCAAGACCCGCTCCCCCTCCGGTAGACAGGTGAGAGACTTCTCCTTCCAGACCGAACAGGCGAAGCGCAGCCACAGAGTCGCCCCCTCCGACCACCGTGAAGCCCGGATGGTTGGTCAGGGCGCGGGCCACAACTTCGGTGCCGGTCCGGAACCGTTCCCACTCGAACACTCCCATCGGGCCATTCCAGAAGACGGCCTGGGACCCGCGGATGGCCGCCGCGAAAACATCGGCGGTCAACGGACCGATGTCGAGCCCCATCCAGTCGTCGGGGATTGCGATGCGAGGTACCACCTCGCGCATGGCGTCCGCCGTAAACTGGTCGGCAATAACGATATCTTCGGGGAGGACGATACGGTCTCCGTATTCCGACCTCAGCACTTCGCCCACCTCATCCAGGCGGTCCTGTTCGACGAGCGAGGTCCCGATTTCGTACCCCTCGGCCTCGAGCAGAGTGAAACACATACCGCCACCGATGAGCATCATGTCGACCTTGGGCAAAAGCGACTTGATGACGCCGAGTTTGTCGGACGCTTTGGCCCCTCCGAGTACCACCGTGAACGGATGGGGCGGATCGGCGAGTAACGAGCCCAGCGCCTCCACCTCCTGAACGAGCAGCGGGCCGGCGACCGAGAGGAGATACTCGGTCACACCCACCGTCGAAGCATGAGCCCGATGAGCGGAGCCAAATGCATCCAGCACAAAAACATCTGCCAGGGCGGCCAGCCCTTTGGCCAGGTCCGGGTCGTTGTTCTTCTCCCCCGGTTCGAACCTGGTGTTCTCAAGGAGCAGCACGTCACCCGGACCGGCAGCCGCCACCGCAGCTTCGACGTCCTCTCCAACAACCTCGTCGATCTTGCGAACGGCGAAGCCACCCAATTCAGCCAGGCGAACGGCAACAGGATCCATCCGGAAGCCGGGCTCACGGTCCTTGGGGCGCCCGAGATGGCTACACGCCACCACAGTGGCACCAGCCTCCCGGAGGCGAGTGATGGTGGGAATACTGGCCCGGATCCGGAAGTCGTCGGCAACCGACCCGCCCGAGATCGGCACGTTGAGATCGGCCCGAACGAGAACCCGTTGCCCGGCAACGTCGACGTCATCGAGTGTCAGATAGCTACCCATGCTCCCCCACCGTCCTTGGTTTCAATTCTTGAGCCGGGCCAGAACCCGTCCCAACCGGATTGGATCGTGTTGCGGCCAGTCCGCTTCGGGGTCTACGAGATCGGCATCGACGACATCCCAACCCATGGCTGCCAGGTCGGCCTTGTCGACCTCGACCTGCTCGACCGGCCCCTTCACATGTAGATCCCCCCGGTGCGCAACAATGGTACCGGCGACGTCGACGCCTCCAACCCGGCGAAGCGCCTCCAGATGATCGGCGCAGGTCATTCCAAGCGTTTCTCCATCCTGGGTGACGAGATTGGCGACGAAGACAACGTGACCCGGTGCGCTTTGGAGCGCCTCGGCCATGCCCGGCACAGCCAGCGCCGCGATCACCGACGTGAACAGACTTCCGGGCCCGATCAAGATCTGATCAGCAGACTGCACGGCCTCGACGGCGCGGGGGTTGGCCGGTTCATCATCGGGAACCAGCCACAACTCAGACAGGCTGCCTCTGGCCCTGGTGATGGCCGCCTGTCCGTCCACCAAACGCCCGTCGACAACCGCTTGCAGGTGGAGCGACTTTGCGGCGACCGGGACCACCTGTCCGACCGTCCCCAACATCCCCGAAACAACCCGCACCGCGGCCTCGAAATCGTCGCCCAGCAGTTCGGTGAGCGCAGCCAGCATCAGGTTCCCGAGCGAATGGCCGGCCACGTCTGTCGACTCGAATCGGTAGCCGAACAGCTCCCGTAACACCGTCGGCTCCGGGCTCAATGCAAGAAGACACTTGCGGATATCGCCGGGCGGCGGGATCTCCAGTGTCGAGGTCAACCTTCCCGACGATCCCCCGTCATCTCCAACGGTGACGACCGCGGTGACATGCGAGGCGTAAGAAAGCGCCGCTTCGAGGGCTTGCGCCAGCCCATGTCCACCGCCGATAGCGACCACCCGGGGCCCGTCTTTGGTCAGCTGTAACAACTCGGATTCGAGAGAGGTTTCCGGCGTGGTCATTTTGCCGAGTCCCGATGCCGCACCGTCGCTTCAATCTCTTCGGATTCCAGCCACCGTCCCAACTCTTCAGCTATCGCCACCGAACGATGCCGGCCACCGGTACAACCAATCCCGATACTCAGGTACAACTTCCCGACCCTGCGGAAGCGCGGGATGAGGAACGACAGCATGTCCTCGATCTTTCCCAGGAAGGCTTGCGTGTCGTCGTTTTCCAGCACGTAATCGCGCACCGGAGCATCGGAGCCCGTCAATGGTCGCAACTCCTCCTGCCAGTGTGGATTGGGAAGAAACCGCACATCGAACACCAGATCGGCGTCCCGGGGTGCGCCGTGTTTGAAACCGAACGACGACACCGAGACGCGCATCGGCCGTTCGGGTTGCCCGCCCTGGAAGTCCTCTTCAATCCTTTCCCTCAACTGGTGCACGTTGAGGTCGGTCGTGTCGATGATGAAATCCGCCTCGGCTCGCAACTCGGCCAGAAGCTCACGTTCGGCGAAGATCGACTCACCCAGTGTCGGCCGAGCCATCGGATGGGGACGGCGGTTCTCTTTGTACCGTCGGATCAACATGTCGTCGTCGGCGTCCAGGAACAGCAGCGAAGTCGACACCCCGCCCCGCAGCAAACGGTCCATCTCGGCGCTGAGATCCGCGAGACTGAAGCCGCCCCGAGCGTCGATGACCAGCGCCAGCCGGCGAGGCACGTCGGCCAGATCATTGAATCGGACGATCTCACCGATCAAGGCCGGCGGAAGATTGTCGACCACCAAATAGCCGAGGTCTTCGAGGACTTTGGCGGCGGTGGACCGTCCTGCCCCGGACATGCCGGTAACCACGAGAACCTGCGGTCGGCTAACCACGACAAGCCTCCAATCCGATCATTCTTGCTTTCGCCGCCAATCTCACGCCATAGTGTCGCACGCCGGAACCGATCGTTGCTTGCTTGGTGCCGTGTCTCGCACATACGGTCTTCGTATCGGCGGGCCATCCGGCGTCACCGGCCAGGAAGCCCGAGGCAGGCGAAGTCGACAACTGCGTATAGGAGGAGGATGCCGCCAGGGGCGTCGAGGGCGTCTGTCCGCTGGGCAAATCGCGAGAGGTGAGTGGATTTGCGTGTTGCAACTCCTAGCGTTCGGAACCGTGCAGCGCGGCATAGAGGTCTGCTGCCACGGTTCCGGGTATCGCCTTGCCGAGTTCCTCTCGACTGGCAGCCCTGATCCGCTTGAGCGATCCGAACCGCCTCAGCAGAGCTTTCTTGCGGGTGGGTCCGATCCCGGGCACGTCGTCGAGAGTCGAATCGATCATCGTGCGATCACGCAGTTTGCGGTGATAGGTGACGGCGAAACGATGAGCCTCGTCGCGGACCCTCTGGAGCAGGTGGAGAGCTTCTTCGTCCCGTGGGATCCGTATCGGTTCTGGCCGGCCGGGCAGATAGACCTCTTCCATCCGCTTGGCCAGACCAACCACCGGGATGTCCAGGTCGAGGTCCCCCAACACGCGCACCGCCCGGGACAGTTGGCCGGCTCCACCATCGATGAGTACCAATGAGGGCGGGTACGAGAACTTCCCGCGCTCTTCTACGGGAAGGTCACGCTCTTTCAAGTATGCGGCAAACCGACGGCGCAGAACTTCTTCCATCGAGGCGAAGTCGTCCTGGCCGACGACGGTTCGGATCCGGAACCGGCGGTAGTCGGAGTTCTTGGGAAGGCCATCTTCGAGCACCACCATGGAGCCGACCGTGTTGGTGCCCTGAATAGTGGAGATGTCATACGCCTCGATTCGGAGCGGTGGCACCGGCAGCCCCAGGGTGTCCTGCAGGCTACGAAGCGCCCTCGCCCGGGCGTTATGATCTGATTGGCGGCGCAGTCGGTGTCGCGCAAAAGCTTCCCGGGCGTTGGTCCGGGCCGTCTCCAGCAATCGACGCTTGCCTCCGCGCTGCGGAACTCGAAGCGAAACGTGGGCACCCCGCCGTTCGCTCAGCCACTCAGCCCACAGGTTGGCGTCTGGGGGGAGTTCCTGCACCAGAACGGCCTTAGGGGGCCGGTCCTCGCCGTACAACTCGCGCAGCATGCTGGCGATCAGCTCACCGGTGGTTACATCCTCCACCTTGTCGAGCACGGTGCCCAAGCGTCCAACCACCCGGCCTCGTCGCACGGTCAGCACTTGCACCGCCGCCTCGAGATCATCCTCTTCGAGAGCGATGAGATCGAAGTCTTCTGGACGATCGGTCACTACCTCTTGGCGGGCGATGGCTCGCTCGGCTTCGTGGAGCCGATCGCGAAACCTGGCGGCCTGCTCGTAGGCGAGTTCATCGGCGGCGGTCGCCATGTTGGCGCGCAATTGCTCAACGATCTGGTCCGTGTCACCGCCAAGAAAGCGAGCCAGGCCGTCGACGTACTCCTGGTAGTCATCAGGAGATACCTCTCCCACACACGGCCCGGAGCATTTCTCGATGTGGAACAACAGGCAGGGTCTCCCCTGCGCTTTCTGCCGGCGGAACAACCCTTCGGAACATGTCCGGATCGGGAAAGTCTTGAGGAGTTCGTCAAGAGTCTTGCGAATCGCGTACGTGTGGGCGTACGGACCGAAATACTCAGTGCCCTTTCGCTTCTTGCCGCGCATGACCCGGGCCCGCGGCCACTCATCGGAGCGGGTGATGGCCAGGTACGGATAGCTCTTGTCGTCCCGCAGCCGGATGTTGAACCGGGGAAGGTGCTTTTTGATCAACGAGTATTCGAGCATCAAGGCAGCAACTTCGCTGTCCGTGACTATCCAGTCGACGCCGTCGGCGGCATCAACCATCGCCTGGGTGCGTGCCTGGAGGTCGTTGCCGAAGTAGTTGGCCACCCGCTTACGAAGCGACTTTGCCTTGCCGACATAGAGCACCTGCCCATGAATGTCACGAAACAGATATGCGCCCGGGGAGTCGGGAATCTCAGCAGGAGTGGGACGTCGCATGCCCGGAGAAGTGTACCGACGGCGTGAGCCTGCACTGGGTGCCGCGGTCGGAAGGCCGGGGCGATTAGTGTCGGCTGGACGCCGAATCGCTGTGGAGGCCAGATGACCATTCCCGACTCGAACCGCTTCTCGATTGGCGAGGCACTGAGCTACGGATGGAAAAAACTGCAGGAGAACATCGGACCGCTGGTCACCGCGGCGCTGGCCATCCTGGCAGTCAATCTGATCTTCTGGTTGCTTGGACGCGGTTTCCTCGCCGGTCTCATGAGTCTGATCGGATGGTTCGTTTCGATCCTGATCTCGATGGGTTTGATCCGAATCGCTCTCAAGATCGTCGACGGCCAACCCGTCGAGACGGCCGACCTGTTCCAGCGAGCCGACCTGGCGTTGCCCTACTTCATCGCCTCGGTCATCGTCGGGGTCATGGTCGGCATCGGGTTCGTCTTCCTCATCGTCCCGGGGATCTATCTGGCGGTTACGTTCGGCTTCTTCGGCTACAACATCGTTGACAAGGAACATGGGATCGTGCAGAGCATCGAGCAAAGCGCAGCTATCACCAAGGCGCAGAAGTGGGACTTGTTTGCGTTCGGTGTGGCGCTGTTCTTCTTCAATCTGGCCGGGGCGATCGCCCTCGGAGTGGGGTTGTTGATCACCGTTCCCGTCTCGATGTTGGCGCTGGCCTACGTGTACCGGAAGCTCAACGGCGAACCGGTCACCCCTTAGAAGTCTTCCTCACCCCTGGTCCAGCGAACTCCCAGCAAGCGAGGAATGTGGCCCTGCGACGCCAGGAGCGGATCGCGGGTGGTGGTTGGCACGCCCCGTTCGACGGTCCGCTCCAACGACCAACCTGCGTCGGCCGCCGCGTTGAGGAGGGTGGCCAGCGGTCGGTGGTAGAACGTCACCCGCCCTGCGCCGGCCGGTTCTTCCGTATACCCGTCCTCGAGGTAGGTACCCCACCGCCAGAAGACTTCGCCGTCGGTCGGATCCACCACCGGGCCGGATTCGGGAGCCGTGAAGAGCGGGTGGTTTACCACCAGCGCCAACGGGCCGCCGAATCGCACGGCCTCAGCCAGCCCGGCAAAGAAGGAGGCCAGGTCGACGAGATGCTCTACGACCAGACTGGCGTAGGCACCGTCAAAGGTGGCGGGGCGAATCCAGTCCAGGTTCGGCAGGCGGCAACCGACCACCGGACCCTCTGCTTTCGCAAGGCGCAAGAGCTCCAGGTTGAGGTCACATCCGATGACAGTCGCACCCGTTTCGACCACGGCTCGCATAACCCGGCCGTCGCCACATCCAGCGTCCAGGTAGCGGTTTCCCGGTCGGGGATCGAGCAGGTCGAGCAGGAGCGGTAGCACCTCCTCCGCGTAGCCAGAATCATCTGCCAACTCTTGCTGCCACCACTCAGCGAGATCTTCCCATTCGGTTCTCATGAGTCGAGAGGTTCCCAGGCTCGAGCGAATCTCGCCAGTCGTCACTCAATCGTTGGCCGGGGCTGCCGACAATGACACAATGCCATCCATGCAACGCGCCCCCCATGCCGTGTCTCGCAGACTCGACACGCGGCATCTGATGGCATGGTTCCTCGTCGGCGTGCTGGTTGCCGTGTTTCTCCAGTGGCTGCAGGTGCGGGCATTGGACGGCGACTGGACCGGCCTGGTGAACACCGGCGA
>Ga0224512_10002399_pt1 | contig 17209 bp, 19 predicted proteins | sample SF_May12_sed_USG_4_FD_169103 | JGI IMG/M metagenome (GOLD analysis project Ga0224512, IMG submission 169103) | Sediment microbial communities from San Francisco Bay, California, United States - SF_May12_sed_USGS_13 | ecosystem: Environmental > Aquatic > Marine > Sediment | place: USA...
CGTCCGACCCGGCAACAACAACTACGACAACGGTCACGAGTACCACAACGACCACGGTTCCCGAGACGACCACCACAGTCTCCGCGGACCAGCGATTGGCCGAAGTGACGGAGATTGTGCGTCAGGTCGAGTTCGGGTGGTTCGATGCGATCTACCGCAAGGATGAACAATCGCTGCTGGACGTGGTTGCGGTACAGCAGGACTACGACATAGGAGTGAACCTGATGGCGGATGACTCTTTCTTCGTGGCTGAGCCAACGCTGGACGCGACCATCGTGGTGCTGCAAGAGATACTTATCGATCGTGAAGACTGCCTGGCGGTGTCGTACTACGGAGACGCAACGGCATATCGTGGGGAAGGAGCGGAAGGGGAGACGATCGTGACGCTCTGGCCGCGTCGCGCTGACGGTCGGTGGAGATCTGCCTATCAGGGTGACGTGTGGGAAGACGCATGCGACGTCTTCACGCGAGAGAGCCAGTTGCCGTGAAACGGGTTCTTCCTCTCGCCTTGTTGGTCGGCCTGTACGTCGCTGGGCTGGCCGTTCCCGTCCACGCGGATGAGGTCGTTGCCTGCACGGTTGTGGAAGAGCGAAACCTGCGCAACGGGAAGACCACCTACACCAAAGTGTGTTGGCTCATTGGTAGCGACGGGGTCTACGTGCTCATCGAGGCCGAACCGCCGGTGCTCTACCCGCAGCTCGGTAACAACGCCGACGGGTCGGAGTGCTGGTACTGGACCAGCACGGTTACACCATGGGTGATCATCTCCCGGGAAGGGAGCGTGGCGAGAATCGGTCAAGATATCGGGGTGGCGATTCTCCTTGGCGCCAGTATTGACGCCTGTGTGGGTATCCCCGGCGAGGATCTGCGTCTGGTGGCCTGGGATTACCTCGAGCAGTGGCTGTTGGTCGAACCCCAGGTGGAATTCAGCCCCGCGTCTCGAGGTGTGACAGGGCTCGAGACCTATGGGTGGGCGCCGATCCCCGATCGGATCGACGCAACTTTGATATCGCCACTCGGCACCACACTCGAGGTCCGGGCGTGGATAGATCAGGTGGCGGTCGACTGGGGTGACGCGACTGCGGCGCCACTGGTGCTGAACGAATCCCAGCTGGGTCGTTTCGCTGCGTATCCCGAGGGATCGGCTTTCCACGTCTACGAAACCAAGACCTGCAAGCGAGAGGGCCAGACCGGTTGCTACGCCGAAGTCGACGGCTATTCGGTAACGGTGACGTTTCGCTGGCAGGCCGCTTACCGGGTCGGGGCCAACCCGTGGATCGATATTGGCCCGGTCACGCCATCGAGCACCCTGGCCTATCCGGTCGACGAGATCGTCAGCAGGATCGAAACCACCGGATAGGGCGACGAAGGACGCCGGCCGGCCTATAGGCTGCAGCCCGTGGATTCCACCATACGAGTGCCGGTGACCAGAGTCGGCCCGACCGATCGGGAAGTCGTCGACGACCACATCGTTGGTGAAGCGCCCATTGAGCTCCGGCTGGGCGGCACACCGATTGCGGTACTGATGCGAACCCCCGGTGATGAGGCCGAGCTGGCCCTCGGGTTCGCCCTCACCGAGGGCATCATTCTCCGGCCCTCCGAGATCGCCGCCATTCGGCCGGTCGCAGGTGACGACCAGGGCGACCGCTGGGGTCTGGAACTGGCCGACGGGGTCACCGTCGATCCCGAGCAGTTCCGGCGCAACCTCTACACCACCTCCTCATGCGGCGTGTGCGGGAAGGCCTCCATAGATGCGGTCCGGGTGGCGGCCCCTCCGCTACCAGATGGCCCCGTCGTCGACAGGCAAGTTCTGTTCTCGCTGCCCGAGCAAATGCGCGTTCGGCAGTCAGGATTCACCTTGACGGGCGGGATCCACGCCGCCGCCGCTTTCACACCCTCCGGCGATCTGGTGGCGCTGCGCGAAGACGTCGGTCGTCACAACGCCGTCGACAAACTGGTCGGAGTGTTAGCCGCCAATAGCTGGCCGTTGCCCGAGGTGGTCCTGCTCGTATCCGGCCGCGTGTCCTTCGAGATGGTACAGAAGGCCGCGGTGGCCGGTATCTCGGTGGTTTGCGGTGTTTCGGCCGCCTCCTCGCTGGCCATCGAGTTAGGGATGGAACTGGGCGCGACCGTGGTGGGGTTCCTGCGAGGCGAAGAGTGCAACGTCTACACAGGTGAGCACCGCATCCTCTGAGCCCTTTTTCGTTTTTGGCGCTGATGTTGCCGCCGACGTGAGCAAGTTAGGCGCCAAAACCAGGCAGGATGAGGTAAGTGCGTATCGAACGGCTCACGGTGCGGGAGATCGAGCTACCGCTCCGCGCGCCCTTCGTAACCGCCATCGGGTCCGTCTCGTACCGCCGGCTGCTGTTGGTGGAACTAGAAGACGATGACGGTCTCGCGGGTTGGGCAGAGTGTGTGGCGGGAGCCGTCCCCGGCTACACCGCCGAAACGGTCGACTCGGCATGGGAGACCATTGCGGGGAAACTGGCACCGGAAGTCGTCGGCCTGGACGTCGAGGATCCCTTGGGGATCATCAACGCCCTCGGTGACCTCGCCCCCGACCAGCCTATGGCTCGAGCCGCAGTCGAGATGGCCTGCTGGGATCTGGTCGCGAAGAGAGAGAATCTCTCGCTCGCCGAGTGGCTGGGAGGCACCCGCCATTCCGTGCCCGCCGGGATTGCCCTTGGGTTGTCGGAGACTCCGGAGGAGACGGCCGAGGCTGCCGCTCAGGCAGCCCGAGAGGGCTACTGCCGCATCAAGCTCAAGATCCAGCCGGGCGCCGACCTCGAGTTCGTTCGTGCGGTCCGACAGCGCGTCGGCGACCGGACGGCCTTGACCGCGGACGGCAACGGCTCCTATTCGCGGGCCGATTTCGATCACCTAGCGGCATTGGATGAGTTCCAGCTTCAGATGATCGAGCAGCCCCTCCCGGCGGATGATCTGGAAGGTCACGCCGACCTGCAGCGTCGCCTCCGGACGGCCGTGTGTCTCGACGAGTCGATTGTGACAGTGGCCGATTTGGAACGGATGATCACTTTGAAGGCCGGGCAGGTACTCAACGTCAAGCCGGGCCGGGTCGGAGGCTTCACCACGGCTATGACCATGGTCGAAATGGCCGCAACCAGCAGTATTGGCCTGTGGGTGGGGGGCATGCTCGAAACGGGAATCGGGCGTGCCCACAACGTGGCGTTTGCCTCGCTCGCAAGGTTCGGGCTCCCGGGCGACTTGAGCCCTGGCGACCGCTACTGGGATCAGGACATTGTCGACCCGCCCTGGACGATGGAAGCGGGTAGCTTGCGAGTTCCGTTCTCCGAGCCCGGGATCGGTGTTTCGCCCGACCGGGAGAGGATCGATTCATTGACTAGCCGCGTGCAGAAGATCCGTGCGGCCGTCTGAAGGCTCCGCACCAGGATCAATAGAGACCCGAGGGAGGAACGATGAAGATTCCCAAGCCAGCCGAAGCCGACAAGGATTACTTCCGGTCGATCGTTCCCGATCATCCCCAAGTGGAGATCAAGCCCATGTTCGGTAACCTCGCCGCGTTCGTCAACGGCAACATGTTCATGGGTCTGTTCGGAACGGATGTGGGGGTGCGCCTTCCTGAGAGCGGCCGCTCCTCGCTGCTGGCGGTTGAGGGGTCAGGTCCTTTCGGACCGGAGGGCCGGCCGATGGGGGAGTATGTTTCTCTTCCCCAAGATTGGCGCGACGATGCCGAACGAACCGCGCACTGGTGCGAGCAGGCGCTGGACCACGTTGCCGCCTTGCCTCCCAGGCAGAAGAAGCCCAAAACGAAGTAGAAGTGGCCCGATTGCGGCGGGCGTCTTCCGCCGGGCGCGGTCCGTTCGCACTCTGCGCCGCGCCGCCGGTCGGTGGCTCGGGTGCCTCCACGCCTGCGGGCGAAGCAAAACATCTCGCGGAACAAAAGGTCGGCCGGGCGACTTCTACAGTGGGTGACGGTGGCGATGCCGTCGTTTCGCAACAGACAGGGAAAGCAACGTGAATCTCCATGCCAAGTCCCAGGTGCTCGCGCTCGGGGACTACGCGCCGGCTGTCCACAACCGGCTCGACCGCTGGCGTCAGGAAGACTTCGGACGTCGGCTTTGGAGGAAAGATCCGACGCTATGGTCTCCCGACCCCCAGCCCGAGCTCACTGATCGCCTGGGCTGGTTGACCCTCCATGAGGCCATGCGCGGCAAACTTCCGGCTCTCCGGAACCTTGCCCAGGACGTCAAGACGGAGGGTTTCCGCCACGTCGTGCTTCTGGGGATGGGCGGCTCGAGCCTCGCTCCCGAGGTATACCAGCGCACATTCGGCAATGCGGCTGGCTACCCGGAACTGGTCGTCCTCGACAGCACCCATCCCGAAGCCGTTCTAACCGTCGGCGAGCGCATCGATCCGGCCAAGACCCTCTTTGTGGTGTCCTCCAAATCGGGCGGGACCTTGGAGACTATGTCGGGGTTCCGCTACTTCTGGTCGCAGCTCGGTGAAGTTACGGCGACGCCCGGGGCTCACTTCGTCGCCGTGACCGATCCGGGCTCGTCGTTGGAGACTCTGGCGATAGACCGTGGCTTCCGGACCGTCTTCCATGCTCCCACAGACGTCGGAGGAAGGTACTCGGCCCTGACCGACTTTGGTTTGGTGCCCGCCTCGCTCATCGGGATTGATCCCGAGAAGCTGCTCGATCGGGCCTCGGTGATGGCCGCCGCCACCGGACCTTCCGTAGCGGTACCCGAGAACCCGGCCCTTCAGTTGGGGGCGGCCATGGGCGAACTGGCGGGGGCCGGATGTGACAAGATCACCTACTTCGTCTCGCCGACGTTGGCTGCTTACCCTGATTGGGTTGAGCAACTCATCGCCGAATCGACCGGGAAGAACGGCCAAGGGATTGTGCCGGTAGCCGGAGAAGAGCCCGAGAATCTTGATGTATATGGCTCCGATCGCTTCTTTGTGTACGTGTCGCTGGCGGGAGACCAGGACGAAGCCCAAGCTGCCAGGGTCCGGGCACTCGAGCAGGCGGGTCACCCCGTCGCCCTGATCATTCTGAAAGACACCTACGACCTCGCGGCCGAGATGTTTCGCGCCGAGATGGCAGTTGCTGCCGCGGGAGCCGTGCTCGGTATCCACCCGTTCAATCAACCGGACGTGCAACTCGCCAAGACCCTCGCGATAGAAGCTATGGAGGGCGCCGCTGGGAAAGGCGAACCGCCATTTGAGGTCAAGAGCGACGACCTTGAGGCCTTGAAAGAACATGCCGAGGCGTGGCTGGGCAGCGTCCGGCCGGGGGACTATTTGGCGATCCAGGCCTATCTGCCGATGAGTGCAGCAGTCGGGGAAGCCCTCCAGTCGATCCGGGACAACCTGCGTCGGCGTTTTCGGCTGGCCACTACCCTCGGATACGGGCCGCGCTTCCTTCACTCGACCGGACAGCTTCACAAGGGTGGTCCCGGCAGCGGGTTGTTCCTCCAGGTTGTCGACGCCCCCGGCCTCGACGTTGACGTGCCGGAAGCCGACTACTCGTTCGGCCAATTGCTGGCAGCTCAGTCCGTCGGCGACTATCAGGCCCTGCAGCAGCGCCACAGGAGGGTGCTGCGGGTCAACCTTGGCGGCAACCGGGCGCAAGGGCTGGCTGCGTTACAGGCGGCTCTGCGTGGTTGAGATCACCACACTGTTCTTCGATGTCGGCGGCGTGCTTGCCACCAACGGCTGGGATCGTCACGCCCGACGCAACTGCGTCGAGAGCTTCGGACTCGACTGGGACGAGTACCAGGACCGCCATGAATTCGTTGCAGATGCATTTGAGACCGGAGCGATGACGATCGACGGTTACCTGGATCGCACCGTCTTTTACCGTGATCGGGACTTCACCCGCAGCAGCTTCATAGACGCCATGAAGGGTGAGTCGCAAGCCCATCCAGCTGCGCTCGACCTGGTAAAACGGCTTGCCAAGACCGGGGATTACTTGCTGGCCACCCTCAACAACGAGTCCCGGGAACTCAACGCCCACCGCGTGGAGGCGTTCGGGTTGCGCCGCTACTTCTCGGCGTTTCTGACCTCCGGGTACCTAGGGGTTAAGAAACCGGATGAGCGCATGTACCGGCTGGCGCTCGACATCACCCAGCGAGAACCCAAGGAATGCGTGTTCGTCGACGATCGATTCCTGAATCTGGAGTGCGCCGCCTTGCTCGGCATGACGGGCATCCATTTTGAAACGGTTGCGCAGCTAGAGACCGACATGGCCGGGCTGGGTATCAGTACGTGAGGAGCTTCCTATGGAATTGGCAATGATCGGACTCGGCAAGATGGGCGCCAACATGACCGAACGGTTGGTGAAAGACGGGCATCGGGTTGTCGGGTACGACCTCAATCCCGAATCGGTCGCGCAGATCGTCGGCATCGGGGCCGAGGGTGCGGTTTCCATCGAGAATCTGGCCGGCAAGCTACCCGAGCCGCAGATCGTGTGGATCATGGTCCCGGCCGGCGATCCGGTCGACCAGACCATTGAGGCGGTGCTGCCGCTCCTCAGACCCGGCGCGGTAATCATCGATGGAGGCAATTCCTACTACCGCGACACGCTTCGTCGGGCCCGGCAATGCGATTCATCGGGGGTACATGTCATCGACTGCGGCACATCAGGCGGAATCTGGGGCCTGACCGAGGGTTACTCGATGATGGTGGGAGGAGACCAGCAGATCGTAGAAAACCTCCGTCCGATCTTCGAAACCCTGGCGCCTGCCGCCGATCGGGGGTGGGGGCGAGTCGGCCCGGCAGGTTCGGGCCACTTCGTGAAGATGGTCCATAACGGTATCGAGTACGGCCTCATGCAGGCGTACGCCGAGGGGTTGGCCATCATGGAAGCCAAAAACGACTTCGGTCTCGACCTCCATCAGATCGCCGAGATTTGGCGGTACGGCTCTGTGGTCCGGTCTTGGCTGTTGGACCTCACCGCCGAGGCATTGGCGGAGAACCCGGCGATGGAGGGAATTGCCCCGTTCGTACCGGATTCGGGTGAAGGTCGCTGGACGGTATTCGAGGCCATCGACCTCAATGTGGCGGCCCCGATTATCACCAACTCCCTGTTCCGACGGATCAGCTCCCGCGATGAGGAAGAATACGCGGATCGGATTCTGTCGGCGATGAGGCACAGATTCGGTGGTCACGCTGTCAAGAGCGAGGAAGGCTGATGAACCCGCCGTCTGTTGAGCCGCATCTCTTTGTGATAATCGGAGCGTCCGGAGATCTCACCAAACGAAAACTGCTCCCGGCTCTCTACGAGATGATCACCCGGCAAGGACTGGGGGACGGGTGCCGTATCCTCGGTGTATCTGGGTCGTCCCTCGACGACGACTCATTTCGCGCCCAAGCCCGCGAGGCTCTCGAGGAGGCTGGATTCTCCGATGATGATCTGAATACCTGGTGCGACCGTTCGCTTCACTATCAGAAGGCCCGGGGCGAATATGAGGAGGTGGCCGACCGGATCGAGGCTCTGGAGGAAGAGTACGGCCTGCCGGGCAACCGGGTGATCTACCTGGCCCTCCCCCCCAAGCTTTCCCTGCGACGATCGAAGGCCTCGGAAGAGCAAAGCTGGACCGGAGCCCCGGCTGGACTCGGTTGGTGATCGAGAAGCCATTCGGTCGCGACCTCGACTCTGCCCGCGATCTGAACGAAATCGTTCACGCCTACTTCGCGGAGTCACAGGTGTATCGCATAGACCACTATCTCGGCAAGGAGACCGTCCAGAACCTCCTCGTATTTCGTTTCGCCAACGCACTGTTCGAGAATTCGTGGAATCGCGATCGCGTGAAGCACATTCAAATCACCGTCGCCGAGGATCTGGGTATCGGCACTCGCGCCGGTTATTACGAAACGGCGGGGGCGTTGCGTGACATGGTCCAGAACCATCTCACTCAGGTATTCACCCTGATAGCCATGGAGCCTCCGGTCTCGTTTGAGGCTCAGGCCATTCGTGATGAGAAAGTGAAAGTGTTGCGTTCGATCACCAAGATCGACCCGGACGCCGTCGTGTTCGGCCGGTACACGGCAGGTGAGCTGGATGGCGAGCAGGTGGCCGGGTATCACGACGAAGCAGGGGTCACCGCCGATTCGACAACAGAGACCTTTGTGGCTCTGCGTCTCGATGTTGACAACTGGCGATGGCAGGGGGTTCCGTTCTATCTGCGGACGGGCAAGCGTTTGCCGCGCCGCTTGACCCAGATCGTAGTGACCTTCCGGGAACCACCGGTGTATTTCTTTGCCGATTCGGGATCCGGCCAGGTCCACTCGAACATGCTGGTGATCACGCTGCAACCTGATGAGGGTTTTCAGCTGTTCTTTGATGTGAAGGCGCCGGAGGATCAGTTGCGCCTCGAGACTCGCCCATTCCACTTCTCCTACCGAGAGGCATTCGGCGAACTACCCGGCGCTTACGAGACCCTGATCTTCGATGTGCTGACCGGCGATCAGACCCTGTTCGTTCGCGGTGACGAGGTTGAGGAATCGTGGCGCCTCTTCACTCCCCTCCTGGGCAGCCATCTCGAGTTGCAGCCTTACGAAGCAGGAACGTGGGGCCCGGAGGCTTCGGATCGGTTGGCCCTCCGGCATGGCAACAACTGGGCCGTCCACTGAATCGAACGACGCTTGAACGACCCCGAGCGCGGAACACTGCCAACTAGCGGGCGAACTTCACCCGCCGGGGGTTGACTCGATGTCACCCGTTCGCGCCGTTCGGTGGGCCGTCCAAGCAGCTCCGCCAATCAGGCATAGCGCGATGGCAGCTTCGACCGGCGTGATTCGGTCGCTCGTGCAGATTGAGCCGCTGGTGCCGGCACCCTCGGAGGAGACCGACGTAAGCGCTTCTCCACCAACGAACCATCCACTCTGCATGCCGCCGTGAAGCGCCGCCCGCGTGTAGGCGACGTTCCCGTCGGCGCTTTCGGTGAAGTCCCAGCAGGCGGGGTCCTGGTGGGCGAAGAAGGTCAGGCCGGCCAGGACGGCCAGGACCGGAATGGCCAGCGGGACGAGATCTCGTCTCCTCGAGCGGCCTGACTTTGGGCGCGGCCAGCGCAGGGCCGCCTGCACAAACAGAAGTACCGGGATGACGAAAACCAGACCCACCGAGAGAAGGGTCACGGCGGCTGGTATTAGGCCGGTGACGATGGCTGGCAAGAGCAGGCGGGGGTCCTCTCGCCGGAGGGCGATGGCTGCCACCAGGCCGGGCAGGGCGACCATCCCACCCAATGCTAGGGAACCGGGCACGGTCTCGAGTTGGAGCCGCGGCTCGCCCTGGGTCCACGACACTAGCGCCACCGCCAGGCCCAGCACGAGGAACATTCCAGCGCCGATCATGATCAGCACGCGTGCGGCTTGCGGGGTAGTTGTTTCGGTATTCATTGGTCCTAGCCCTCCCAGTTCCAGAAATCTATTTCGAGCAGGCTGGCTCCTTCTGCCCCGGAAGACGCAACGATATCGCTTATGGTTTGGCTTGGTCCGGTAATGACCAGAGTTACCACTTGCGGCTCGTTACCGGCCAGCCAAGTCCAGACCGTTTCGATGTTGCGTAGGGCGCTGGTCGAGGAGTTCTCGAGTGCATCGACCAGGAAGGCCTGACCGGCCAGGTTGGCGGTAGCCCGCCGCAGGGACGTTATCGATTGTTCAACGGTTGCCTGGTCCAGGAAGAGACACGAAGAGAAGTTGCCGCCCCCTCCCGATGACCCCGATGAGAAGTAGTTGGACTCGTAATCGGTAAAAACAGGCTCACCGCATGGGTTATACCCGAGTACGTAATCGGGATCGGCTGGGAACGGTGCGGTCCCTGGTGGGAAGGCCGGGGCAACGCTGAATCCCACCCACAGCAACCACGCTTCTTCAGTGTCCGGCTGGATGGCCGCAGCCTGCGCCAAGGTGATGGGCTTGTCCCACCAGGACAGCGCAACGGTTGCCACGGTGTCCTCTGGAAGCCGGTCGGGCTGGAACGTATGCGATCCGGTTTCAAGGAAGGGTTGTATTGTTCCGCCCGTGGCGTTCTTGAATCTCCAAACGCCCAGCTCAGTTTGATAAGTGCCGAGCGGCCGGAGGTCTTGGCCGGTGTATAGACCGACGTCCACGCTGATTTCTCGGCCGAACAGAGTGGCATCGTTCTGCCATCCATCGATGGTTGCCCCGGGCGTGGTCATGATCGCCAGATCCCACGTGGCAATGGCGGCGGCCCGGGATCGGTCGCCGCGGTTGACGAGCAACGGCTGAATGGCCAACGCCGACACAATCCACAACACTATGAATCCGATTATCCAGATCGAGAGGGCATCGAAGACGAGTCGGAAGAGGGTCCGACGGATCGTCTTGCGCATTCGTTTCTCATCCCAGTTCGATTCCGGGGTCTGGCCGACAGGCAATGCAACAGGTGCTTCGGCCGCCTCCAGAATGCTCCGGCATTCTTCGCAGGTTGCCAAATGCGCCTCGAGCTGAGATCTGGTTTCGGGTTCTAGGCTGTCATCGACATATCCCTCGAGCAAGTCTCGAGCGAGGTGGTGTTCCACTTGGTTATTGCTCCTGTTCGTAGGCGCGCCGGAAAGCGGCACGCGCTCGGTGAATGATGACTTTGGTGGCCGGCAGGCTCTTGTTGAGCGCCCCGGCGACGTCTTCGTAGGACAGGCCAAGCTGATCCCGGAGGACCAGCGCCGACCGTTGCGTTTCGGGCAGCGATCCCAGCACGGCGAGAATGGTCTGTTGCTCGGCGACGTCCGGGTCGGAGAACGGTGTCTCTACGATCTCCTCGGTCGAGCGTCTAGTGCGTCGCCGATAGTCGTCGAGGAAGGTCGTTCGGGCAATGGCGAAAAGCCACGCCCGGGGGCTACCTCCCTGGTATCCGGCCAGGGCACGGGTGGCGCGAACGAAAGTGTCTTGCATCAGATCCTCCGCCAAGACAAAGTCGCGGCACAACGAGACCAGGTAGCCGTACACGGCCCGCGCATGATCCCGGTAGAACTCTTCCAGGGGGACCCTCCTTCTGCGGTCTCCGCCACTGTCACGTTAGGAGGACGGGATCGGGGGAGCCGATCGCATCCGTACTTCCGCGCGGTGGCAGTCGAGGCGATGATGTTCATGCCCAAGAGACGATCGAGGAGTGCGGGAAGTTACAAGCGCATTAGGTGACTAATGACCCTGCCCTGCGGAGGAGGAGCGAGCGGAGCGGCGACCTTTTATCCAAGGTCCATCCTCTCCCTACCCTATCCGCCAGCGGGAGGGGGAAAGGCAAGAACAAGGGTGCCCGGCCGAGCCCCCCGGGTCTTCCCGAGCCGGCCGGGCAACCACACCTACAAAGCGAGGTCGGCTTTCTCCGCGTGGACCAAGCTCAGGTACTCGACGGTGGAGACCTTCATGGTCTCTGTGTGCGATCCGGCGTTGAAGACCATTTCGTCGGGCGGTAGATCCTCGTCGACGAGCACCGGAATCCCATACAGGTTTCCAAACGGAGGCTCCGCGCCGCGTTCGCAATCGTCGAAGATCGGAGCGAATTCCTCTTCCCGGGCCAACCGAACGTCATCGCTGCCAAGGACCGCCTTCACCTTGTCCATGTCGAGGAGCCGGTTGGCCGATAGGACGGTCATGATCAAGCGTCCGTCGGCGTTGACAATCACCGGCTTGGCGAAGGTCCGACCCGGCACATGTTCGACCGCCGCTATCTCCTGGGCGGTGTAGGCCGGGGGATGACGCTCCAATTCATAACCGACACCATGCGAGATCAGATACTTGCGAACCCTGTGTGCGTCGAGTTCCACGCCAATCACCCCCTTGGTGACTCGCGGCTGACCTATTCATGTCTTGACTCCTTATACACCCTGAGGTGATGCCCAGGCCAGGTGCTGAAAGACCCTATTCGGGTCGGTGGTACTTTATTCGAGAGAACGGCCGGAGGAGGATGGGTGTCGGATGGGCAAAGCGACCAAGGTGAAAGCAGTAGCAGGCAACGGTTTGCGGCGAGGTTGAAGCAAGCGATCAGCAAGTGGTCCGACGACAAGGCTTCCCGCCTCGGCGCTGCTTTGGCCTACTACGCGTTGTTCTCGGTGGCGCCGTTGCTCATCGTGGCGGTCGGCATCGCCGGCCTTGTATTCGGTGAGGAAGCGGCACAGGGCGAGATCGTCGGTCAGATCGAGGACCGGGTGGGCTCGTCGATCGCCGCGTTTCTACAGGAGATGATGGCGGGATCACAGGGCGGAGCCGGAGTGGCTGCCACTGTCATCGGCGTTGGGTTGACGCTCCTGGGTGCTTCCGGGCTTTTCCTGCAGCTCAAAGGGGCGCTGAATGTGGTGTGGGATGTACCCGGGCAGTCCACCAGAGGCGTTGTGCATCTTCTCCGCACACGAGCCCTCGCCTTTCTTTCGGTACTTGGATTCGGAGTAGTGCTCCTGGCCGTGCTCGCCGCTTCCAGCGTCGTTTCGGCGCTCGGGGGCCTGGTGTCCGATGACCTGTCCTTTCTGGTCCCCCTTCTCCAATCGTTGAGCCCAATCGTGATGCTGGGACTGCTGACCGTCGTCTTCGCTGTCATCTTCAGAGTGCTACCCGACGCAAGTACTCCCTGGCCGGCTATCTGGAGGGGGGCGGCCTTGACCTCTGTGATGTTCACCATCGGTACGTTTCTGCTGGGTCTCTATTTGGGTGGCGGAGCGGTCGGCAGCGTGTTCGGCGCAGCCGCCGCTCTGGTGACCTTGTTGTTGTTCGCCTACTACTCGGCCCAGATCTTCCTTCTCGGCGCCGAGTTCACCCGGGTGCTCCAACTGGAGATGGAATCCGGGCGCCCGGCGGCCGAGGAGTTTGCCGCTGTGCCCTCGAAGCTCCCACCGACCCGCCAGATTGGCGATTCGACTCCCGTTGCTGCAGTGTGGGCGTTTCTGGCGGGCCTGGTCCTCGGCTGGTGGAAGAAGAAGTAAGCTGCCAGCGTCCGCAGAACGTGTGGTGAACCCTGTTTGCCGGCGGCCGACCAGCGGCTCCGAATTCTCTTGACGAGATATTCATCCCTCGTATAGGTTGATACTCAGTACCTCTTCAGGAGGCGTTGATGCGGATGCACAAACGAACGCCCACCGGGTTCACCGACCCGGCCAATTCAGGTGTGCGTCCGCGAACCCTCGCCATGTGATTCTTTCGACAAGATCGATGATGAGGAAGCCGCCGACACCACACCGGCGGCTATTTCATTAATCAATCAGGACAAGAAAGAATCACGACATGAATGCAATCTACGAAGAAGGCCGGTGCGTCTCCTCCGGGCAAAACGATCTGTTCTTCTCGGAACAGCCGGACGAACTGGCCCATGCACAATCAATCTGCATGGAGTGCAGGGTCCGCCTCGACTGCCTGGAAGTGGCATTGGAGCGGCAAGAGGATTGGGGCGTGTGGGGCGGTGTCATCTTCTGGGATGGCCGGCCGTACCATCGCCGCCGTGGTCGGGGTCGCCCCCGTCGGATCGATCACGGCCTCGCCCACGAGGCAGATGTCGGCGAACTCTGGCAACAGGTCCGTTCGGCATGACCATCCTCACCATGCCGTCTCGCTCTCCATGAACTGAACACCGGCCGGGATTCCCGGCCGGTGTCGCTACGTGGAAGTGTGCGGTTGCGGTCAAAGGGCCAGCATGTTGCGCAACGCGCCCGGACTGGCCGGATGGCGCAGCTTGGCCAGGGCCTTAGCTTCGATCTGACGAATGCGCTCGCGGGTCAACTCGAAGTGGCGGCCCACCTCGTCAAGGGTACGGGGGACGCCGCTGTCGAGGCCATACCGCATGACGAGCACAGTCCGTTCCCGGTCTGTCAAGCTGGCCAGCACGGTTTCGAGATCCTCTTTCCGTAGGCCCAGGGCAACCGTCTCGAACGGTGCGGTGGCATCCGTGTCTTCGATGAAGTCGCCGAGCACTGCGTCTTCGTCGCCGACCGGTTCGAAGATGGATACGGGCTCTGGTGCCACTTTGATGGCCTCGACGACTTTGTCCTCGGTGAGACCCGAATGCTCGGCGATCTCGGCAGGCGTCGGAGGACGACCGAGGCGTTTGACCAGGAAGTTCTCGGCCTGGCGTACCTGGCTGATGGTGTCCATCATGTGAACGGGAACCCTGATAGTGCGACCTTTGTCGGCGATGGCTCTGGTGATGGCCTGCCGGATCCACCAGGTGGCGTAGGTCGAGAACTTGAACCCTTTGCGATATTCGAATTTTTCAACGGCCCTGATCAATCCGAGGTTGCCTTCTTGGATCAGGTCGAGCAGCGACAGGCCGGAGTTGGAATATCGCTTGGCGATCGACACAACGAGGCGGAGGTTGGTCTGAATGAACTGGTGACGTGCCTCTTGCCCGCGGCGCACGGTGGCGACGAGTTTGGGGTGTTGAGCTTCGGTGTGGTTCCCCTTCTCGAGGGCAAGCTGGGCCTTCTCGCCTCGTTCAATGGCTTTGGCAAGTTCCACCTCATCGGCGGCAGTGAGCAGGCGATAGGCGCCGATCTCGTCGAGGTATTGACGAATGGCATCTTCTCGTGCTTCCGATTCCGCAGTCTTGCGGCGTGTCGCCACTCGGGCTCCTCCAGACCGGTTCGAGGATGGTACCCACCATATGGCTTGTACCCTGGCATTAAGGTCGACGGATCGATCCGATTTCTTGAGCGATCTGGAAAGTCAGTTCTCTCGGCAAGCCTCCGAGGTGGAATTGCCTGGCCGTCTTGCTTTCCAGGGTGACGGATGTACTGCTCGTCCAAGCCTCCCGGGACACGGCTGATCAAGGGCTAGTGGGGTACCCTCCAAGTGCGGCGCGAGGGTACGTTGACAGGGTGACGCGACTCACGGCGAGGCGCCGCCGGTTCCGATGTGTCGTAACCGGGACGGCGTGCGGGTGCTCACGAGACCTGCCCGAAGATGCCTAAGGGCGACATGTGGCGAGGGCGCGAAGCCTCCTCTCGACGCACTGACAAACCGATGCTTCCTGGTACGCTTCTCAACCGCCCGGGCGTTTAGCTCAGTTGGGAGAGCGCTGCCCTTACAAGGCAGAGGTCGGCGGTTCGAGCCCGTCAACGCCCACCGGAGAAACCCCTGCTCAGCGGGGGTTTCTGCGCGATTGGGGGAGCTCGATAACGGTGTGTTGGACACGCTCAGGACGCGCATAGGACGCGATTTGTTTGTCGAGTGCTTCCGCGGCAGCCTGGTCGGCGCCCTCGTAGAGGTGTCCGTAGACGTCCAGAACCGTGCGAACCGAGGTGTGGCCGAGACGGTCGGCGATGACTTTGGGGTGCTCTCCTTGGGCGATGAGGAGCGCTACTTGGGAGTGCCGAAGTGTGTGGGTTCCGAGATCCTTGTTTAGTCCTGCAGCTGCGAGGCCGGGTTTCCAGAATCGCCGTACCCAACTGGTGCGGCGAATTGGTCCACCGTCGGGCGAGGGAAAGATCCAATCCTCGGATGAAGTTGCCCCTCGTTCGGCAATGTGGTCCGTCAGGTCTTTTGTGATCGAACTGGGGAGGCTGACCGTGCGGATGCTTTTCGCTGTTTTCGGCGGCCCAATGACTACCCGGCCTGAAATGTCGGAGACGGTGCGGCGCACCCGCAGCTGCCTGCGGAGCGGATCGAAGTCGCCGACCTGGAGACCGGCCAGCTCTCCGATTCGCAACCCGGCGAAGGCTCCGGTCAGGACGAGAGCCCGGTACCGGTTGTCGATCGAATCGGCGAGCCGCATCACGTCGTCGACGGTGAGCGCGGTCGGTTCTTTGCGCTCCTTCGGTGAACCCCTTTGGGCTGTATGGGCAATGCTGGTGGTGGGGAGCGTCGCAGCCGTCCTGACCGGCTACCCGGTCCACCGATGGATGGTCAGCCGCGGACTCGTGCGATGGGGCCCAGACATCGGAGACCTCGAACCAGAAACGCGCAACCTTTCCCCCTACCAGGCGCTCGGCCTGAACCTGACTTCCTTTGCCGCTCTCGTTGCCATCGTGCAGGGGGCAACCAGCCTTGCCGGCTAGTCCCGCAAATCCTCTTCCTCTTTCGCTACGACCAGCAGCGCAGCTCAACCGGCGCCACTAATCGGCCGACTCGAAAGGCGAGAAACCCACTCCGCCGCATTCGTAGTTGCTTAACGTTCCATTATTTGGCAGGCAGCCAGCCGGCTCCTGAGCCGCACATAATCACGCTGACCGAGCCCATCCCAGCATCGCCGAAACCGAGAGATAACCGGCATTCCCGAGTGCTTCCGCCCAGCGATCCGACTAGCCGATGTAACGAGCGCCGGGGTGCCGCTCTGCTGGGCCTCGGGGTCGGCGTGTTATCGCACGGGAAGGGGTGATCGGCGTGGGGTGCTCGCCCTGGTGTCATCGCTCGCGGTCGAGGCGCTTCTCGTAGGTCACCGATGATTTGAGCCGGTCTTCGGGTATGTCGTAGTAGCGGCGGAGCACAGCTTCGGAGTCCGGGGACGGCTGATAACCAGCTTTCTCGAGGGCATTGCTGGCTTTGTAGTTGGCGGCGTAGGTACCAACGATGATCCTGTCGACACCATGGACCTCTCGTTCGAGATGGCCGTGCAGCATCGCGGCGATACCTTGCCGCTGACGGTGGGGCAGCACATAGGCATGGCGGAAGAGAACCGCGTCGCCGGCGTACTCGAGGCCCATCACTCCCACCAGATCAACGCCCTCGAAAGCCCCGTACCAGGTGATCCGCCGGGCCTCTTCTGCCCAGCTTGCAAGGGTTATCTCTGGCTCGTCAACCTCGGAGGGGGCTAGGAACTCTGCATACCACTTGGCCGCGGTGTTGATCACCGTGACCGCGGCGAACCCGTCGCTCGCCCCCAGAGCTCGCACCTTCACCTCCGCTTCGCCCACCACCACCTCCTGCAGACGGGCCACACCCAACATCCCCCAGCCTGCACGACAATCACTTCCCACGCAATATGTGCCGATCGGCGTGGTTTGAGAATCTGTGTGTTTTGGGCTCCTATTTGGTGGTCTGTTCGCCTATTGAGAGCCACCACTGCCGATGCGGACGATTGAGGCGTGATGCACCCGAGCCATTCAGGTGATCCTCTGCCGACCGATATTATTGTTGAGTGTCCGACAACCTCTTCGACTCAATGGTCAGCCGCATCCGAACGCGGCGTGGTGCGAAGCTGCTCAGGTTCGGTGCTGTCAGCGCCTTCAATGTCGTGTTCGGACAGAGCCTCCTGCTCGGTGCGCAGACAGTCTTCGGTTGG
>Ga0224512_10002400_pt1 | contig 17205 bp, 17 predicted proteins | sample SF_May12_sed_USG_4_FD_169103 | JGI IMG/M metagenome (GOLD analysis project Ga0224512, IMG submission 169103) | Sediment microbial communities from San Francisco Bay, California, United States - SF_May12_sed_USGS_13 | ecosystem: Environmental > Aquatic > Marine > Sediment | place: USA...
GTTCGGTCTGCGGCCTCATGGAGTTTCTGCGTGGCTTCCGGGTGGGCCTGCGGCGCATGCCCACCGAGGCGCTGGTTACCATGCCGAGCACCTACCCGCTCTTCCCCCACCCAATCCGGACCTGCCTGCTGAATATCCTTCTGACCAGCGAGCAACCGCTGCAAGAGCGTAAAAGAGGTCAGCATGCATAAAGTTGATCTGTCACGTTTTTTTCAGGGTGCTGACACGAATGATGCACTTAAAAGGTGTTGTCTATCACTGCAGTCCCACATATTTCGTATTAGTCCTGTGCAACTACATGAGCATAATGTTTCTGGAATGTTCATTAACAATTTCTATTTCTTCAATGTGTTTCCGTGGCGATTCACCAGGACCAGGGTTTACGTAAGTGACATTCGGTACTGACCCTTTTTCCCATGCCTTACCTAGGGCGTGATTTGCAAGACCAGTTTCTGTAGCAGGATCAGGTCCGAGAGGTCAATGATCCCGTCCGGCGCACCTTGCGGATAGAAGTCACCGTGAGAAAGTTCCAGGTCACTCGCCAGGAGTGTGCCGAGCACGATCCTGGTGGCCACCAGGACATCGGCCACATTCACCTGGCCATCCGGGGCACCCAGTGGCGCAAGATCACCGTCGTTGAAATTAAACACCAGCGGCAGCGGGTCAACGGCATCACCCAGCAGATCGCCGTCGGTGTCGGTCGATAGTGGATTCATGTCCTGCCCTGGCGTGTAGGTAGATGCATCACCGTCGAAGCCCACCTCGTCATAGTCCATCACGCCGTCGCCGTCGGTGTCAGGCAACAGCGGGTTGGTACCGATAGATGTCTCGAAACCATCATCGAGACCATCGCCATCCTGGTCCGGTAACACCGTAGTCACCAGTATCACGGCATTGTCGGGCGGGTTGCTGTCGACTTCATCCGCACTCACATTCGCGGTATTGCTTAACCCTCCCGGTGTGTCTGCAGTGACCACCACGCTCACCGTTGCGCTGGCGCCAGCGGCCAGCGTGCCAAGCAGGCAAGTCACAGTACCGGCGGTTTCGCTGCAACTGCCCTGTGACGGTGTCGCCTGAAAATAGATCACACCGGCGGGCAACAGGTCGGTCAGCGTCACGTTCGAGGCCGGATCCGGCCCGTCATTGGTAATATTAAACGTATAGGTAAGCTGAAAGCCCTCCACCACCGGGTCGGGGACGGCCATGCCTGAGACGGTGAGATCGGCCTGCAGCACGCGCACCACGATCAGGCCCTCTTCGCGGTCACCGATGATCACGCTACCACTGGCAAAGAACGGGTAGCTGCTCCAGACGCCATCGAACGCTGTCAACGAATCCTTGTTGGGGTGGGTATCGATGAAGGCTACCTCGGTAAGGTTGCCATTGGCGATGTCCGAATGATCGAGCACCCGCAGGCCGGTGGTGTAGTTGGCCGCGTAGACCAGTCCGTTATGCACATAGAGGTTGTGATCTATGGACGCCACGGTTGCCTCGTAAAAGCCGATGTAGACAGGAGCCTCGAGATCAGCGACGTCCCAGAGGTGGGTGCGGGTAAAATTGATCGATGCATTATTACGTTCGTCCAGTTCGTCGTTTGACAGGAAGTAGGCATGGTCCTCGGTCAGCCAGCCCTGGTGCGTGTAGGCACTTTGTGAGTAGCCGGTGCGAGACAGCTGCACCGGCATGGTCTTGTTCGTGACATCCACGATGGTGAGGGTGTCTTCGTTGCTGCTGAAGGCGATCTCCCGGCCACTGTAGGCCGGGTCAGGCCCGGCATAGGTCACGACTTGGGTGTCATGGGTGTAGCCATCGGCGCTGAACCCCCCGGCAGCGACCGGGTTGACCGGGTTGGTGATATCGATAAAGTGCAGGCCTCCGCTGTAGGTCTCGGAGCCGACCACATAGGCAAAGCCGGTGTCCTCGTTGATCGCGATATTATGCCCCTCCGCAAATCCCGCATAGTGCACGGTCTCGGAAAAGCTCACCGGCGGCGTAGTCACGGAACGCAACTGTGTGAGGTCAAACACCTGCAAACCGTGGCTGCCGTTGTTATCGGAGACGATATAGGCATGATCGGCGTAGACCTTGATATCGCGCCAGGCCGTGTTGCCGGTATGGGAGTCAAGGAAGCCGAGGTGGACCGGGTTCACCGGATCGGTCACGTCGACAAACGCGGTGCCGTCACTGCGCCCAACCAGCGCGTACTCCCGGCCATCCAGCGGATCGGTCCATCCCCAGATGTCGTTGCCTCTCACGTTGCCGACGGCACCCATGTCGCCGAGGGTGAGTTGGGAGAGGAATTCGATATTGTGGGACAGGAACGGGCCACCGCTTGCGGCAGCAGAACCGCCACCCGTCAGACGGCCCTTCTCGGTATGGAGCACCTTCCGCCCGGGATGAGAAGGCGGCCGTTTGCTGTGCTGCTGACCTTGTTCAGAACCCGGGCCGCCACCGGGCAGGGGCTCATCATGTGCCCAGGCCACGTAAGGAGCCAGGAACATAAATATAAACAGACCTGTGCAGGTGAGATGCTTCATGTAGGTACTGTCAGGTTATATAGCGCGTGTGTTCAGGGTACTGGCCCCTTTATTGTTGCGGGATGCCTTTAAGCCTGTTACTGCCTGCATTGTAGCAATCGATGAATGCAATGTGATATTTCTGTGATACCTGGCTGCTAATCTGCAACCAGCACATACACGGGTGTACCCTGTAGCCACGACGCGGACAACAGGTTACGCTCATTGCTATTATGCCGAAAAATATTCTTGTTATTGAAGATAATACGGACATCGCGAACCTGGTGATGATCAACCTGCGTGGCAAGAATATGCAGGTAGACTATGCCGCAGATGGGGAAACCGGCCTGGGCATGGCGCTTACCGAACATTACCAGCTGGTGATACTGGACCTGATGCTGCCGGGCATGGATGGCATGGATGTTTGCAGGATCATGCGCAGCAACAAGGTCTACACACCGGTCCTGATGCTGACGGCAAAGACATCTGAACTGGACCGGGTGCTGGGTCTGGAAGTCGGTGCCGATGATTACCTGACCAAGCCATTCAGTGTTCCCGAGCTGGTGGCACGAGTAAACGCAATCCTGCGCAGGTCCGAGCAATATCAGGCAGCAACGGCAAAAGATGAACCGGGTCCGATGCAATTCGGCGACCTGTATGTGAACCCGATCAAACGACAGGTGCTTGTTGATGGTAACAACATTGATCTCACCGCCAAGGAGTTCGACCTGTTATGGCACTTCGCCTGTAATCCGGGCCGGGTATATACCAGGACCCAGCTGCTGGATAGTGTGTGGGGTTATGGTCATGACGGGTATGAACACACCGTGAATTCACACATTAATCGCCTGCGCGCAAAAATAGAGGCTGACCCGGCAAGGCCCAGGCATGTAATCACCGTCTGGGGTGTTGGTTACAAATTTGCAGCCGACGAGTCACAGGACAGTGCCACATGATATTACGCACACTGTACAGCCGGCTGGCGCTCACTCTGTTTGTACTGCTGTGCCTGGTCGGTGTGATTCTGATCCAGCTGATCGGTCATTCCAGCACCCTGTACCAACAGGAGGTAGCGCAGAAACTGAACAGCAAACTGGCAGAACATATTGTCGCCGAACACACACTGATTCAGGATCAGAAGATCAATCGCCAGGCGCTCGACCAGCTGTTTCACCAGCTGATGGTGATTAATCCCAGTATCGAGTTATACCTGCTTGACCCCCAGGGCCGGGTGCTGGGCTATTCGGCACCGGAAGGAAAAGTTAAACGCACCCAGGTTGGTCTGGAACCGATCAGGAAGTTTCTTGATGACAATTCCAGGTACCCGATTGAGGGAGCCGATCCACGCAATCCTGAAGGACAAAAAGTGTTTTCGGCAGCAAGGATTGTCGACAAGGATGTCTTGCAGGGCTACCTGTATATCGTACTTGGCGGTGAGCAGTACGATAATGTGGCGCAAATGCTGGGGCACAGCTACATCCTGGACGCTGCACTGATGGTATTGCTGGTCGCTCTGTCCGCAGCACTGCTGGGCGGCTTGATAATATTTGCATTGCAGACCCGCCGCTTGCGGGTGCTAGGCAGTGTAATGCGCCGATATGCCGGAGAAAACCAGGATGGAGGCACAGCGATACATTACCCGGAAAACACTAAAACAAATGACGAGATTGATGAACTGGGACGGCAGTTCAATGCAATGGCTGACAAGATCAATACGCAAATTCAGAAACTCAGATCAATGGATGGCATGCGTCGTGAAATGGTTGCAAATGTCTCGCATGATCTGCGCACCCCATTGACTACCATGCGCGGCTATCTGGAAACACTGCTGCTAAAAAATGGAGAACTGCCCCCGGATGAACAGAAGCAGTATCTTGAAACCGCATTGCGGCACACTCAACGACTCGGCAAGCTGGTGGAAGAGCTGTTTGAACTGGCCAGGCTTGATTCCTGCGAATCAGTTGTCTATACGGAGCCATTTTCAATGGGTGAACTGGTGCAGGATATTACCCAGGCGTACCTGCTGCGCGCACAGCAAAAGTCGATACGGCTGGATGCAAGCCTGAATCCGAATACTCCGTTGGTCTACGGCGATATCGCAATGATGCAGCGGGTTCTGGAAAACCTGCTTGATAATGGGCTGCGCCATACACCGGAAGGTGGGCGTATTGGCATTAGCGTTGATGTCGACTCCGGTAATGTCATGGTTCAGGTGACCGACACCGGTTGCGGCATCCCGGCTGAAGATGTGCCACAGATCTTTGAGCGTTTTTACCGGAAGGATACCGGCAGTTCCGGCAGCAGCAGTACCGGCCTGGGGCTTGCTATTGTAAGACGAATTCTTGAATTGCATGGCAGCGTGATCAAGGTTCGCAGCGAACCTGATCGTGGCACAACGTTTTCATTCCATATTGCGGCAAGACCTACTGCCTGAAGTAGCAAGCTGCTGTTATTAAGGGATGTTAACAATTTGTGATATTTTCGGGACGATGGTGTGAATCTCTCCTGCAATACTGGACTCTCCCAACTGGAAAAAAAGAGAGTATTGCGATGAAGACATTAAAAACCCTGAGTGCGCTGATCCTGATTAGCTCCGTCACGGCAATGAGCAGTGTCGGTTATGCGAAAGAACGTGAGACCGGGCGCGGAACCGGGCCGGTGGTATTTGTGACATCACAAGGCCTGTATTACGACTCGATCGTTTTAGCCGATCCCTTGCCGCAAAAAGGCAGATTCCAGCAGCTGGTGCCGGACATGAATGGACTGCAGACAGAATTCGGACCCGGTGAACCAGGTCACCTCGGTGGGCGCTGGTGGGTGGATTCGAATGAAGACGGTGTAATGGATGCTGGGGATCATTACTTTCTCTGTCCACTGCTCGGGCCGGGACGTGACCATCTGTAAATCCGCGAGCCGCCAGGAGGAACAGCCTTCGTGTAATGGCTGACAATCTCCAGGACCTGGGTAAAAAACAAGAGCCGCATAAAGCGGCTCTTGTTATTATTGTTTGAACCGTGTCATTAGCATTGCCCTTCCTTACGCCATCGGCGCAAAAAACCTGTCACGGAAGTCTTTGACACCCTCGAGAGTTCTTGCATTAGTGAAAACGGGATGTCTTCGATGTAATGTCTGTTCGTAATGTCATCCAGCATCTGCAGCCAGAGATGTGTCGTCATCTCCGCATCTGCAAGTGCGCGGTGAAAGGTGCCACTGGTTGGAAGACACTTGTACTCCACCAGGGTGCCCAGCTTATGGCTGGGGGCATCGGGATAGACCCGCCGGGACACGAGCATGGAGCAGGCGAATTCTCCCGTATAGCGCCGCTGTATCTGCTGCAGCTCGGCCTCGAGGAAACGCCGGTCAAACGAGGCGTTATGGGCTACTATATCGAAATCCTCGATAAACTCATTGAATTCAGTCATAACCTCCCTGCAGGTCGGGGCATCACGCAACATGGCATTGGTGATACCGGTGTAGCTTTCGATGAAGGAGTTTATTCGCCTGCCGGGATTCATCAGCTGCTGAAACCGGTCAGTGATTCTGCCCTTCTCGATGCGCACTGCTCCGATTTCGATGGCTCGGTCTCCGTGGTCGGGGGACAAACCGCTGGTCTCGAAATCAAGGACAATGACCGTATCAGCGTGTCTCTGGCTGCGTCTGTTCATCCAAATGCCTATTAATTCCGTCTGTTAGGCTGCCGTTTTGTTGGCCATAATTTATAACAATTCAATGCTCTGATCCCATTTACACCTGGCCCCGTTTACTCTAGGGTACGAAGTCCCTCGAACACAGGGGATCAGGGTACAAGAATAATTGTGCTTCGCCCCCATTTAACACTCAACAAGTCATACAAACCAGGAGAAATACCATGGATCTGATGCAAATGGGCACACAATTGTTAGCCAGCAAGCTGGGCAGTGGTGCAAATTCGGGCGCGATTACATCCGCGCTGGGCGGCTTGTTATCCGGTGGTGATGGAAAACCCGACCTGGGCGGAATCATCTCGGCCATGCAAGGCAAGGGACTGGGATCAATCGCCGAGTCGTGGCTGGGTGATGGCGATAATGCAGACATATCAACCGACCAGGTCCGGGAAGTCGTCGGCAGCGACAAGATCGCCGCCCTGGCCTCGCAACTCAACACCGATGAAGGGTCGTTACTGGACGGTTTGAAAGATGCATTACCACAGATTATCGACAAGTCAAGCAGTGGCGGCTCATTACTGGACAGTGCCGGCGGTCTGCTGGGTATGGCAAAGAAACTTTTCTAACCTGATTCACGCGATGTACAGGGAGAAGGTGAGACCGGGAACCGGTCGAGAGGCTGGCCTGGGCCATGTACAAGTGGTCGCTCTAGCACATCCCTGTGCTTCACGACACTCGGACCTCCTGTCCATCGTCGCGGGAGGCAGGACGACATACAGGGAAGTATAAGTGTCGCGAGAGGGCAGGAGTCCGAAGCGACCGCCGGGAGCGACCGATGTACAGGGAGAAGGTGAGACCGGGAACCGGTCGAGAGGCTGGCCAGGGCCATGTACAAGTGGTCGCTCTAGCACATCCCTGTGCTTCACGACACTCGGACCTCCTGTCCATCGTCGCGAGAGGGCAGGAGCCCGAAGCGACCGCCGGGAGCGACCGATGTACAGCAACAAGATACACCTGTAGGACCGCCTCGCAGGCGCGATTGAATGAGAAACGGTATCCCGCTCAGGTGCCGGTCTTGCCCACCACCTCGACGCCCTGGCTATGCAGGTAATCATCGTAGCTGCCGCTGAAATTGACGACGCCATTCGGCGTCAGTTCGATGATGCGTGTTGCCAGTGAAGCGACAAACTCGCGGTCGTGACTCACGAAGATCAGCGTGCCTGGATAATTCTCCAGGGCGGTATTGAGCGACTCAATCGACTCCATGTCCAGGTGATTGGTCGGTTCGTCCATGACCAGGATGTTCGGCCGCTGCAGCATGAGCTTGCCGAACAGCATGCGCCCCTGCTCGCCACCGGACACCACCTTGACCGATTTATTGATTTCGTCCGACGAAAATAGCATCCGACCGAGGGTACCGCGGATCACCTGCTCGTCGTCGTTGGGTTTCCCCCACTGGCTCATCCAGTCGAACAGGGGCATGTCGCTCGCGAAATCTGCGGCATGGTCCTGGGCGAAATAACCTATGTCGACATTTTCGGACCATTTGACGGTGCCTTTGTCGGGCGTCAATTCGCCGACCAGCGTCCGCAGCAGTGTGCTCTTGCCGATTCCGTTCGGGCCGATCACTGCAATGCGTTCACCGACCTCGATCATCAGATTAAGATTGCTGAACAGCGGCGTCTCGTCATACCCCTTGCTCAGGCCATCCGCTTCCAGCGCCAGGCGATAGAGCTTCTTGGCCTGATCGAAGCGGATAAACGGATTGACGCGGCTGGACGGTTTGATCTCATCGAGCTTGATCTTCTCAATCTGTCTGGCGCGGGAAGTCGCCTGCTTGGCCTTGGAGGCGTTCGCGGAAAAACGGCTGACAAAGGACTGCAGATCGGCGATCTGCGCCTTCTTCTTGGCGTTGTTGGAATACAGACGTTCGCGCGCCTGGGTCGAGGCGGTCATGTAGTCGTCGTAATTGCCGGGATAGAGGCGCAATTCGCCATAATCGAGATCGGCCATGTGTGTGCACACACTGTTCAGGAAGTGCCGGTCGTGGGAAATGATCACCATGGTGCTGTTACGTGCATTAAGCACGCTTTCCAACCAGCGGATGGTGTTGATGTCCAGGTTGTTGGTGGGCTCGTCCAGCAGCATGATGTCCGGGTCGGCGAACAGCGCTTGTGCCAGCAGTACGCGCAGCTTCCAGCCCGGCGCCACCGCGCTCATGGGACCGGTGTGCTGTTCCAGCGGAATATCCAGACCCAGCAACAACTCGGCGGCGCGCACCTCGGCGGTATAGCCATCCAGCTCGGCGAAACGCACCTCCAGATGGGCGACCTGCATACCCTCTGCTTCACTCATCTCCGGCAGCGCATAGATGCGGTCGCGCTCCTGCTTCACCTGCCAGAGTTCTGCATGACCCATGATGACAGTATCCAGCACAGTGTAATTCTCGAAGGCGAACTGATCCTGCTGCAGCTTGCCGACGCGCTCATTGGCATCGACGCTGACATTGCCCGAGCTCGGCTCCAGATCGCCGCCCAGAATCTTCATCAAGGTGGATTTGCCGCAGCCATTGGCGCCGATCAGACCGTAGCGGTTGCCATTGTCGAATTTGACCGAGATGTTCTCGAACAGCGGCTTGGGCCCGAACTGCATGGTGATATTAGCGGTTGTAATCAAGAGACTTCTTCCATAATCAAAGGGTTAAACGAAGGCGCGGGACAAGGGCCTGCGGGCCAGTCGTGGGCGATCTGTGCAAAAACCGGACACGGAATGCGCGTACAGCGAAGGAGACGGATCGTGCGTGGCGCGCATTCTCGCATATCCGCCGCGAGCCTGCGACCCGAATACCCGATCCCGGCAGCGACCGGCTGATTCGTGCAGCGAATCTATGGTGTCAGCACCCTTATACCTGCCACGTCATTTAAAGGTTCCTGACACCTTTTAAGGGGGAATAAGCTAAAACTCGAACTCCATACTTTGAAACACCTGTCCCGCGTTGCGCTTCGCAAGAAATTCCGCGGTCGGCAAATGCAGGTACGGGGACTGATCGATCTCGTAGGCCTCCTGCAACGTGCCTCCGTTCTCGATCACCGCGCCGATCTTCTCGCGCAGGTACACCAGGTAATCCCGGGTGTACTTTCTCACCGTCGCCATGTCGGTCGGCCCGCCATGCCCCGGTATTACCACTTCGGCACCCAGCGCCTCGAACTTGTCCCAGGTCTCGATCCAGGCCTTGGAGTCGGTATGCTCGAACAACGGCAACATGCGCTGATGAAACGCCATGTCACCCGAGATCACCAGCTTCTTGTCCGGCAGCCAGACAATAATATCGCCCGGGCTGTGCGCCGGGCCGAGGTTCAAAAGTTCAATCCGTTCGCCACCCAGTTCGATGACCTTTTTATCCTCAAAGGTCTCATCCGGCATAACCACCCTGGTCCCTGCGGCCTTCTCCTTCACGCGCTTCTGCATCACTTCCAGCAGTGCAAACGATTGCTTCTCGATCTCGTGCGCCGCATCGACATGCGCGATCACCGGCACACCCTGTTCCTGCCAGTAACTCGCACCCAGCATGGCATGGCCCTGGCCATTCTCCAGTACCACATATTTCACCGGTTGGTCGGTGATCTTCCTGATCTCGTCATGCAGGGCCTTCGCCAGCAGATAATTGTCTCCGGCGTTCACCACCAGCACACCCGCGTCGGTAATCACGAACGACAGGTTGTTGTTGTGCCCTGAATTCGCATAGGTACCCGGCGCCGTCGCCCCGATTGCCGACCACACCCCCGGCACCACTTCCTGCGGCAGGTCATAGAGCATCGACTCGGGCGCCTTGTCGCTGTTATAGAGCGCCTCGCCGGTCAACGGCTCACCTGTGTCCGCACTCACTGCCGGCTTTTCCAAATGCTTGCGCATGAACTTCGCCGCCCGCTGTACGGCATCTTTCGACGCCAGGTCGTCGGCAAAGGTGCGCACGTTCTCGGTACGAAAATCAAAGCCGCGCCCCACCCCGGGATAGATGACCAGGCGTGCATCCCGGCCCTTGTCCTGCATCACCTTGATACTGGTCTCGATCACGCGGCGACGCTGGTACTGCTCCTCGTCACCGATAAACACCAGCACCGGCAAGGTCAGCTCGTCGATCTCGGGCGCATAGCCATACACCTGTGACGGCTCCGGTGCATTGGGGTCCTGCAGATGGGGATAATAGGACACGTAGCAGGCGATGTCGTTTTCCTGCCGATTGAAAGTGGTCGCCACCTTGAGTGTGTAATAGCCACCCCGAGTATGCGAATACAGACAGGCCTTGTCGGTACTGATGTCAGCGCGCGCCAGCAACACGTCTACCGCGACGTTGACGTCTTTCTCCAGGGCGTAATCGTGCTCGATGGGGTGGGTGCCGATGAAATGCGCCCCGTAGATATCCGGCGCCAGCACCACGAACCCGCGCGCCGCAACCCGCCGGGCATGGCGCTGCACCCGCTCATCCAGCCCGCGCCGCCCGTGCACGAACAATACCGCGGGATATTTTTCATCATCCGCTGGCCGCGCCACCAGGGCCGGCACCTCCACGTCACCGCTCTGGTAACTGGTCCACGAGGTCTCTATGGGGTAATTGTCCGGCACCTCGATCTGGCCCTCATCCCACCAGGCATCGTCCCACCACCAGCTATTGTTGCCGGGTGCAGTATCAGCGGTGGCACTGCTGCAAGCCAGCAGGTAAGTAATAAATATGGCGAAGAGGTGTTTCAGGTTCATGATTGAAATCCTTTTTTATACTTGTCTTTGAGTATATACATTAAAACCGGAGGTAAAAGGGGTCACTACCCATAAACTTGATCTGTCATAATTTATCAAGGGTGCTGGCCCCTGTTATTTCACTGCCAATCACGTGGTCACCCCAGTTCCAGGTTCTCTCGATCGCCTTGCCGGATAGCGGAAGCACCTGCACGGTCATTTCCGGCAGGCGCAGTATCGCGCAGGAATGATTGAATGCGGAACTGCCCGGATTCACCACCAGGGTATTTCCCATTTGCACTGCAAAAACCTGGTGCGTATGCCCGACCACCAGCACATCGCAGTCGAATGCCTGCAGCTGTTCCGCCCAGAGTGCAACCCGATCGGATTGCACCTCACCCTGCCTGTTCAGTAATTTGATACCGCCATGACAGGCATCCGGTGGGTGGGCATGCACCATGTACACCCGCTTGCCTGCAATTACCATCTCCAGCGAAGCAGGCAATTGTTTGAAAAACGCCACGGCCTCGTTATCAAGCTCATCGGCATAATGATCAAGGTACAGCAGGTCATGATTACCCACAACGGTCTGGCAACCGCTTCCAGCCAGCAGCGCAACGGTCTGCTCCAGCTGTTCCCTATAGCCTGCAATATCGCCGGCACAAAAGACCTGTTCTACACCTGCTTTCTGGAAAATCGACAGGGCTTCCGCGACCGGTGCGGGTGTCGCATGCACATCACTGATCAAACCAATCAATGCCATATCAGGGAACCTGGGAAAAGGGTTCCGCCGTTAATATTCTTCCGGCACACCCTGCCAGAGCATCTGATAACCCAGCTCATAGGTCTCGTCGCAGAATTCCACCAGTGCCTGGAATTTCTCATTGAAGATCTTGTCGGCGTGTGACTTCTCGTGCTGCTCGAACGACTTCCAGAAGGTCACAATGGCCAGTTCACCCTGCTTGATCTTGGCGACCGTCTCAGTGCCTTCCGGGGCCTCGCCGACCGTACCCTCTGCGGAAACAAAGCCGGAATACTTGTAGACCTGCCCCGCGATGAAGCCGCCCTGGTCGTCACCGTAGGTGTTTTTCACGACATTGCACATCTCGCCCAGCACCAGCTCGACGTCCTCAACAGTGACGCCGTCCTTCAGGTCGACCACGTTGAACATCATCACACAGCCAAAGGGTATTTCAATCGGTTCAAACATACTGTTTCTCCGTTAGTGCCAATAACACATGATATCTGAAGGGTACCGACCCCATTTATTCTTTCAACCGAAGTGCATGCTGGATCTTTTCCCGCCACGCAGCCGGCACACCGGCCTCCTCGGCATACGCGCTCCAGCGCGACACCACTTCCCGCACTTCCCCGACAATGGCCTCGGCGCGCCCGCGCTTCATCGAAGCGGCCCTTGCGCAGGCCTTGAAGTCATCCAGGGTGAAATCATCCCGTTTGCCGTTCATGCTCATCTGGTGGCTGGCCGTCCAGGCGCCGGCAGGATTGAAACTGTAGGTCATATCAAAGGCCGGCGAAAGCGACCATTTCCCTGATTTATCCATCAGCAAGGCAATGTTCTTGACATGGTCGTCCTGATTGCGGGCGACGATGTTAAACACCATACGTCGGAACTGCTCCTCGATCTGACTCATTGGCAGCTCCAGTTGCCGAAGCACCAGCAGCGCCTGTTCATAGGCATAGGCACCCGCCATATTGAAATCATAATGCGCCAGCGCACATAACGATTGCATGTGGAGTTTACTTCCATCCGCAAGACGATCGAAACGCCGGGTCATAAAATGCCGCCTGCCGTTTTCCTCGAACAGCCGGCACTCGCTGATATCAATACCGCAGTCCCTTGCCATCTTGTAATAGGCGTATTCAATGACGCCGTAGCCTTGCGGGTCTTCGAGTTCCTTGTCCTTGTTCCCTCGGACGCCATCAAATTTAAGCAGCCAGTATTCGAAACCCGCTGCTGACGGAACCTGGCCGGAACGGACCTCGTTGGTTGACGGATTCCAGGCAATCACCGCCTTGGCCCGGGCGCCACCGGCCGAGGTGCCGACCCGCAGGATATCGGTCAACGCCCGTTCCCTGCTTTCATCGGCAAAGGAAACCCGCAGGTCATTGCGATGGGTGAGCACTTCCGATGCAAGCTCAACCAGCTTGTCGATTTGTATCTGGCTTGCCTGGCGGGCCTTCGGCCCAATCGGAGGCATAAATTCCAAAGCCCCCATGCCCCGCTCACCCGTATAGCAAAGCCGTTCGACGGCATTGAACGATTCCGGTTGCCGGCCCTGGGTGGCCAGCCAGGCATCAATCAGCACATTTCCGAACTTGTCCGGAAGCGAGTCCGCCAGCAGTCCAGGCAGCCCGTAAAAGGTCGTTCTGGATAACCCGGGGAAGGTATAGACATCGTTCGAAAGCGGCATCGTCAGCGGCGAAATCTCGATGCCGCTCCTGGCAAACGCCGGGTCGTATTCGAAGGCGGCCACATCATCGCCCTCCTCCAGCGAGACCGCACCGATGGTGCGCCCCCAGAGTCTGACCTCGGCAATCGTGCTCATGCATCGTCATCCCAGGACCACGGCTTTTCGGGCCGATCCGAACGGCGGCTGGACGATGCACGCTGCCGTAGCTTGCCCTTTCGCTTTAACAAATCCATCGGTCGCGGCCCGGCCTCGGGAACCATGCGGTCCAGACCCGACAGGAGATCCAGCACCCGAAGAATGCGGACAATGCTCGACATTTGCCCCGAGCCCCCGGCCTCGATCCGCTCGACAGTCCGCTTGGCGATTCCCGCTTGCTCGGCCACATCCGCCTGGGTCAATTGGAGATCGAGCCGGCGACGCGCAACACGCTCGCCAAATTCGGCAAGAATGGTGTCATCCGCAAGGAGTTTAGAAATCTTCATAGTCGCCACCTTAGACGAATTATAATTGACATAATGAATATATCGACAGTTATGTCGATATATAGACTAAATAAATATATATGTCAAGTCGTCGTTAGTAGCGAATAGTATTATATATCAAGTTATTTTTCGTTATATTTGTCGATTTATGTAATAAAGGGGTCATTCTGGTTTTTGAAGCCACGCGGATTTCGTAATAAAAAACCAGCCCTTTTCCAAACTAGGAATCATCCGCTTCCTCAGCATCCCCGGGAGGCAACTCCAGCAGCGGCACGGACTGGATCGCGTTGCCCGCGATCCCCTTTATCGAGCTGTACATGAAATTGGTATTCAGCAGGACCTTCTCGATCTGCTTCTCCCGCTTCTTCCAGATGCCCTGCAGTGATCGCTTCTCCGAGTCGAGATCGGCCTGCATCTGGGTAAAGCCTTCCACAATCGCCTCGATCTGGTGGCGGAATTCGTTGCTGGTAAGGAAGTCGTAGAGCATGCCCATCTTGTCACCCTTGTTTTCCTGGGTGGCGATGGCGCTGCTCAGCTGAATCACGGATTCCCTGAGCACCCTGCACAGCCCCTTGAATTCGTCGAACGAGCAGATCCAGATCCCGTCCCTGAAGCCCATCCGGTTCATGTCAGCAGGCATGACCTCGGTGACCAGAACACCGATATTCGCGCCCTTGTCCCTGATGTCGCTCTTGAACTTTTCAATCCAGGTGACCTGGAAGGCCTTTGTCCTTTTGCTTTCGTAGTAGACAGAACCGCAATTCTGCCGTGTCCTTGTGTTGATAATCTGCAGGCAGTCCGCACCGCGTGCGCCTTTCTTGATCTCATCGATAGTATCAAGCGGGAAGTTGTCCCTGAGCCAGTCCTCTATCGCCAGTTCCTGGACCTCGCCCTGCAACTGCATCGAACCCTGCTCTGCCTTCCTTTGCGCCTCTTGCAACTGCGACTTGAGCGTTTCGATGATCTTCTCGCGCTCCGAGACCTTCAGCAGGTTCTTTTCTTCCTCGGCCTTCTGGATTCTTGTTCTCTCCTTTTCCAGGATCTGGCTGAATTTCCTCTCCGACTCGGCCTCGATCGCGTCCTTGAGTTCGCTTTTCTCGCGCTTCAGCCGCTCGATTTCCGACTTGGCCTTGTTGAACTCCTTCAACTGCTGCGACTTCTGGTTCAGTTCATCCTGAAGCGACTTGATCTGCTCCGATTTCTCCTCTTCCGCCTCTTGCCTCAGCTTCCTCTCCAGCCGCCTGGTCTCGGCCTTCAATCCTTGTTTGATACCATCCCCGATGCGTTCCTCTATTTCCCGCTTTTCCTTCTCCAGGTCCTGCTTTTCCTTCTGCAGGGATGCGAACTGGCTGTCGAATTTCCGCTTTTCATCATCCAGGGCCTTCTTGTATTTTGCATTCAGCTCATCATCCAGCTGGTGGTACAGAAGATCACTGACATCGATCTCCTGGCCGCAATTCGGACATTTGACCTTGTTCGTATGCTCGTCCATCGATTGACGTCCTTATATTAAATAGCCGGGATGACGGGATAATAATTAATCAGAGCTTCCTTAGAGTTAACTGTGCTCTGACACCTCATTATCCCTGGCAACCCGCGACGCACTGTCCACGACTGTCAAATTCCATCGTGCGGCCACTTAGCGGGATATGAACAGGTACACGCGACGCATTGATAAAGGTTTCTGTGCGGGTACCGGCAATGACCTTGCCCCCCTCCGTCGCCGCTTCATTGGCATGGGAAGCGATAACCGCGACGGGCTTTACCAGCTCGTTGATGACCCAGGCAGCTTCTTTCGGCCCCGTGGTGAAAGTATCACCGATATTGATGACCACGAGCCTTGCGCCATAGTGTCGGCGTACCACAGAATCCTGCTCGGCTGTTATACCCGTATCGCCCGACAGGTATACAACCAGGCCATTCGAAAAAGTGAGCACGTAGCCCGTCGGCGGTCCCGCATACGCGGTGAGTCCAGCCGCATCAAGCATATCGCCAAGCGCGCCGTCTATCATCGCACCCGCAATGCCATTCGAGTGCACCGCAGGGACAGTGGTAATCGTCACACCGCCGACCTTGCGCGACCCACCAAAACGCACCAGCTGCGCGGCGCCCGGGTCACCCCCCAGCGCCTTGAGTTTGGCCGCGAAGAACTTCGGCATTTCGCTGCCTGTGATAATAGTGGCTTTCCTGGCCAGGGCGATATTGACGCTATTGGTGTTCGGCGTGGCCTGTTCCGAAGCCTCGGGCTTAGCGCACTCACCGGCATTGACATGCTTCAGGTGACTGTCCCCGACATGGTCACCGTGCATATGGCTGACCAGTACTACATCAATCTTGCCGAGGCGGGGATCGTTCGGCCCGGCGACAGTTCGGCCGGCATCATAGAGCAGCCGCGTGCCGTCAGGATCTTCCAGAACCAGCGCCCGGTCAAACCGGCAGAACTCGCCAGTGTGACTGCCGATTGGCGTAATCTTTACATTTTTAGCCACAGCGGGTTGCGCCATCGAGAGGAAAAAGCCCGCCACGAGCACAATCAGGCCAAGTCGGTACATCGGTGTCGTTATCATTTTCAACCCCTCCGTCCCTTCTTCATGGGAATAGTATCAGAGCACATTTTGTATATTAGGATTAATCGTGCTCTGACACCATTTATCGGTATGCTCAGCCAGCGCAGTTTCGGAGCCATGGACACGGCTGTTCATCAGCTCGCTACGGCCCACGATTTTGATCGAGAATTCATCGGCCCGTTGGTACAGGCGCAGCTCCCCGCCGTTGCCGGGCACTGCTGTGCTATCAAGCAAAATCCAGGGATTCATAACCGTACCGGTCTGTTGCGAGTCGTTTGCAGTGAGCAAGGTATCCCGACAAGATGAACCTGATAACGCACTTGCCAACGGTTGGCCCGGGTTGAACCGGCAAACGACGCGGAATTCAATCCGTTGGCCCAGCGGGATCGAGATTCCGCAAATACAAAGCCTCCACTTTCTCTCTTGCCCAGGGGGTTTTCCGCAGGAACTTCAGGCTGGATTTGATGCCCGGCTCATGAATGAAACATTTGATGTTAATAGTTCGGCCCAATTTCTCCCAACCATAGCGATCCACCAGGCGTGTAAGGATCATCTCCAGCGTCACGCCATGCAGTGGATTATTGGGCTGGGAATCACTCACGAGCCCGGGGCCCCTCGCTCTTCTCCGCCTTCTTGACACGAATTTTATTGCCGCCGACATCCCGGTAATTCAGCCCTTTGATGGCCGCCTTGGCCTCTCCCACACGGGGCATTTCAACGAAACCAAAGCCTTTGGATTTCCCTGTCACCTTATCCATCACCAGTGTGCAGTACTGCACATCCCCGTACTCTTCGAACAAGGCCAGCAGCTCCGCTTCCGTCGTTTCCCG
>Ga0224512_10002401_pt1 | contig 17205 bp, 13 predicted proteins | sample SF_May12_sed_USG_4_FD_169103 | JGI IMG/M metagenome (GOLD analysis project Ga0224512, IMG submission 169103) | Sediment microbial communities from San Francisco Bay, California, United States - SF_May12_sed_USGS_13 | ecosystem: Environmental > Aquatic > Marine > Sediment | place: USA...
CCGTTGTGCGACAGGAGGACACGGACGGGGGCAGTGACATCGTGACGATTACGGCCGACCGTGACGTCAAGATGAATATCCGGCATGCCGGTGAGGATATCGGGAAGGGTGCAACCGTCCTGGAACGCGGGACCGCACTCCACCCCGCCCAGATCGGGGTGCTGGCGTCGCTCGCCATGGGTCAGGTCATGGTCTACCGGAGACCTCGGGTTGCGATCATGGCGAGCGGGGACGAGATCGTAGATGTCGACCAGCCGGAGGAGATCCTGGCCGGCCGGAAGATCGCGAGTTCGAACACGCATACGTTGATCGCGCTGGTGCGCGAGGCCGGCGGCATTCCCGTCAACCTCGGCATCGCGCGGGACACTCCGGAGAGCGTGCGCACCCATCTGGAACTGGCCGCCGACGCCGACCTGCTCATCACAACCGCCGGCATCAGCGTCGGGGAGCACGACTACCTGCGCGACGTGTTGCAGGGCATGGGAGCGGATCTCAAGTTCTGGCGGCTCCGGATGCGGCCGGGCGCACCGGTCGGGTTCGGACTCCTGGGCAGGGTCCCGTGGATCGGGCTGCCCGGCAACCCGGTGAGCACCATGGTGACGTTCGAGTTGTTCGTCCGCCCGGCGATCCGAAAGATGGCCGGGCACCCCCTGCCGTTTCGCCGGGCGGCTCGGGTTCGACTCGAGCAACCGATTGCGCTCAGGCCCACGCTGCAGCACTTCCTCCGTGCAACCGTCAGCGAGCGTGCCGACGGCCTCCATGCCCGTCTCACGGGCCCACAGGGATCGGGCATCCTCATGTCGATGGTGCGCGCGGACGCGTTGCTGATCATCCCGGAGGGTCAACACGAGACCCCCAAGGGCGGCGAGGTCGAGGCCCTCGTGCTCACCGAACCTGGGCACCGAGCCGACCCACCTTTTTGACGTCGCCCCCGGCCGCGGCCGCGATGCTCTCCATTCACCCCGTGTCACCGGGCGGCTATTTTTGAGCGGGCTCTCGCCTAGCCCCCGAGGTGGGCGAGGGATGATTCACTTTCAACCGATGGTGTTGCCGAATGAACAACTTCAAGACCTTCATCCTCATGGCGGGCCTCATGGCCTTGTTTCTGGCCGTGGGGCAGCTGGTTGGTGGATATAGCGGATTGATGATGGCGCTGGTGTTTGGCGCCGGCATGAACTTCTTCATGTACTTCTTCTCGGACAAACTGGTGCTCAAGATGTACCGGGCCCAGGTGGTCACCGAGCAGGAGGCGCCCGAGCTGTTCCGCATGGTCGACCGGCTGCGCCAGCGTGCCGAGCTGCCGATGCCGGTCCTGGCGGTTGCCCCACACGAGCAGCCCAACGCATTCGCCACGGGACGCAGCCCGAACCACGCCGTGGTCGCCGTCACGACCGGCATCCTCAAGTACATGCCGCAAGAGGAGCTCGAGGGCGTCATTGCCCACGAGCTGGCCCACATCAAGAACCGGGACATGTTGATCTCGACCGTGGCCGCCGGCATCGCGGGCGCGCTCAGCTACCTGCCGTACCTCCTCTTGTTCGGCCGCGGAAACAGCCGGCAGAACCCAATCCTCTCCTTGGCGATGATCATCCTCGCTCCGCTTGGGGCCATGATGATCCAGTTTGCGGTGTCCCGGCAGCGCGAATTCGAAGCCGATCGGGTGGGTGCACAGATCCTCGGCCGGCCCGAGCCGCTCGCCAACGCGCTCCGAAGGCTCGACGCCATGGCCCAGCGCATCCCGATGCAGGTCGCGCCGGCGGCCGCGCCGCTGGCGCAGGTCAATCCCCTTGCAGCGCACGGCGGTGGTTTTTCCCGGCTATTCAGTACCCATCCGCCGACGGAGGAACGCATTGCGGCGCTTGAGGCGCTCGCGATGGGCCGGTAGGACGGCGACACGCAGCAGTCCTCGAGCGCCGGCCCGGACCGCGGCCGGCGCTCTCACATGCGCGAGGGAGGGGCCATGAGCGCTCCGCGGCTCAGCGGCATGCGCCGGCAAGTCATCGCTTGGTCGCTATACGACTTCGCCAATTCTGCCTTCACCACCCTCGTGGTCACGTTCATTTACGCATCCTATTTCGTGCAGGGCATCGCCCTGGACGAGAACGAAGGGACCCGACAGTGGTCGCTCGCGGTGACGGCCACGGCGGTGGTCGTAGCGCTCGCTTCTCCCTATTTGGGGGCGATGGCCGACCGGGGCGGCCGGCGGAAGCGCATGCTCTTCATCGCCACCCTCGTCGCGGTCTTGGGAAGCGTCGGCCTCTTCTTTCCCTCGGCGGGGCATGTGTGGGTGGCGCTGACGACATTCGCCATTGCCAACATCGCCTTCGAAATCGCCAACGTTTTCTACAATGCCTACCTGCCGGACATCGCGCCCCAGGAGCGGATCGGCCGGATTTCAGGGTTCGGTTGGGCCGCGGGATATGTCGGGGGTCTGGTCTGCCTGGTGGTGGCGCTGGTGGGGTTCGTCCAACCCGAGGTGCCGTGGTTCGGCCTGAGTAAGGCCGGCGGCCAGCACGTCCGCGCGACCAACCTGCTCGTGGCGGCATGGTATGCGATGTTCAGTATTCCGCTGTTCCTCTTGGTCAAGGACCGGCCAGAGCGCCGCATGACCACCTCGGACTCGCTCTGGGTGGCCGCAACCCGCCAGCTCGCCAGCACCTTCCGCGAGATCCGGCGCTACCGCCAGGTGTTCCGCCTACTGCTCGCTCGATTGATTTACAACGACGGGTTGGTCACGATCTTCGCCTTCGGCGGGATCTACGCCAAGGTGACCTTCGGGTTCTCGTTCAGCGAGGTCATCATCTTCGGCATCGTGTTGAATGTTGCGGCCGGGATCGGTGCATTCGGCTTTGGCTTCCTGGACGACGTCCTGGGGGGCAAGCGAACCATCCTCATCAGCTTGGTGGGTCTCTTCCTGGCCAGCCTCCTCGCCGTTTTCGCCCAGAGCAAGGGCCTCTTCTGGCTGGCGGGAACGCTGGTGGGAATCATGATCGGCCCCAACCAGTCGGCCAGCCGGTCGCTCTTGGGTCGCTTCGTTCCCCCGGACAAGGAGAACGAGTTCTATGGCTTCTATGCCTTCTCCGGCAAGGCCACCGCGTTCCTCGGGCCGCTGCTTCTGGGCCAGCTCACCGTGATGTTTCAGTCCCAGCGTGCCGGGATCGGAGTCGTTGCGGTCTTCTTTTTGGTCGGCGGCTTGCTCTTGCTCCAGGTGGACGAGGCGGAGGGCGTGGCCAGCGCCGGGCGGCTCGAGGCTCCTCCGGCGGCCGGGTGAGCGCCTTCAGGCCACCACCAACGGCACTTCACTGTTTGGAAAGGAGAGGCTCGGGATGCCCGCTCATACGCACTATCTCTGGTTCGAGACCGAGGGCCGGCAGGAGATCATCGACATCACCGACCGGGTGGCGGAGCAGGTGGAGCGCAGCGGCATCGTGGAGGGCTTCGTCTTGGTGAGCGCCATGCACATCACGGCCTCGGTCTTCGTGAACGACCACGAATCAGGACTCTGGCGGGATATCCTCGAGTGGCTCGAGGAGCGGATCGCCCCGTGGGAGCCATCCCGCTACCGGCACAACGAGACCGGGGAAGACAATGCAGCCGCCCACCTCCGCAGCCTCACTGTCGGCCACGAGGTGATAGTTCCGGTTACTGGTGGTGCGTTAGATCTCGGACCGTGGCAGCGAGTGTTCTACGGAGAGTGGGACGGCCAACGGAGGAAGCGAGTGGTGGTGAAAGTGTTGGGCGAAGGAGAAACGGCGCGGTAGAGAAGCGTTAGGGCCGCTGAAGAATTACTGCTACCACCCCCCTACCGCTCCGTTCGGTTCCTACGCTACCAACACTAGGCAATATGCCCTACCCGCAAAGACAGACAACCTGCCAAGCTTCGACAGTGTCGTATTTTGTGTCAGCCTTTTCCATGTTCGTGCAATAAATTGCGCTAGAAGGGTCAGACGGCGAAGTGCTCCTCGGGCACCAGCGCCTCGCGGCCGGAGTTATCGCCGAGGTTGGGCGGTCCGACTACCCGGTTGCGGCCGGCCTCCTTGGCGAGGAACAGACGCTTGTCCGCCACATCCAACAGATCGTCGCCGGTGTCTCCGTCGGCCGGGAAGCCTGCCACACCGGCGCTCACCGTGAACCCGGCCGTGGCCTCATGCTGGGGAAAGCGCACCAGCGTCTGCGCAATCGCGAGCCGAAGGTGCTCCATCTTGTCCACGGCATCCTCAGGCCCGGTTTCAGGAAACACCAGCACGAACTCCTCACCCCCGTAGCGTGTCACGACGTCGCTTTCGCGCACCGAGCGCAGGATGGTATCCGCGATTGCCGACAGAGCCACATCACCTGCCGCATGGCCGAACGTGTCATTGAATCGCTTGAAGCGATCGACATCCACCATGGCCAGCGACAGCTGGTGCTTATACCGGATCGCCCGGCTGATTTCGGCTTCGAACCGGTGCTCGAAGTAGCCCCGATTGAGCAGCCCCGTCAGACGGTCCCGCGCCGAGAGGCGACGGAGCCGCCGGACCCGGCCCACGATTGCCATGCTGAGCACGGCTGCGGCGACGAGAATCAGGAGCCGTCCCCACTGAGCGGGCCAGCTGAACTGCCCATCGACGAAGGGTGCGTGCACCGGCGAATTCAGATCCCACCGCGTGGCCGCGTAGTAGGCGACCAGGCTGTATTGTCCGGCCGCGAGCAACCCCGAAAAGGCGCATACCCGCAGGTCGTAGCGGATGCTGGTTGCACCAATCACGAGGAAGTACACTTCGAAGACCACGAGGTTGTTGACCGCTAGGTGGGGCCGGTTCATGAGCAGGAAACCGACCAGTGCCAGGCTCACCAGGGACACATCGAGGGCCGTTGTCGCGAATCCGAGCCACGGCTTGTAGAAGCCGCGCCGGACCAGTACCCGGATCCCAATCGCGCCGAGTACCGCGAGCAACACGGCCACGAGGCCAATCACGTACTCCTGGGCGTCAGGATTCCGTACCGCATTGTAGAAGGGAATGAAGAGCAGGAGACTCAAGACCAAGAGCCGGATGTTGGCCACGACCAACTCGCCGCCGGCTCCGGCATCGACCAGGGCCGGATCCGGGCCACCCCACCAGTGTTTGAGTCGTGTCCCCCACTTGTCCGAACTTGTCACGCGCCTTGCCTTAGGCGATTTCCGCCAGGTCCTCGGGATTACATTAGCCGATACTTGGGTCCGCTTCCCCCCTCCCGCGGTGTCCAGCGCGGCCCCAGAACGTCGGTCGCCTTGCAGTCGACGCAATTCGGTGCCGCAACGCGGACCCCGTTCTCACCCGCTTCGTAGACCCCGGCCGGACAGAGACTGGTATAGAGGTCGGCCAGCTCCGGTGCCACCTCAGGGCCGACCAGGAGATGGCTGGGGATGTCGTCTCGGGTGGCGTTCCCCGACTTGAACACCGCATCGACCTTGCTGAAGGTGAGGCGACTATCAGGGGCTATCGCCAGGTCCGGACCGGCCCGCCGCGGGACCGCTGCGTCCTCCGGAACTGCAAGTTGCTTGCCGAAAGCCCGGCCTTTGGTCAGGGCCATCACCCCGGCCTTGGCCGCGCCCGCTACGAGACCGCCTTTGAAGGCCAATCGCATGTTGCGGGTCCGGTAGAGTTCTTCCGCGACGTAGCTCTCCCGGAGCATCCGATCGTAGGCCCCGAGGGTTGCCGCCGACGTGTCACCTCGCTTGAGCGCCTCGAATGCCGCCCGGCCGGCAAAGACGCCCGATTGCATGGCATAGTGGATGCCTTTCAACGAGGGGACATCCACCAGGCCGACCGAATCGCCCACCATGAGGACACCATCGCCATGGAAGCGCTCGGGCAGGGAGTAGTAGCCTCCTTCGGGAATGGTCTTGGCGCCCCACTCCAACAACTCACCGCCCTCGAGATATTTACGAAAGAGCGGGTGCGTCTTCATGCGTTGCAGCAGCCAGTGCACGTCGATGTTGGCCCGCGGCGAATCGAGGCCGACCACGAGACCGAGCGAGATCTGATTCGGTCCCATGGGATACATCCAGCTACCGCCAAAGGTGTCCGACGGCAGCGGCCAGCCCAGGGTGTGAACGACCCGGTCGAGCGGCCGCTTGGTTTCCCAGACTTCCTTGACGCCAAGGGCAAAGATCTGCGGGTTGGGGGATCCGATTCCGCGCCATTCGCGATAAGCCTGGGCCAACATCCCGCGCGACCCCTCGGCCAGCACGGTGACCTTGGCAACCACGTCGGTCGGCTCGGCGTAGGTTGCGCTCGGTTGGCCATCCCGATCGAGTCCGGATGGAGTGGTCCGCACACCGGCCACCCGTGTGCCATCGGTCAGCAGCGCCCCCGCCGGAAATCCCGCAAAAATATCGACCCCCGCGTCCTCGGCCCGTGCTCCCAACCAGCGCACCGCCTCGCAGAGCGAGGCCGAGTAGAAACCATGGTTGTTCATGGTGGGCGGAGTTGGTGTCCGGATCGCCCGGTGTGCGGTGAGGAAGTACACCGCTTCGCGTCCGACCGCCTGGCGGAACGGCAGATCCTCGACGGCCGTCGTGGGAAAGAGATCGCGAAAGACGCGCGGATTTACGATCGCGCCGGAGAGGCTATGTTCGCCCAGACTCCCGGCCTTCTCCAACACACCGATGGACACGTCGCCGATGGTGCCGCCCTGTTCGCGCTCCGCGCGGACCAGCCTCGTGAGCTCGAGCGCACCGGACAGTCCGGCCGGACCGCCGCCGACGAAGAGCACGTCCACTTCGAGCGCTTCGGCGCCCGGGCCATCGGAGATGATCAACTGCTCGAGTGGGAGCTTCGGCTGATACCTGGCAGGGATGATGTCGGTCATGCGGCATGCTCCAGGCTGGCTTGGAGTGATGAGTGGAATGCGGGAATATACACCGTTGCCCGGCGCCGACCCATCCGGAGAGGACGAGCTAACTCCATGTCTTGGCACGTCTTGCCGCTTTCGGCGCCAGGCCGCCAGTATCGCGCCCTTGTTCGGCCCGGAGAGGCAGCCCTTGGCAAGCGGGGCGCGGGGCCTCATAGTATGCGGGTTCAGGAACCGGGAAGTCGCGCCTGTGCGCCGTTCGCCGACGCCCGGCGGCGTCACCCTGGCATTAACCATCCGGCGCGTGCCGGACAGTGGCCCGGCGCGGTGCAACCGTCGCCTGGCACCAATTCTGCTAACCGAACCCCCCTGACGGATCCGGCGATCGTGGCGGATCGGCACTCACCCCATCCTGAAAGAGCCCCATGACTCGACGCCTGCGATCCACGCTCGTCTGGTTTGTTGTCGCCCCGCTCATCGCACTCGGCTGGACGGTTTCGGCGGCACACGCAAGCCCGCTCGATGCCGTGTCGGGGTTGGCTCTCCCGTCGTCCGGCGCCCTGCACGCGCTTCAGGCAGTGGGCCAGGGAATGATGGACCAGGTCGACAGCGTCGTCGGCGTGATCAACGGGTGGATCGAGGCATTCTTCTTTGCGGACGTGCTGTTCTTCGATCCCGATCACACCCTGCCGCTCGCCGTTATCTGGTTGGTGATGGGCGGCATCTTCTTCACGCTTCGCATGGGCTTCGTGAACATCCGGGCGTTCAAGCACGCCGTGAACATCACCCGCGGCGTGTACAGCAATCCATCCGACCCCGGCGAGGTCAGCCACTTCCAAGCCTTGAGCACGGCACTCTCGGCGACAGTTGGCCTCGGTAACATCGCGGGGGTTGCGATCGCGATCTCGGTTGGCGGCCCGGGGGCAACCTTCTGGATGATCATCGCGGGCCTGCTCGGAATGTCGCTCAAATTCGCCGAAGTAACCCTCGGCCAGCACTACCGCGAGGTGCGCCCCGACGGCAAGGTCATGGGCGGGCCGATGGAGTATCTCTACAAAGGCCTGCGGGAGAAGGGCGTCGGCGGCATCGGGAAGTTCCTGGCAATCTTCTACGCGGTGGTCTGCATCGGGGCATCGCTCGGCGGCGGGAACTCCTTCCAGGTCAACCAATCGCTGAACGCGATGACCGCCACGTTCCCGATCCTGGCAACCTATCCCTGGGCCTACGGCTTGATATTGATGGTGCTGGTCGGGCTCGTGATTCTGGGCGGCATCAAGCGGATCGCCGGCGCGGCGTCACGTATCGTCCCGTTCATGGCCATCCTCTACGTGGCAGCCGCCATCTACATCTTGGCGGTAAACGCCCCCGCCATCCCGGGCGCGTTCGGTGAGATCATTCAAGGCGCCTTCAACCCGAGCGCGGCCTTGGGCGGCATCATCGGCGTCTTGGTCCAAGGATTCCGGCGGGCGGCGTTTTCCAACGAAGCCGGCGCGGGCTCCGCGTCCATCGCCCACTCGGCCGCCCGGACTGCCTATCCCGTCCGGGAAGGAATCGTGGCATTGCTCGAGCCGTTCATCGATACGGTGGTCATCTGCACCATGACGGCACTCGTGATTGTGATCACCGGTGCATGGGACAACCCGGCGTACGCCGATCTCGTCGTCGCCAACAACGGAGCGGGCCTCACTTCCCGCGCCATGGGCGAGCACCTGACCTGGTTCCCCTACATCCTGTCGATTGCGGTCTTGCTGTTTGCCTATTCGACTATGATCTCGTGGTCCTACTACGGGGAGCGGTGCTGGGCCTACCTCTTCGGCGACAAGACGTCCAAGATCTTCCAGGTCATCTTCATCCTGAACGTGTTCCTGGGCTCGATCATCACGTCGACCAACGTGCTCAATTTCGGCGACCTCATGATCCTGGGTCTCGCGTTCCCGAACTTGATCGGGGTCTACATTCTGAGCGGGAAGGTCAAGCAAGACTTCGACGACTATTGGGCCAAGTACAAGGCGGGGGAATTCAAGAGATACAAGTAGGACAGTAGGAAGGTGGGGAGTGGGGAGTGGGGAGTGGGTCTTAGGGGCCCGCTTTCCCGCTCCCTTTCGCATTCCAGGCGGGGGCACCAGGTTTTGGAAAAGCGAGAGGCACGCTAGCGGCGAACCATCTACGTAATCGGAGGTGCTCCATGAAGATTCGCCTGGCGCAGGCTGCGGTGGTCGCTTTGCTCCTTTCCTTCACAACCGCGCTTCACGCCCAGATCCCTTACGCGCTAGTCCAACTCGACGCCGACTGGGAGGCCGCCTTCAACGCCGGCGATTGGGACGCCGTGGCCGGCCTCTACACCGAGGATGCCATTCGTTATCCTCCCGAGATGCCCCCGATCAAAGGGCGGGCCGCCATCCGGGACGACGTGGCCCACTCCGCGGGCTTGCAGATCAGCACTGCGTTCCTAGGTGGGTTAATGGGCGATGAGATTGGGGTCAGCTGGGGCACCTACCAAATCACGGGCACGCTAGACGGGCAGGCCGTCGCAGAAAAGGGTCGTTACATGAGCGCCGTCAAGAAGATGCCCGACGGCTCCATCAAGTTCTACCGGGACATCTGGCACAAGGCCGAATAGGGAGCAGGAGTAGGATGGCAGGGAGTAGTGCAAGGAATAGAGAAATCAAAAAGAAGGGGGCCGGCGATTCATCGCCGGCCCCCTTCCTCGTACGACTCCCTACTCCCCACTCCCTACTCCCCCTTTAGCTTCCGTATCTCCTCGGTCAGCCTCGGTACCACCTCGAACAGGTCACCCACGATACCGTAGTCGGCCACCTTGAAGATGGGAGCATCTTTGTCCTTGTTGATGGCGACGATCACCTTGGCCGTGCGCATGCCGGCCAGGTGCTGGATAGCCCCCGAGATGCCCACGGCCACATAGAGGTTCGGGCTCACCGTCTTACCGGTTTGGCCGACCTGGGCCGCGTGATCGCGCCAGCCCACATCCACGACGGCGCGACTCGCGCCTACCGCGGCGTTCCCGAGCGCAGCAGCCAAGGCTTCGATCAAGGCGAAATTGCCTGGCTCCTTGAGCCCCCGCCCGCCCGATACCACGATTGGCGCCTCCGCCACGTCGAGCGCGCCGCCTTCGGGCGCTTTGATACCGGTCACGTGCACCCGGGCGCTGAAGGAGGGCACCGTGACCTTCTCGACCGCTCCGGCCTTGGAGCTATCCGACGGCGGAAAAGTGTTGGGCCGCACCGTGAGCACAGCTGGCGAGCCTGACAGGCGGAGTTTCTGCAGCGCCTTACCGGCGTACACCGGGCGCGTGGCAATGATGCGTCCGTCTTGGACCTCGAGCCCCACCACATCGGAGGCACAGCCGACCCCCAATCGGGCTGCGGCACGGGGCGCGAGGTCGCGACCGGTGGCACTTGCGGCAAACACCACCGCCGTGGCGGCGGCACCCAGCTCGGCGAGCGTGGCCGCTTGCCCGTCGGGGCAATAGCGAGCGAAGTCGGGGTGGTTCGCCGTCAACACCCGGTCGGCCCCACCATTCCCCAGCTTGTCTGCGCCACTGACCTCTCCCGCGCCGAACACCACCGCGTCGACCGTGGCGCCGAGCGCGTCGGCCAGCTGACGAGCGGCGGTGACCACCTCGAAGGAGACCTTGCGAAGGGCACCATCGCGTTGCTCGGTGACAGCGAGTATCACGGACATATCAGATGACCTTCGCTTCATTTCGCAGAAGATTGACTAGCTCAGGTACCGCATCCGGGCCTTCACCGACGATCTTCCCCGCCGAGCGTTCGGGTGGAAGCTCGAGCCCGAGGATCTCGATGGTGCCGGCTCCGAGGTCGACCGCTTTGACCTCGAGCGGCTTCTTCTTGGCGGCCATGATGCCCTTGAGCGACGGCAGCCGCGGCGTGTTCAGGCCCTTGTCGCAGGTCAGCACAGCGGGAAGTTGGCAGGTCGAAGTTTCCATGCCGCCTTCGAGTTCCCGCTCGGCCTCAACCTTCCCGTCCGCCACCGTCACATGGGCCAGCGACGTGATGCAGGGGAGACCGAGCAGCTCAGCCGTCATCGGCCCGACCTGATAGTTATAATCGTCCACGGCCAGCTTGCCGAACAGAATGAGATCGAACCCCTGGTCTTTCAGCTCGCCGGCAAGCGCCTTGGCGACCTCCAAGCCATCGGGACTCCCGCTGCCTTGGAGGAGCACACCCCGATCGATGCCCATGGCAAGCGCCGTCCGGATGGTCTCCTGCGCCGAATCGCCACCGAGCGAGTACACCACGGTCTCACCCGAACCGGCCGCCTCCTTGACGGCGATGGCAGCCTCGATGGCAAATTCATCGAACGGATTCGGGACAAACTTGACGCCGGTTTCATCGATCGAAGCGCCATCGGAGCCGATGACGATCTTGGTTGTCGTGTCGGCCACGCGTTTGAGGCACACCGCGATTTTCACGTCACTCCTCCAGACTGCGGATCCCGTAGTTGACCCCGGAAACGGGGCGTAAAGTAGCCCCGTCCGGGGGAGGTCGCCAGGGTGGCCGCCCCGCTAAAAGGCGTTCAAACCGGTGATCGCCTGGCCGAGAATCAGGGTGTGCATGTCATGGGTTCCTTCATAGGTGTACACCGACTCGAGGTTGGCCATGTGGCGCATGGCGCCGTACTCGGCCAGGATGCCGTTGGCCCCGAGCAAGCGTCGCGCCTCACGGGCGCACTCCGCCGCCATGTTCACGTTGTTCCGTTTGGCCAACGACACCTGGAACGGCGTCATGGTACCACGGTCCTTGAGTCGGCCTAGCTGAAGCGTCATGAACTGCGCCTTGGTGATCTCGGTCAGCATCTCGGCCAGTCGGGCCTGCTGAAGCTGGGTTTGCGCAATGGGGCGGTCGAACATGATCCGATTCTGAGCGTAGCTCAGGGCTTCGTCGTAACAAGCCATTGCCGCACCGATTCCACCCCAGGCAATCCCATATCGCGCCTGGGTAAGACACATGAGGGCACTCTTGACCCCTGACGACTTGGGGAGAAGCGCAGACGTCGGGACCTTCACGTCTTCCAAGATCAACTCGCTCGTATCCGAGGCGCGCAACGAGAGCTTGCCTTTCTGGTCGCGAGCGCTGAAGCCTGGAGTGTCGGTGGGAACGATGAACCCGCGGACCGACGACGCGTCGGTGATATCCCCGGTCTTAGCCCAGACGATGGCTACACTAGCCCGGGAACCATTGGTGATCCACATCTTGGTCCCGTTCAGCACCCAGCCGTCGCCGGTCTGTCGGGCGGTCGTAATCAGCCCGGCCGGGTTCGATCCGTAGTCGGGCTCCGTCAGACCAAAACAGCCGACGTCCTCACCGCTGGCCAGCCGCGGCAACCAGTGGTCCTTCTGCTCATCCGAGCCGAATTGGTGGATCGGGTACATCACCAGCGCGCCTTGCACCGACGCGAAGGAACGCACACCGCTGTCACCGCGTTCCAGTTCCTGCATGATGAGTCCATAGGCCACATTGTTGAGCCCGGCGCACCCATAGCGCTCCGGCAGGTTGGCGCCAAAGAAGCCGAGCTCGGCCATCTGTGGAACCAACGCCTCGGGGAATTCCCCTTTGATGTATGCGTCCGCGATCACGGGCATGAGGTTCTCGTCGACCCAGGTGCGCACCGTGTCGCGAACCGCCCGCTCCTCCTCGGACAGAAGCGAGTCCATATCGTAGAAATCGACTCCAGAAAATCTGTTGGTCATGATGTACTGCCTCAGGAATTTGGTGGCGGCCTACACGATGCCCCAGTTCGTCAATTGCCTTGTCCGACCTTCGGTATCAGGCTCCGCACATAGTGCTGCACGGCTAGGGCCCCTGCTTCATCGAGATTGGGAAAGCCGGGCATGCCCTTGTCCTGCCTCGATCCGCGGAGGACTACGTCCAAGTAAGCCTCCTTTGACAACAAAATGGGCGACGCGCGCAGATCCGGTGCGGTGCCTCCCGACACCCCGGCCGGCCCATGACAGCGCCAGCATAGTCGCACGTACGACTCCTGCCCCTCCGTCACGAGTGTCGCATCCACCCTGAAGTCCTTGCTGACGAGCGGTTTGGGGAAGCCGGGCGGGGCCTGAGCCGGCAGCTCCACGGCACCATCCAGAGCGAAGGTGACGAGGCGACGCATCTGCGCCCGGTAGGCCCAACCGTCTTGTGCGCTCAGCGAGCCGAGCATTGCCGCGCCGGCACCGCCCCAGCCGACCAGAATCGCCACATACTGCCGATCCTCGACCGAGTAGGTAATCGGAGGTGCCGAGATCCCGAGCCCGAGGTTGAAAGACCAGAGCACCTCGCCGTCCGTTGCGCGGTGCGCCACCAACCGTCCGTTTCCCTGGCCCTGGAACACCAGGTTCCCCGCCGTGGTGAGGGTGCCTGCGTTCCACAGGCCGGGCTTGGGCGCCTCCCACACCACGCGCTGGGCGACGGGATCCCATGCCTTGAGCGAGCTGGTCCCTGCCTCGGGGGGCACGTCGGTCGTCAGCGGGTCCACGCCGGCGTCGAAGCGCCAATTAGGGCTCTCCCAATTCTCGATATCCACGGTCTTGTCGCTGTACCCGCCGGCGAACTCCATGGCCGGGATGTACACGAGCCCGGTGCCTGGGTTGTACGACATGGCATGCCAACTGTGGCCGCCCAGCGCACTGGGCGAGACGACCGCGTCCCCGTCTTCGTACCGCGCGCCCGCCACCTCGATCGGACGGCCGGTCGAGTCGATCCCGGTTGCCCAGGTCACCTCTACGAACGGCTCGGCGGACAAGAGCTTCCCGTTCTCGCGGTTGAGTACGTAGAAGAAACCGTTCTTCGGCGCGTGCAATGCCGCCTTCACCGGCCGGCCCTCAATCGTAAGGTCGGCCAGTACGATGTCCATGTTGGAGTTGTAGTCCCAGGTCTCGCCCGGTACGGTCTGGTAGTGCCAGCGGTATTCGCCGGTCGTAGCATCGAGTGCGACCACGGAGCACAGGAACAGGTTATCGCCGCCACCGGGGCTCCGGATCTTGCGATTCCACGGCGCGCCGTTCCCCGTGCCAAAGATCAATTGATCGAAGTCGGGATCGTAGGTAATTGCGTGCCATACGGTGCCGCCGCCGCCGAAGCGCCACCATTCGCCGGTCCAGGTAGCAGCGGCCATTTTCATGGCGTCGTTCTCGAACCCATCCGCGGGGTTTCCGGGCACGGTGTACCAGCGCCACACCCGCTCTCCGGTCTCGGCGTCGTACGCATCGAGGTAGCCGCGGATCGGCCCATCTTCGGTCCCGCCATTCCCGATCACCACGAGCCCACGAAATACCTTCGGCGCCCCGGTGATGTAGAGCGGCAGGGCAGGATCCACCGTCATCGTGCTCCAGATTTCCGTACCCGTCCCGGCGTCCACCGCAATCAAACGCCCATCGACCGTCGCCACGTACACCTTGCCCTTCCAGAACGCGACCCCGCGGCTCGCGTCCCACATCACGCGGAGCCGGTTGCCCGCGTGCTTCGTTACCTCGGGGTCGAACTCCCACAAGAGCTTGCCGGTTGCCGCATCCACCGCCCGAAGCACGTTGTAGCTGCCCTCGAAGTACATCACGCCGTCCACCACAAGGGGTGTTCCATACAACGTGCGGTCATTTGGCAGATCCATATACCAGGCCACGCCGAGGCTGCTCACCGTGGAGTCGTTGATCTGGGTGAGCGGGCTGTGACGTTGTTCGTGGTACGTGCGGCCGAACGCGAGCCAGTCGTGACTCTCTGTGAGGTCCGCAAGGGCCGCGTCATCGACGACGCGCGCCGATGGCTCGCCCGAGCACGCGCCAAGACCAAGGCACAGAACCACAAGAAGAGTCACTGCTCGCATTGAAACGCTCCAGTTGAAGTAATTTGGGGGAAGCATCGTACACATTGGAGAATCAGGATCAACGGCTCACATGTCGTTCGGCGGCGGGGCGGATTCCAACGTCTCGCGCCTTCTCGCGGAAGGTGCGGCCGTGATCGACCCGGTGGCCGTGTTCTGCCTGCCACTGATGGACCATTTCGTGGAGCAGGGTGTGAGTCACTTCCTTCCAGCCATCGGCGCGGAGATGGCGCCGGCTGATGGTGATCTCCTTGGCACGGCCTGTCCTGTTGCTGATGGCGATGTCGCCGAGGCGGCGACGCATCCGACTCGAGAGCCTCAGCGCCACGGAATCGAGTTCGCCGCCGAAATACCGGTCATTCAGTTCATGGTGAAGCGCCTCGAGTCGCCGGATGATCGCTTCGTCCCCAGGCCGCGGCCGATTCGGCCGCCGATCGCGGGATGGCACGTGGAGCTCGACCGGGAATGCCAGGAGCTCGCGCCGCGCCGCGGCACGCACGTCGCGCCGAACCGTCGGCGTCACAAACCGAAGGATGGCACGCAGCACACGATCGGAGGCGAAGGCGTAGCCACGGTGGACCCGGAGCTCACCGGTCCGGGTAAGGCTCACCAGTACGGTGCGATTGTCGTGGGTGCTGATCTTAGACGGAGCCTTCCACCCGAGAGCGGCCAGCCGCTCGGTCAGCACATCGTCGGGCTCAAGTGCCAGACTCGTCATCCTGCGCGGCTCTCGGCGGCCGCAGGCAGAGCCACGGGGTGACGCTTGGCGAATGAGTGCGTATCGGAAAAACGGAACATGCCCGCGCCGGATTCCCACCGCACGAACTGCACATGCACGGCTTGGTGGTCCACCTTGATCAGATTGAACACCGATGGCCTGCCACCTCGCATGCGGGTGCTCAAGGTGCCGGTCGTGCTGATGGTGAGGCCGCCGTCCAACTGGTCCGCCCCTTCCTGATGATCGTGGCCGCACAAGACCAGATCGGCCCCGGTGGCCACGAGCCGCCGGTGCGCCTCGGGCCAGCGGGCGAGGCCCATGCGCTGGGAGAGGTGCCCCCGCATGATGTTGTGATGCAGGACTATCACCTTGAAGACGTCGTTGCCGGCCCGGGCAAAGAGTTTGGCGACCCGATCGGTCTCGGACTTTGGCAGGTGGCCCTTGACCGCGAGGTCTCTCAGGTTCGGCGTCAGCGAGCCCACCGCGACCCCGTATGCCGTAAGCGCACCGGCCAAGAATAAGCCGGGCAGCTCGAGGGTCGGCGTCAGCTCCTCGCCGAAATACTGCCGGTACTTCTCATACTTGGCGCGGGGGCCGGCGATGCTGAATGGGCTCCGCCACCAGATCACGTCGTGATTGCCAGGCACCACCAGGGTCGGGGCCGTGTCCCGGAACTGCCGCACCAGCGCGCGAGCCCGCTGGAATTCTCCGTGCCGGGCCCGCTGGGTCAGGTCGCCGGAGAGGGCGATCACGTCGGGTTCGATGGTGGGTACCAGGGACTCGAGCGCCTCGATCTGCGCCAGATCGGCCACGCCGCCAAAGTGGAGATCGGAGAGGTGGACGATAGTGAGGTCCCTTACCACCGGGCCCTCACCTGATAGGTCAGCGTTGTCTCACCCTTTGCCGAAACCGGCACCCGGAATCGGGTCACGGTGGAGGAGACCTTCTCGGCCGGCACGGAACTCTCGAGTATCGACCATTCACCGAAGCGCTCCTCGAGCACGTCGACCGTCACGGCCTGGTCGGTCGCATTGGCCAACGTCACCTCGTAGTCCGCGGTGGCCACTGTATAGCGGCCCTGCCGGACCGTGGCGTAGCTGGCCTGGACCCGCTTGGCTGTGATGTCGAATGCGAGCCCTGCCGACACGGTCACGTCGCGGCCGGCCGGGGTGTGATCGACGTTGGCCTCGCCAACCAGCTGCAGCCGTCCGCCTTCATCGGGCTGGTAGAGTCGGATCACGCCACCGGGGAGGGGCGTGTCGCCGAACTCGCTGCCGCTCTTCCGTTCGATCCTGTATCGTACCTCCACAGGTGACTGGGGCTCCTCACCGGTCTGTACCAGGGGGCCACGGTACGGCAGGAATCCGCGCACCACGTAGCGTCGCTCGTACCCTGTCGTTGCGGGTTCGAACAGCGCCCTCGACGTTTCGATTCCCGGCGCCAAGTTCAGTGTTCCGGGCAGGGTGTAGAGATGGAATTCACCGACCCGCTCTTCTGTGGCAACGCCGGCCACCGTCATTGCCGTCACCCCAGCCACGTTTCGGCGGAACCGGCTCTCATCCCGCATCTGAGCCGCGCGACCCACCGCGCCCGCCAACAGCTGGACCGAGGCTCCTTCGACACTCAAGCGGTCGACCGCAACCACCGCCGACCCCTGCACTCGAGCCGCCTTTGCGCCGAGGATCACCTGGTAGCTCGCTTGCCAGGATCCGCCCGATGTGAAGTAGCCCAGATCCAGTCCCTCTCGGGCACGCCGGCTCTCGACGCTCAGAGATAGGACCGGGTCGACCACCACCAGGTCGCGGGGAAACTTCGGC
>Ga0224512_10002402_pt1 | contig 17205 bp, 11 predicted proteins | sample SF_May12_sed_USG_4_FD_169103 | JGI IMG/M metagenome (GOLD analysis project Ga0224512, IMG submission 169103) | Sediment microbial communities from San Francisco Bay, California, United States - SF_May12_sed_USGS_13 | ecosystem: Environmental > Aquatic > Marine > Sediment | place: USA...
GCTGAGCTCGAGGGTTCCGCCACCGGCCGTGACGGCGAAGTTCACCGTCACATCGACAACGGCGCTACCGCTCCCGTCAGTGACGAGGACAGCCGGAGCCTCTGTGACGGCCGTGCCTGCGACGGCCGTCTGCCCGTCGCCGGCCTCGAGGATCATGGCCGTGGCGCCGCCGGGGCCGGTCGCGCTGGCAGTGAAGGTGACTGGATCAAACGACTGTGCTGAGGCAGTGAGAGAATTGAGTCCGACCGCGGGCCCCAGCACCCAACTGCCCACGGCCGCAACACCATTGGCGTCGGTGACTGCGTCCGCACCGGTGACGCTGCCGCCACCGGCAGTCACCGCAAACGCGACTGCCACGTCGGGCAGCGGATTCCCCTGCGGGTCGGTCACCCTCACGGTGGGGGCAATGGCCACTGCGGCTCCGACCAGCGCACTCTGCCCGTCACCGTCCACGATGATGAGCCCAGGTGCCTCCGCGGTAGCGGTGAACGCCGCCGTCACGCCGGGCAAACGGGCCGTCGTGGCCTCGACGAGCTGTGTGCCCGTCCCGCCGAGGGTCCACTGCACGGAAGCGCGGCCTTCGGTGTCAGTGAGCGCGGAGGTGGCAGAGAGAGTTCCACCGCCGGTCACGGCGAACTGCACGAGCTCGTTGACCACGCCGCCCCCGTCGCTGGCTGTGAGCCGAGCCACGAGTGGGTCGGGCAGCACGCTCCCGACCGGTCCGCTCTGCCCCGATCCCGATTCGGCCTCCAACGCCGCCGGAGCCAGTTGAATGGTGATCAGCGCCGTGTCGGCTTGGCCGGTGAGCAGCGTTGCCGTGATGCGCGCGGTGCCGCGCTCTGTTCCCGCGAGGACCCGGCCGATTGTCTCATCGGCCACTTGGGCTTTCGAAGGATCGGCCGAGGCCCACCCGATCGGAGTCCCCGGAAGCGGAGACTCGTTGTCGTCAAACGCTTCCGCCGTGAGCAGGACCTCGTCACCCGCGATGACGGTGGTGTCAGGCGTGAGAATGCGGACTCCGGCCGCATCGGCTCCGGTTCCCGTGTACACGAAGGTCACGTCGATCGGGACGACGCTGCTCGGATCCGTCCCCGCCGTGACCGGGATCGGCCCGGCTTGGAACACCGTGTCGCCCGCCGGCGAAATGAGCTTGATGGTGAGGAGGAACGTCTCGTTGGCCGAGAGGAGCACCACGTTGAACGACAGATCGACCGTCGAGTCACCCGGTTGGATCGGGACAATGGTGTCAATCGCCGGGGTCGTCTGTCCGGATCGTTCTAGCGTGACTCGTGCCTGGGCAAGCGGTATGAGCTTCGCGTGGCCGCTCTCGAACGAGGGGGCGAGCGCGAAGTAGCCGGTGAGCCCCTCCGGGCCACTTGCGTCGCCCAGGCAGCTGCCGACAGCCGCTGACGCCGTGACGAGCAGCGTACCGAGGCGGAGGCGCCTCGAACCACGAGATCCTAGAAAAGGCAGCATTCGCTGTTAGACGACAAAACCACGATTGGTGATGTCGCAAAATGTGCGCCCTGGGAAGGCGGTCGGCAAGCAAGTACGCGCAGTGGGGATCTACGTCCAATCCGAGTCCGACTGTAGGAGAAGCGCAACAATCGAGCGGATTGCCGTGGCTGCCCGTCCGAACAACGGCTCGGCGGCGCCAACGGCGGCAGAGGCATCGTACTACCTCGGCACCGGAACTCCCTCCTCCAGCCAGGCCATCTCGTTGGACATGAGGCGTTGCGCGGTCTTGTAGACCATCACGTCGTCGTTGTCGAACAACTCGTCGAACCGCTGCGCGATTTCCCGCCGCGACATCGCGCAGAACGTATTGGCAAGCGTCGCCGCCGTGCCGCTTCGTGCGCGTTCCTCCGGCGACTTGCTCGTCCGAAGCATTTGTGCCCGTGAGCACGCGGCACTCATAGCGAACAGCTCAGCACCGATGTCGACCAGGCGAAACAGGACCGCCTGACGTTTCTCCAATTTCGGCCCGAACCGCACGATGGCATGGAACAGCGACCGCGCGAGGCGGCGTGATGTGCGATTGACGTAGCGCATGTGTTTGGCGAGCGGTCCGAACTCACCGTACCGAGGCCACCGTCCCCAGCCGAACCAGCGGGTCGGATACCATGCCGCGTAGTACACAGCCGCTTTGAGAAACGCGCCGAGTTTTGCCCCGGTCGATGCATCTGGGTCGGCAATGGCGCCCGCCACCTTGAGGTGCGTGTCCACGACCTCCCGCGCGATGAACAATCGCATGATCTCACTGGACCCCTCGAAGATCATGTTGATCCGGAAATCGCGCATCATGCGCTCCACGGGTTCCGCGCGCTCGCCACGGGCTTTGAGGCTCGACTCCGACTCGTAGCCACGGCCGCTCCGGATTTGCAGGGTGTCGTCGATGATCTCCCAGCCACGCTCGGTGTTCCACATCTTGGCGATCGCCGCCTCGAGCCGGATGTCGAACTTGGCCTGATCGGCCATCAGGGCCGACAGGTCGGCAATCGCCTCCATCGTGAACGTCGTCGCCGCCATCCGACCCAACTTCTGGGCAATGGCGTCGTGTTTCCCGATGGGGTGTCCCCACTGCACCCGTTCCTGGCTGAATCGGCGGGCGATACCGAGCGACGTTTTGGCTGCTGCGGCCGACGTCGCCGGCAACGTGAGCCGACCCGTGTTCAACGTGATGAGTGCGAGCTTGAGTCCTTTTCCCTCACCCCACAACACGTTCTCCTTGGGCACGCGCACGTTGGTGAAACGCAGCAGCGCGTTTTCGATGCCGTGCAGCCCCATGAAATGGCATCGATGGGCAACCTCGACTCCGGGCCACGCCGATTCCACGATGAACGCGGTAATGCGATCATCGGGCGTCCGGGCCATGACGACCATGATCTCTGCCACAGTCCCGTTGGTGCACCACAGCTTCTCACCGTTCAGCACGTAGGCCGCGCCGTCGGCGGTCGGTGTAGCGGTCGTCGTGATGCGCGCGGGATCGCTCCCTACGTCGGGTTCGGTCAACGCGAACGCACTGATCGCGCCTTTCGCGAGCGGCGGCAGGTATTTCCGTTTCTGTTCTGGGGTGCCAAAGAGCTTGAGCGGTTGGGGCACGCCGATCGACTGGTGCGCCGACAGCAGGACGCCGATCGAACCCTCATACGACGTGGCCATGGCCACGGCCCGATTGTACATGGCCTGTCCGAACCCGAGGCCCCCGTACTCCTGAGGGATCTTGATTCCAAAGCAGCCGAGGTCTTTGAGCGCCTGGACGATGTGCGGCGGAATCTTGTAGTCCCGATCGATCGCGGCCGCATCGACATTGGCACTGAGGAACTCGTCGAGTGTGTCGAGCCACGGTTCCGCCCGCTCGAGGTCCGCGGCGGGAACCTGAGGAAACGGGTGGATCAGTCCCACGTGCATGCGTCCGTTGAAGAGTTGCTTCACGAAGCTGGGAGCCGTCCATTCGGTCTCACGCGCCGCTTCCGCAACCCGTCGCGCTTCGCGTTCGGTGATGTGGGGTCCGGGGCTCTGCACCGTGTTCGGTACGGCAGTCGTCATGTATGAGTCCGGGTGGGTCGTCGAGACGTTGGCTCGGGGCGATCCGCTCCGTCATCACCCGAGGCTGGACCGGAATATACCTTGGCCGAGAAGTTCAGTTGCATGTTCCCAGTTGCGTCCCTCAGCGCACTGAAGCAACATACGCTGCACTCCAGCGCAGGTACGTCGTCATGAAAGCTCTCGCAACGAAATACTCGCGAGCGGTCACCAGCGTGATCACGCTCATGCTGATCTGCACGGCGGGTCGGGTCGGTCACGCACAGAGTCGGCCGCTCGACGTCGATGCGTTTCTCAGCCTAGACCGAGTATCGGATCCGCAGGTGTCGCCGGATGGTCAGTCGATCGTGTACACGGTGACCGCGACGGACCTGGACAACAACAGTCGCTCGACGGATCTCTGGCTGACACCGATCGACGGCGGCGCATCCCGTCGGATCAGCGACCAACGGCGCGGCGGTCGATCGGGTCGGTGGTCGCCAGATGGCAAGACGGTGGCCTACGTGACCACGCGGGGTGGTACACCTCAGATCCGACTGCACACCGTCGCCACGAGGCGATCCCGCGGTGTGACGTCGTTGGTGAATGGTGCAGATGGCATTGTATGGTCGCCCACAGGGACGCATCTGGCCTTCGTGTCCGACGTCTATGCCGACTGTCCCGACGATGCCTGTAACCGGGAGCGGGCCGATCGTGCGGCAAATGCCCTGTCACAAGCGAGGGTGCACGACGAGTTGCTGTTCCGTCACTGGAACAGGTGGGAAGACGGTCTGCGAAGCCACCTGTTCGTCCTGCCGATCCCGCGGGGCCTCCCAGTAGACGTGACGGCTGGGGCCGATTTCGACGTCCCTCCACCCCCGTTTGGCGGATCTTCCGATTACACCTTTCTCGCTGACGGCCAGTCACTGGTGTTCGCAGCCAAACGCGGCACCGATCAAGCGTGGCATACCAACGTCGATCTCTACCGAGTCGGCATCGAGGGTGGGGTACAGGAGAACTTGACGTCCGCACTGGGTGGAGCCGAGGCGCACCCACTCCCGTCCCCGGACGGGCGGTTACTCGCATTCCTGTCGCAGGAGCGAGCGGGCTTCGAGGCTGATCGTTGGCGGCTGATGGTACTCGACTTCAGGTCCAATCGCGTCCGTGAAGTGACTCGTGGGTTCGACCGCTGGGTCAGCGAGTTCTTGTGGCTCCCCGACTCGCGTGAGATCGTGTTCACGGCGCAAGACCGGCACCGGAACGCCGTGTTCCGAATGGGAATGGCCGGATCGCCGGAGCGGATCCTGTGGTGGGGGAATACGAGTCAGATCTCGTTGGCTGGCGATTCGCTCCTCGTGTTCGTCAACGACGCGATTGACCGGCCGGGGCAGGTGTACGTCTGGGATGTGCGGCAGCGTAGCGAGCCACGACCGCTCACGACGTTGAACGCGGAGGTTCTCGCAGGCGTGACCATGCAGCCCGCCCAGGAGATCAGTTGGGTCGGAGCCGACGGGAACACCGTCCACGGCATGCTGGTGCGGCCTCCACAGTTCCGACGAGGGGAACGGTATCCGCTGCTGGTCCTCATTCACGGTGGTCCTCAGGGCGCGTGGCGAGACAACTTCCATTCGCGTTGGAACGCGCAGATGTTCGCCGCGGGTGGCTATGTCACGGTATTGCTCAACCCGCGCGGATCAACAGGGTTCGGGCAGCGGTTCATCGATCAGATCTCGCAGGACTGGGGCGGGAAGGTGTTCATCGACATCATGTCCGGTGTCGAGCACGCCGCGCGATTCCGCTTCGTGGATTCCACACGAATCGCGGCTGCCGGTGGCTCGTACGGCGGATACATGGTGAACTGGATCAATGGAAACTCGACGCGCTTCGACGCCCTCATCTCACATGCCGGCATCTTCAACATCGAGGCGTTCTACGGGGCCACCGAAGAGTTGTGGTTTCCCGAGTGGGAATTCGGCGGACCACCGTGGACCAACAGGACCTACTACGAGCAGTGGTCGCCGCATCGGTTTGCCCAAAACTTCAAGACCCCGACCTTGGTGTTGCATGGTGCGCTCGACTATCGCGTGCCTGATACCCAGGGATTACAGATGTTCACCGCCCTGCGCCGCCAGGGTATTCCGAGCCGGCTCGTCTACTTCCCCGACGAGGGTCATTGGATCAGCAAGCCGCAGAACCAACGCCTGTGGTGGACCGAGATCCACACGTGGCTCGCCCGCTACCTCCAATCAGGGCTGACGCCCTGAACCCGTTGGGACGGTTCTCGTGGCGGCTGCCTGCCGTCTATATTCGCTGAATCCATGGCAGCGATGACTACGGCCGTACCGGCGCTTTACCCCTCCCGTGCTGCAGCTGGCGCACAGCTCGGTCGCCATGTGTATCAGCGGGTCCGTCCGCCCCTCCTTGTGCTCGGCGTGACGCCGACCGGCGTGGAGATCGCCGCCAACGTCGCGAAAGCGATGAGCTGCCCGTTCGACGTCATCGTGGCCTCCCACGTGCGGGTCGAGGGGACGGGCATTGTCGGGGCGATGGCGGAGGACGCTGACGCGGTGCTCGATCCCGAGTTCCAGCCTGGCTTCGGTGTCATCGACGCGCTGAACCAGGGAATGGAGAACGCCCGTCGTGCCATCAAATCGGAGCGGCTTCTCTTCCGTGGCCCCCGCCCGCTCCGTGCCGTGACCGCGATGACTGTGGTGGTCGTGGACGGGCAGCTGACGACGGCGTGGAAAACGCTGGCCGCCGCCTCCGCAGCCGAGGAGGCGGGGGCAGCCGGAGTCCTCATCGCCGCCCCGGTCAGCACGCAACTGGTGCACGATCTCATGGTGGCAAAACGGGTCGATTTCGTGTGTCCCTCCGTACTCGCGGACCCGGCGGGCCATCCTCATCCGTTTGGTGATCCGGGGGATCCCAGCGCCGAACGTCTCCGAAGCATTGTCGTCGCGCGCGAAGCGGCGTAGCGCCACGCTCGTCGTCGCGGTCCTTGCCATCAGTGCATCGTCACTGACGGCGCAACTCACTCCGCCCGAGACCGGGGGCATTGTCGCGCTCGACCGTCTGTTGCAGCAACTGGGAGAGAGTCGTCGGGTGTTGGTTATCGGGGCCCATCCCGATGACGAAGACACTCGGCTCTTGGCGCTCGCGGCTCAAGGCCTCGGCGCTGACGCGGCGTACCTCTCGCTGTCGCGCGGTGAGGGTGGACAGAACCTGATCGGTGACGAGCTGGGCGTCGCGCTCGGTCTCCTGCGCACGCGTGAGCTCGAGGCGGCACGACGCCAGGATGGCGCACGCCAGTATTTCACCCGCGCGTATGATTTCGGCTATTCCCGCTCGCTCGAGGAAACGGCAGTGCAGTGGCTGCCTGATTCAGTCCTCGCCGATGTCGTTCGCATCGTGCGCCGCTTCCGACCACATGTGATCGTATCGGTCTTCTCGGGTACCGAGCGGGACGGCCACGGTCAGCACCAGATGGCCGGAGTCACGGCCCAACGCGTCTTCGACGCCGCTAGCGACCCGGACGCCCACGGATTTGATGAGAAGTTGCAGGCCTGGCAGCCACTCAAGCTCTACCGGTCCACACGATTCGAGGTGTCGGCGACCACGCTGTCGCTCGAGACCGGTGGGCTGGACCCCCGAAGCGGGCGCTCGTATCACCAGATCGCGATGGCGAGCCGCAGCCGTCACCGTTCGCAGGACATGGGACGCTTGCAGGAGATCGGACCGCAGCGGACCCGCCTCGCGCTGGTCGAGGATCGTACCGGCGCTGGCGATGCCGGTCTCTTCGCCGGCATCCCGCGGGACACCACGTGGATCGTGCGGTTCGCAGACTCGCTGCGCGCGCACCTGTCGGCGGCACGGCTGGCGGACGCAGCCGAACCTTTGGCACATGCACTCGGGCGCGCGAGACGCGAGCATCGTCCACGCCACCAGCGAGAGCTCCTCATGCGGGCCTTGGGCATCGCGGCAGGATTGGTATTGGACGCCACCGCGAACCGTGAGGTCGTTGAGCCGGGCGGGACCGTCGAGGTGACGCTCCGGCTCTACAACGGAGGTACGAATTCGGTTCCCTTTGAGCACATGCGGTTTCGGGCGCCGCCAGGTTGGACGGTCGAGCAGACGGATTCCGCCGGATTCCTCGAGCCGGGAGCGGCGATCGACGTCACCCGTGCGCTCACGGCGCCCGCCGATGCGCAGGTCTCGCAGCCATACTTTCTGCGACGCGATCGTCGCGGCGCACTCTACGACTGGGATGGAGCCGACCCGTCTGTCCTCGGTGAGCCGTTCGAGCCCGAACCGCTGTTCCTGACCGTGACGGCATATGTGGCAGGCCAGGTGGTGGTGGTACAGCGAGACGTGACCCACCGACACAACGATCAGGCGGTTGGGGAGATCCGTCGGCCCGTGCGGGTGGTGCCGCAGCTCGAGGTGAGACTGGAGCCACAGGTGCTGCTCTGGTCAGCGGATGGGCCCGACACCCAGGACTTCACGGTGACGCTGAGTGCGAATGGGACAGATGACGTGTCCGGAGAACTCGCCCTCGAGGTGGATCGATGGGGATCCCCGCCGACGCAGTCGTTTGCGCTCGATGGCCGCGGCGCGAGCCAGAGCTACACGTTTACCGTGCGGAAACCCACCGGCGCCGCTCGCGACACGGTGTCGGTCCGGGCCGTGGCTCGCACGGCATCCGGCGACGCATTCGATGCCGGGTTCGAGGCGATCCAGTACGACCACATCGATCCCGTGTGGTATCAGGAACCTGCGCGGGGAGTCATTCGGCTGGCACCGATCGCAGGTCCCGACGGTCTCCGTGTCGGATACGTTCGTGGGGCGGCCGATCGTGTGCCGGAAGCGCTCCAGCGAGTTGGGTTGGACGTGGAGGTGATGGACCAGGGTGTTTTGGCCCGCGGCGATCTGTCCACATACGACGTCGTGGTCATCGGCAGCCGCGCATACGAGACCAATGCCGCGCTGATCGAGCACAACGACCGCCTGCTCGCCTATGTGCGCAATGGTGGCCGTCTCGTCGTGCAATACCAGCAGTACCAGTTCGTGCGTGGCAACTATGCGCCCTACCGGCTCACCATCCGGCGTCCGCACGACAGAGTGACGGACGAGACCGCTCCGGTACGGATGCTCGAGCCGACGCACCCTGTGTTCCACGCGCCGAATCGGATCTCCGAACTCGATTGGCTCGCGTGGCCGCAGGAGCGGGGACTGTACTTCGCGAGCGAGTGGGACGGTCGGTACACGCCGCTGCTCGAGATGAAGGATCCGGGCATGCCACCTGTCCAGGGAGGTCTCCTGGTGGCCTCCTACGGGGAGGGAACCTACGTCTATACGGGCATCAGTTTCTTCCGATCGCTCCCCGCAGGGACGCCTGGCGCGTACCGACTCTTCCTCAATCTTCTGGCCTACGAGGGTACGGATGGGCGATAGGTCCATTCGTCGAGCCACGTGGCGCGTCGTGTTGATTCGCGTGATCGGCGTGCAGGCGGTCACCCTCGTGGTGCTGTGGTTGCTTCAAGCCCGCTACGGCTGGTGAAGGGCGCAGCATGCATCCCATAAACTGGATGATCGTCGGCGCGTATCTGGCGTACGTGCTGGTGGACGGCGTTCGGCGGGCCAAGGGCACGGGGCAAATCGAGGGGTACTTCCTCGCGGGGCGGAGCCTGCCGTGGTGGGTGGTGGGACTCTCCGTCATGGCCACCCAGCTTTCGGCCGTCACGTTGATCGGAACGACCGGCCAGGGCGCGACCGACGGCATGCGGTTCGTGCAGTTCTACTTTGGACTTCCCATCGCCATGGTAATTCTCGGCGTGACACTCGTGCCGTTTCTCCACGGCGCAAAGGTGTTCACGGCCTACGAGTACCTCGAGCGACGGTTTGACGCTCGCACCCGCTCGCTCACGAGCTTCTTGTTTCTCCTGTCACGTGGCATGTCAGTTGGGACGATCCTCGCCGCTCCAGGCGTTGTCTTCTCTGCGGTCTTCGGATGGGATCTGCTGTGGTCGGTCGTGCTCATCGGTGTACCCACCGTGATCTATACCATGATCGGCGGGGTGCAGGCAGTTGCATGGATCGATGTCAAGCAGATGGTGCTCATCGTTGCCGCGCTCGTGGCGGTTGTTGTCGTCCTGCTGGTCCAGATGCCGGTCAGCCCGGACGAGGCGCTGCGCGTCGCCGGAGCGACCGGTCGACTCGACATGTTCGACTTCTCCTTCGATCTGAGCGAGACGTACACATTTTGGTCTGGTCTCATTGGCGGAACATTCTTGATGTTGTCGTACTTCGGGACTGATCAGAGCCAGGTGCAACGGTACCTCGCGGCGCGCTCGGTCGATGAAGCGCGCACCTCGCTGCTCATGAGCGCTTATTGGAAGATCCCTCTGCAGGCTCTGGTGCTGTTGGTTGGCGTCCTCGTCTTCGTGTACTACATCTTTCAGCCCAGTCCGCTGTTGTTCAACCCGGCACACGAATCCCAAGTGCGGAGCGCGGAGACAACGGTGTATCAAGGGTTGGAGACGCGATACCTTGAGATACTGGGGTCGCGGGAAACAGCGGCGCGCGCGGCCGCCGACTTGCGGCGCGCGGGCGACGTGACGGGTGCAACAGCGGCGCTCGAGACGTTCCGCGCCACCGATGCAGAAGCGCAGGCAGTACGCGGGGAGGCGTTGGCCCTAGCAGCGCGAGTCACGGGTGAGTCGTCCAGAGATGTGAACTACGTGATTCCCCGCTTTGTGTTGCAGGAGCTCCCGATCGGCCTTGCGGGTATCTTCATCGCGGCGGTCATGGCAGCTGCCATGTCGAGTATTGCCGCCGAGCTCAATTCGCTGTCGACGGCGACGGTCATCGATTTCTATCGGCGGTGGTTTCGACCTGAGGGTAGTGATGCACATTACCTCAGGGTCTCGAAGATCGTAACTGGCGCGTGGGGGGTGTTTGCGTGTGCGGTGGCGATCTATGCGGCCACGTTGGGCTCACTCATCGAGGTGGTCAATCGATTTGGCTCATTCTTCTACGGGTCGATCCTTGGCGTGTTCTTACTCGCCATGATTCCCGGGTCGCGTGCGATCGGCGCCTTTGTGGGCCTGCTGGTCGGCATGGGGGTAGTCGCGGCCGTCACGTTCGGTGCGCCGTCCGTGTCCTTCTTGTGGCATAACGTGGTCGGTGCGGTCACCGTCGTCGTAATCGGACTGGTGTTGAGCAAGACCACGCGCACCCCAATGAGCTCCATGCCATGATCGGATCAGCGCACCTCAAGCGACTGTCCGTGCTCATGGCGACCGCCTTCGTGGACATGCTCGGGTTCGCGATGATCTTCCCGCTTCTCCCGTTCTATGCGCTCCGGTTGGATGCCAGCGAGTGGGTCATCGGCTGGATGATTGCGAGCTTCAACATCATCCAGCTGGCGTCGGCGCCGATTTGGGGCAGGACGTCCGACAACCTCGGCCGCCGCACGTCGATTCTCTTCGGGCTCGTGGCGTCGGCTGTGGCGTTCTTGGTGTTTGGGTTTGCGACGAGCATCTGGATGCTCTTTCTGTCTCGCATGGTGCAGGGATTTGGCGGCGGGACGACCGGAGTCTTGCAGGCCTACGTTGCCGACGTGACCGAGCCCAAAGATCGCGCCAAGGCACTCGGATGGCTGTCGGCGGCGACCGGATTGGGCGTCATGATCGGTCCAGCGATTGGATCGCTCGCGTTCAAGTTCGGGCCTGCCGCGCCAGGAGTCGTCGCTGCCGGCCTCTGTTTCCTCAACATCGGTTTTGCGTGGCGCTGGCTACCAGAGTCGTTTCCGGGCCGGCGCGGTGATGAGGGGCCTCCACGTCCCATTCGGACGATGATCTTCGAGGTGATTCGCTCGCCAGGATCGGAAGTGTCCCGTCTGATCTGGATCTACGCGTCCGGCATGCTTGGGTTCATGTCGATGACGAGCGTGCTGGCATTGTATCTGGCAGCCGACTTCGGCGTGACCGAGGAATCGATCTTCATCTTCTTCGTTTACGTAGGGGCCGTCGGCGTGCTGATGCGCGCCGTCATGCTCGGTAAGCTCGTTGACTGGTTGGGTGAGGTGAAACTCATGCGAGTCGGCGCCACCGTGCTTGCAATCGGCCTCTTGGCCATTCCGCTGCCGCGCACGGTCGTGACCTTGGGGCTCGTATTGGGCTTGGTTCCCATCGGTACGGCCTGTCTCTTTCCCGCGGTGTCGGCCCTCATCTCCCATCGCGCAGCCAAGCATGAGCTCGGGCAGTCATTGGGTGTGCAGCAGGCATTCGGCGGTGTCGCCCGAGTTGCCGCGCCCATCTGGGCGACTGCTGTCTACCAGGCGCTCGGACAGGCGATCCCGTTCTACATCGCGGGAGGCGTCGTCGCACTCGTGGTCGTGCTTGCGGCCACCGTCAAGCCCGTCCCGCCTCCGGTACCGGTAGCCAATCCCGGGTGACGCAATGAGCGCGATGCGTGTGCACGCATCTGCCAGGCGGCTACGTACGCTCCTGCTGCCGACGATAGACGACCTTCCCGCCCAGCACTGTCATGACGACGTGGGTATCGAGAATGCGTTCCGGTGCCACGGTCATGATGTCCTGACTCAAGATCACGAAGTCCGCGTATTTCCCGGGCGAGAGTGAGCCCGACACGTCTTCCATGAAGCCGGCGTAGGCCGGCCAAAGGGTCATGCTTTTCAGTGCCTCGTCGCGCGTGGTCCGCTCGCCCCCGAACCAGCCGCCCGCGGGCCAGCCGGTTTCGTCCTGGCGCGTCACGAATGCCTTGAAGGAAATGAGTGGATTCGGATGCTCAACGGGAAAGTCCGAGCCGTTCGGGATCACGACGCCGGTGTTGAGAAGTGTGCGCCACGCGTAGGCACCTTGCACCCGGGTCCACCCCAGCCGATCGATCGCCCAGTACATGTCGCTGGTCTGATGGCTGCCCTGCATAGACGGGATGACGTCGAGCTGAGCGAAGCGCGGGATATCCTGGAAGTGAAGGATCTGCGCGTGCTCGACGCGGAAGCGGTGATCCGACGTCGGCACTTCGGTCAGTGCCGACTCGAACGCGTCCAGCACGAGGCGGTTGGCCCGATCGCCGATGGCATGCACGTTGAGTTGGAACCCCTGCCGTAACGCCCGCACCGCGACCGCGCGCACCCGCTCGGGCGCAGTCGTCACCAGACCTCGGTTGTCCGGATCGTCGGCATAGGGTTCGAGCAGTGCCGCCCCACGGCTCCCCAGCGCGCCGTCCGACGAGATCTTGATGGACCGGATCCACAGGCGGCCGTCGTACAGGCCGGCTTGCGGTCCGCGTGCGAAGTAGCGGTCGAGTGTCTGATCGCCCGACGAAATCATGACGTAGTTGCGCAGATCGTAGCGGCCGTCCTGGGCCAGCTCCTCATACAGATCGATGATCTCTGGTCCGACACCCGCGTCGTGCACACCGGTCAGGCCCCATTTGTTGGCCTCGCGGACTGCTGCCAGGATCGCTTCGCGAGTCTCCGATCGGGCGGGGCTCGGAATGACGCGGCTGACGATTCCCTGTGCTCTGTCGATGAGCACGCCCGTCGGATTGCCGTTCGCGTCCCTGATCACCCGGCCTCCATCGGGATCGGGCGTCGCTGCGGTCACCCGCGCGAGCTCGAGCGCTTTCTCGTTGACGAGCGCCGCATGGCCATCTACGCGTGTCAGATACACCGGATGATCGGGGACTGCCCGAGAAAGAGCCTCCATGGTGGGAAACCGGGTGTCTGCCCAGTCGTTCTGATCCCACCCTTGTCCGGTGACCCACTCGCCGCGCGGCGTAGTACGGGCACGTTCGGCTACGCGTTCGACTACCTGCAAGTACGAGCGGGTTCCCACCAAGTCGACGCGTCGCAGCGCGGCACCGAGCCCGGCGAGGTGCACGTGCGCGTCGACCATTCCGGGGATCACCGTGCGACCCTCGAGGTCCGTGCGGGTCGTGCGATTCCCGGCGAGTGCCTCCACGCCGCGTCGACTCCCGACGAAGATCACTCGCCCATCGCGCACGGCCATGGCCTCGGCGAGGGGACGGTTGGCGTCTACCGTGTAGATACGTCCGTTGTACAGGATCCAGTCAGCTGGTTGCTGCTGCGCCGTGAGGGGTACGGACGCCAGCATCAGCGCAAGGAACAAATGTCGTGCGTGCATAGAAGGTCTCACAACGTTGTGTTCGGGGTGGCTAGCAGTCGTGGCTCAAAGATGCCGTTGCTATGCTGCACCACTACGGTCGGCTGTTCGTCAGGTGACGGCGCAAGAAGTCGTGCATCTTGTCACGATACAAGTCGCCACCGACGTCATAGGTGTCGTTGTGTCCTGCATCGGGGAGCAATACCAGCTCCTCTGCTCGCCCCGCATCAGCCACTGAGCGGCCCATCTCGACGGGCGCGATCCAGTCATCCATCCCATGGAAGACGATGAGTGGGATTGAGAGCTGCTCGGCGCGCCGCAGGTTGTTGAGTCGGAGCGTCATCAACGAAGTCGGTACGAGGGCGTAGTGCTTCTTGGCCATGTCCTTGCCGCTGGTGAACGGGGACTCGAGCACCACCGCGCGTACGCCACGTTCTGTTGCGAGATACAATGCCACCGCAGCGCCGATCGAGCGCCCGTAGACGCCGATGCGCGTGCTGTCGATATCCGGATGCGTTGCTAGGAAGTCCCACGCGGCCAAGGCATCGCGATACACGCCGCGCTCGCTGGGGCGGCCTTCACTTTCACCGTAGCCGCGATAGTCGAGTGCGAGCACACCCATGCCAGGTGGGCGGAAGTCGCGGAGGATCGAGCCGATGCCCCCGATCGTCTCCATGTTGCCGTGAAACCAGATCAATCCGGGGGCCTTACCAGTGTCGGGTCGGGGGACGGGCGGCAGATACCACCCCTTGAGCGCCACGCCGTCGGACGTGTAGACGGTCACGATCTCGCCTTCCGGAAGACCGACGGTGGCAGGCGGGGGCAGCGGTCCGGACGGGCCAGGGAAGGCCAGTCGATCCTGAAACCGCCAGGCCAATAAGATGGCAGCGGCGTAGACCACAATGAGAATGGCCAGGACCCTGAGACCGATCGTGAGCATATATGAAAGCTAATCAGTGCTGGGCAGGTACCAGAAACCTCTCGGTGCATGCGCGTCTGGCTGCGCCGATCCAGACCCGCACTTCCGCGGGTGTCGGTCGAGCTCGGCCCGGCAGACGCGCACCTCGTGTCCGCGGTGCTTCGTGATACATCCGCCACAGCGTCCCCGGATGTTGTCGCGCCAGTTGGCACACGGTCATGACATCCAGCGCGGCAAGTCGGGTCGCGTGCGGGACGCCGATGCCGCGTAGCGTGATGAGTCTCGCCGTCTCGACCGCCTGCCACGCCGTCTTGTCGGGGAGTGCTCCCATGCGCGCCACTGAATCGAAATCCGAGCGGGCGAGGACGAACGCTGAGGAAAGCCCAGCTGCTTCGAGTGCGTTGACGGTTGCCGATGACACGCCCGGCATGTCGACGAGGCGCGGGGTGACAGAGCTGATCGTCCATCGCTCCATGCCGAGGAGGACGAGGACGGCAAACCCCGCCGCTGCCAATGCCGCCGTCACGCGACGCCAACGTCCATCTGCCGCCCTGCCGCTCTGCCGCCCTGCCCGTCTCCCCCCTCTGCCCCCTCTGCCCCCTCTGCCCCCTCCCAACACGTGATACATCGCCCACGCCTCGAGCGCGAAGAAGGGGAATCCGAGAAAGCCGAGTGGCGGCATCTCGAAGAGCTTTGTCTGCTCGAGCCACGGGACCGTGTAGATCCACTTCCCACGAGCCCAGAAGTTGAGGAGCTCCCACACGAGACCGATGAACAGGCCGCCGAGCATGAGGCGCAGGATGCGGCCCCAGGATCCCGTTGCCAGGTCACCGAAGAGCGACAATTCGGGGCGACGACGCAGCACAATTGGGTCCGCGATGAGCAGGGCCGCGCCCCACACGAGGGGGAAGAACGTTCTTGGGAACGCGAGGGCCAACACCGCTGTGCCCACCCCCAGCAGTTGCGCGAGCCGGAGCTGGAGCGGTGTCGATTTGATGGGCGCCGTCCTGGCGCCGCGCGCCACACCCGCACTCTCGAGCAGTCGTTCCGCGAGCAGGATTGCTGGGATCACCGTTCCGAAGGACAGAAGGATGCCCGCCCAGCGTTCCACCGAGTATTCCGGCAAGAACACGTAGTACCAGTTCCGCAGCCGGAAATTCAGTGCCTCGAAGACCAGCCAGATGATGGCGGACCACCCCAACAGGGACACGATCCGGGGAATGGAGTCGAAGACGGGACCTCGGTTTCCATGACGTCCGGTGTAGGAGTTCGCGACAATCAGGAGCGGATACCACGCGAAGACGAAGAACCACGTAGGGACCGGGTCGACCTCGAGAATGAGCAGCACCCAGGCGGTGACGAATGCGAGGGCGGCAGCGAGTGGCAGCATGAGATCAAGTCTGCGGCGGTGCTGAGGTCCTGGCCAGAGGCCGGGTTGCCTCTCGCACCGGCTCTCGATTGATTGGGCGGATGAGCGAGACGGCTGTTCTGTGTGAGGGGTTGATCAAGCGCTACGGCGATGTAACCGCCGTGGCCGGTCTCAGTTTTGAGATTCGGCGTGCCGAGTGCTTCGGCATGTTGGGCCCAAACGGAGCCGGGAAGACGACGACGATCGAGGTTCTCCAGGGGCTGTTGGCACCCGACGCAGGTGCGGTCACGGTCTTGGGTATGCGGTGGGATCGCGACGAGCGAGCCCTGCGGCAGCGGATGGGGTCCCAGCTGCAAGAGACCAAACTGCCGGAGAAACTCTCGGTTGCCGAGGTCGTGCGTCTGTTTCGCAGCTTCTATCGACGCGGCCACTCGGTGGACCTCGTGCTGCAGCGGGTCCAGCTCGAGGAGAAGCGCGACGCGTGGGTGAGCAAACTGTCGGGAGGCCAGCGGCAGCGACTTGCCGTAGCGTGCGCGCTCGTGAGCGAACCCGAACTGCTGTTTCTCGATGAGCCGACCACTGGGTTGGATCCGCAGTCACGCCGCCAGGTGTGGAACATCGTGTCCGAATTCCGGCAACGTGGCGGCACCGTATTGCTCACCACGCACTACATGGAAGAGGCTGAGCGCTTGTGTGACCGTGTGGCCGTCATCGACCACGGCAAGATCATCGCGTTGGGGTCGCCGCAGGAACTGATCGCAACGTTGGGCGCCGATCACGTTGTCGAGTTCGCGGTCGAGAACGGAGTCGCCATTGCAGATGACCAGTACCTGGCCCTGCCGGAGGTGAGTGTCGTATCGCACGACGCTGGCAAGACACGCCTCACAGCGAGCCATGTGCATCGCGTGGTTCCAGCATTGATGCGGCTGCTCGAAGCCGCCGGCGCTGAGCTCGGCGAGCTCACGACCCATCACGCGACGCTGGAAGACGTCTTCCTCTCGCTCACCGGCAGGCACCTGCGCGATGCGTAGGGCGGCCCTCAGCCCAGTCTTGCAGCTCACGCTGTGGAGAATCCGGGAGTTCACCCGGGAGGCCGAAGCCCTGTTTTGGGTGTTCGCGTTTCCCATCGTGCTCGCGTTTGCCCTCGGTCTCGCGTTCAAGAGCCGGGCGCCGGAGACCGTTCGTGTTGCGGTGGAAGCGGCTGCGGGTGCGCAAGCTGTGGTGTCGGCACTCGACGCCTC
>Ga0224512_10002403_pt1 | contig 17204 bp, 13 predicted proteins | sample SF_May12_sed_USG_4_FD_169103 | JGI IMG/M metagenome (GOLD analysis project Ga0224512, IMG submission 169103) | Sediment microbial communities from San Francisco Bay, California, United States - SF_May12_sed_USGS_13 | ecosystem: Environmental > Aquatic > Marine > Sediment | place: USA...
CGCGTCGACAACCTCGCCGCCCGCTATTGCGGCTCGCCCGGCAAGGAATACCGAGTCAATTCCCACGGCCGATTTGGTCGGATTCTCGTAGGTGGCGACGTCGGCGATCGTCTGTGGGTCGAAGATCACTAGGTCGGCTACATGACCAGGACGGACGAATCCCCGGTCGGGGAGGCCCAGCCTGCTCGCCGTTCGTCCAGTCGCTTTGGCGATGGCCGTCGAAAGTGAGGCCTCGTCGCCCCTAGCCGCTCTCGCGATAGCTCGGGCAAATGTGCCGTAAGCCCGTGGGTGCACTCGGGCCGTAGCACTGTGAACACCCAATTGGTCGGAACCGACAACGGTGCTCGGGTGATCCAGCACCGTTTCCACGTCGGTTTCATCCATGAGGAACACGATCATGGTGGTGCGTGCCAGGTCGTCGAGAAGCAGGTCGAACAACACGTCGGCCTCCGTCTTGCCCAGATCGCCGGCTATCTCGGGCAGGAACCGCCCCTCAAACCGGCGAAGAGCCTCGTTTTCGACTCGACAGATCATCACCTGCGACCAGCCACCCGCCCGGGTGACATACGCCGACGGTGACTGGCGAATTTCAGCTCGGATGCGTTCTCGCATCTCTTCGGAACGCAGCCGATTGAGTAACTCGGCCACCCCACCCACCATCGCCCACGCCGGGACGAGCTGAGTGAGCACGGTGCTGCCTGCGAGATACGGATAGGCGTCGCAACCGACCTTTAGACGGGTCTCACGCGCCGCGTCGATCATGTCAAGAGCCGCACGGATTGTCCCGTGGCTCCTCGGACCAGCTGCCTTGAGGTGTGATATCTGAACCCGGACGCCGGTACGGCGGCTCACATCGATTGCCTCTTGGACCGCGGTCACCAGCTCGTCACCCTCGTCGCGCATGTGAGTCGAGTAGAGCGCACCGCGACTGGACACATCGGCGGCGAGCGCCTCGATCTCATCGGCTTGCGCGAAGCTGCTTGGTGGGTAGACGAGTCCGGTGCTCATTCCCCAAGCACCCGCCGTGAGCGCTTCGTCGAGCAGTTGGCGCATCGACGCCAACTCAGCGGGTGTTGGTGGCCGATCGTCGATTCCGTATGTTGCCGAGCGGATGGCACTGTGACCAACAAGGACGGCGCTATTGACCGCGGCGTGGGCTCCATCGAGATGAGATAGGTATTCGGCGAACGTGGTCCACGCCCACGAGAGATCCGGTCCGAGAGCCCGAGCAACCTTCTGCCACCGCTCGCGATGATCAAGATTCGTTGCGGACAGAGGGGCCGGGGACCAACCGCAGTTGCCCAGGACCTCCGTGGTCACCCCTTGTGATAGCGAGTTGTGGGCTGCTGGATACGCCGGCAACGTGAAATCCGCATGGGAGTGCATGTCGATGAACCCTGGCGCCACGGCGAGTGACCTGCCGTCCACCACGACTGCGCCAGTCCGCGCAATGTCCGGTTCGACTGCCAAGATTTGCTCACCGCGAATCAGAACATCTGACGTGACCGGCATGGCGGCGGATCCGTCGTAAACCGTGGCTCCTGAGATGATTGTCGAGCTGCCGTCGATGAGGCCCCTCCTAACCAAGGACTCGGCCCTGCCGAGCCTACATCGCGGAATCGCGCGAACTCGGGTAGTTGAGTCTCGCTCCGACATTGAGACTGTCCCTATCGTAAGGGGTGACTCCACGGCAGCGGACGCGCCTCCGTCTGAGGAGAGGGTCCGTTCAGTCTTGGCCCGTTTGGTAAGGCCGCTCTACCTGCCGACGTTCCTCGGCTTCTGCATGGTGATAGTTAGGCGGGCCGGTCGTACTCAGGCCGCGTCGTAATGCCTCGGTCTCGAACACGGCGTCGGGCATGACGTTGGCGAGGTTCACGTCGGGGCCGAAAGTCCTCACCAGGAATGATTTGAGCGACAGCACGTCGGTCCAGTGAGTGTTCGCCACCCACGGCCCGCTGAGCTCGTACAAGACATTGGAGGCGTCGAGCTCGCGGCCCAGTAATTCGATCAGTTCCTGATCGGGCGTGCCGTTGTGCAGAAGTTCAGCCCCCTCGATCACCACCACCGATGCGCCGGCTTCGAGGCATAGCCGAGCCTGGGCAATCAGCTCCTCACCCCTCGTCTGCTGGCTCTTCGAGCCGACTTCACCGTGGACCTCCAAACCGGTGGCAGCTACGGCGGCAATCAGCCGGCGGCGCTCGTCGTCGTCGAGCGCGACAACGTTGTCCGACACCTCAACGGCGGCCACGCCGAGCGCAATTGCCTCCTCGCAGAAAGGCGCCACGGCACCGAAACCCTGGGTGGCATACACGAACTCGAGGAACTGGCCCCCGATGAACGGGGCGACCTCGTACTGCCGGTACAGGGCCAGCTTGCTGAGCAGGTAGTCGCGATCGTAGAGGCGGGCCGTGCCCACAACGAGCTTGGCGAGGTCGACGTAGGGCGCAATCAGCTCGAGCCAGTCGGCTTGGGCCGCCGATGGCAGACCCCAGTCCATCATCATCGTGAGGCCACTTTGCCGCGGCTTCTTCACGGATCGGCCCGGTGGGTCGGGGACCATCGAAAACGGCTTCCGGCTGTCACTCGACATTGTGCGCTCCAGGTACAACGATATTGTTAGCAATCTAGTTGCCGATGTACCCGCTGAGCGCATACACTCGAGCAACCCCGCCCTCAGTTGAACGATCGGAAGGAACGCAGTGGCTCGGCACGAGGTTGGCGGCACGGCCGGCGCTGATTCTGGCGGCGTGTCAGCAGTCGACGTGGTCGATTCCCTCCGCCATCGAATCGCCAATCACGACATACCACCGGGGGCTCGTCTGCGTGAACAGCAGCTGGCCGAGGAGTTCGGTGTGCCGAGGACCCGGGTTCGCGAGGCGCTGCTGACGCTTGGCGAACGCGGCCTCATCGAACGAGTGCCAAACCGCGGCGCGGTCGTTGCCAGACTCAGCGTTGAGCAACTGCTCCACATCTACGACGTTCGCGAGGTGCTTGAAGGCCTGTGCGCCCGGCTGGCCACAGAACGCGCCACTGTCGGGTATTGGGACGAGCTGATTGCATTGTTTGGTGCTCCGATGGAGTCGCGGGTGGTGGCGGAGGACTTCGACGGATTCGTCGAAGGCTACGAGCAGTTCCGGCAGGGCATCATCGATGCTGCCGCCAACCCAGTGCTGACAGAGCTACTTGACGCCATTTACGACAAGACGCAGATGGCTATCAGGCGCATCATCATCCTTCCCGGCCGAGCAGAGGTCGGACTGGCCGAGCACCGTGAGGTGCTGGCCGCCATCGCGGCGGGCGACGCCGATTCGGCTGAGAGGTTGCGTCGCCACAATATGCGCAGCGCCAGGGACTTCCTCGTGCGTTATCAGAGCTTTGTGCTGTGATCCCGGCACCCGCTTCCGCCCGAGCTTCGACCGCCGGCGCCCCACTCGCCGGGGTGCGGGTCCTCGAGCTCGGTTCCACCGTCGCCGGGCCGTTCTGCGGCCGGCTTCTCGGCGATTTCGGTGCGGAGGTGATCAAGGTAGAGGCGATCGAGGGTGACATCGTTCGCAGGATGGGAAAGCAGCTCGGGACCAAGTCGCTATACGCCGCAAGCATCTTCCGCAACAAGGCCCTGATTGCGGTTGACCTCCGTACCGAGGCGGGACGCGCCATCGTCCGCGACCTGGCTGCCATCAGCGACGTTGTGGTCGAAAACTTCCGGCCCGGTCGACTCGAGGAGTGGAACCTCGGCTACGAGAGCCTGGAGGCCCTCAACCCGGGCCTCATCCTCGTGCGGATCAGTGGCTTCGGCCAGGACGGGCCATTGTCGAGTCGTGGCGGATATGGGGTGATCGGCGAGGCAGTCGGCGGATTGCGCCACATCACCGGAGATCCCGATCGTCCTCCGGCGCGGGCGGCAACGTCACTCACGGACTACATCAGCGGTCTTTACGGCGCCTTCGGTGCAGCCCTGGCCCTGTTCGCACGCGGAAGTGACGGTCGCGGTCAGGTCGTGGATGTTTCCCTATTCGAATCGGCCTTCAGCTTCATGGAGCCATGGATCCCGGCCTATGAACAACTCGGATACGTGGCGGGCCGCCATGGTTCCAAACTGCCCGGCAGCGCCCCCAATAACCTCTATCCGACTGCCGACGCCGAATTCATCCACATCACGGCCGTCAGCGATGCTCTGTTCGCCAGGCTGGCCGAGATCATGGGGCACTCCGCGTTGGCCGGCGACGAGCGGTTTGTCACGCCTGCGGCGCGAGTTGCCAACAGCGAGGCACTCGATGAACTGATCGCCCAATGGACCGGAGCGTTGCCTCTCAGTGACATCGAGGCCGTGTTGCACGAAGCAGACGTTCCGGCGAGCCGCATCTTCACGATGGCTGAGATCTTCGCGGACGAGCACTACCGGGCCCGTGGCTCCATCGTCGCCGCCCCGGACCCGGAGCTTGGCACTGTGGCTGTCGCCGGAGTCTTTCCGCGGCTCTCCCGAACCCCGGGCCGGGTAGTCCACGCCGGGCGTCCTGTAGGAGCAGACACCAGAGAAGTCCTCACCCAGCTGCTCGCCATGGATGCAACGACGATCACATCGCTCGACGCCGCGGGCGTCATCAGGTGCAGCGAAGTCGGCGAGGCGAACACGGACACGGCAAGCGGAGGAAACTAGATGACAGACCTCGAAGAGAACGAGACGGTGACTGGCCAGTCGGGAGATCCGGGGCCAGCCGTAGAGCCGGGCTGGCGCCCCGAGGCTGCCGAGATTGTCTTTCGGCGTCGCCTGGCAAGCGCGCTTGGCGGGCCGGAGGCGGTCGCCAAACACCACTCCAGGGGGCGGCTAACGGTCCGGGAGCGGATCGCCGCAGTCGCTGACCCTGCATCGTTCCAGGAGGTGGGGGCGCTGACCGGCCAGGGGCACTACGAAGATGGCAAGCTGGTCTCCGTCACTCCCGCGCCATACGTGATGGGGTTGGCAACCATCGAAGGGCGCCCCGTTGCTATCGGCGGCGAGGACTTCACTGTCCGGGGCGGCTCGAGTTGGAAAGTGAGTCGCAGAAAGGGTGGGCAGGGCGGCTTCGCCGAAGACCTAGCTTTTGAATACCGGATGCCGCTCGTGTGCTTGGCGGACGGGGCGGGTGGCAGCGTGACTTCAATGCTGCGCCGGGGCCACTCTGTGTTTCCGGGGGTAGATGGTTTCGAGCGCTCGGTTGAGCTGATGGGAATCGTCCCGGTCGTGTGTGCCGTCCTGGGCACGGCCGCCGGCGGTCCCGCCGGCAGAGCGATTCTGGCCCACTGGTCGGTAATGGTCGACAAGACGAGTCACATCTTCGCCGCCGGCCCCCCCGTGGTGGAAAGGGCGTTGGGGCAGGATATCTCTCGCGAGGATCTCGGCGGTGCCTACATCGCAGCAGACCTCGCAGGGACCATCCACAATGTTGCCACGTCCGAGGAAGAGTGCCTGGCGATGATCCGCCGCTACCTCTCTTACATGCCACGTCACGTGTGGGAGTTGCCGCCGATCGTTGATCTCGGTGATCCCCCCAACCGCGCGGAAGAGGAACTCATCGACATTGTTCCGAAGAACCGGCGGCGGCCTTACGACATGCGGAGGCTGATCGAGCTCATTGTCGATCACCAATCCACTTTCGAGATTCAGCCCACATACGGAGCATCGGTGATCACGTGTCTGGCCCGATTGAACGGGCGGGTCGTCGGCGTCATTGCCAACGACCCGATGGTGTTCGGGGGCGCTGTCGACAGTCCGGCGGCGCGTAAACAGGCTCACTTCGTTGAGCTCTGCGATACGTTCCATATCCCCATCGTCTTTTTGGTGGATGTGCCCGGCTTCATGGTTGGCCAGGACGCCGAGGTCGACGGAACCCTACGGGAGGGCATGAGGAGTCTCTATGTCACGATGCAGGCCACCGTTCCGATCCTCACTGTGGTCATCCGCAAGTGCTATGGGATGGCAGGAATGGCCGCCGTCGACAAGAACGGGCTGCGTTTCAAGATCGCCTGGCCGTCGGCAGAGTGGGGGTCGCTGCCTATCGAGGGGGGCGTGGCCGCCGCCCATCGCTCCGAGCTGGCGCAAGCTGAGGATCCGGCGCAACGTGAGCTCGAGATCGAGGCCGAGTACCGCGCCGTTTCGTCACCGTTCCTCACGGCGGAGGCCTTCGGGGTTGAGGACATCATTGACCCGCGTGAGACAAGGGCGTACCTGTGCCGCTTCCTCGATGTGGCAGCAGAACGGCTGGCGACAGACCTCGGTCCCAAGGCCAGGTTCGGCGTCAGGCCGTGACATACAACTGGGGCCGACGATGACGCACCGCTCCTTGTTTGTTGGGGGTAGGTCGACGCAAAGTCTACTGGTGGCGCATCGTTCGCAGGCTTTCCCAGGCTGCCTATAGCTCGACGACCATCGCCTTTTCAACGGCCGGCAGAGCTCGTAATTCGGCAAGAACCTCATCACCAGGCCAGGTGTCGAGGTTGATGAACGACAGTGCGTGGCCGCCCGCTTCGTCGCGGCCGAGGCGCCACTCGGCGATGTTCACCTCATGGCGGCCGAGCAACGTTCCCACCTCACCAATGACGCCGGGAATGTCGTTGTTGAGCATGAGGAGCACGATGCCCTGGGGCTTGGCGTCGAGGTGATAGCGACTCACCTGAACGACCCTGCCCTCTCTGCCCTCAAAGACGACGCCGGAGATCGTGCGCTCGCCGTCGTCCCAGAAGACCCGGGCCGAGATCATGTTCGGATAGTCCAGTGCCCCGATTCCCTCCGTCTGCGATACGGCGATCCCGTGCTCGGCAGCCAGCGAAGGTGCGTTGACCAGGTTCACTGACTCCTGGATGAAGCCGGACAACAGGCCGGCCAGGACTCCCGTGGCCACGGCGCGGATGTGTTCCAGGACGGCTTCTCCCCGAGCTTCGATTTCGACGCGCTGGATTCGTTCCGGCGCCATGGCGAAGTGGAGTTTGCCCATGGCTGTTGCCAGGTTCAGCCACGGTGCCGTCTCGTTGTCCATCCGGAACGGGAAGTTGACGCTGTTGGCGACGCCTTCGCCGCGGAGCGCGGCAAGAACCTGTTCCGCCACCTGTTGGGCGACGTCGCGCTGCGCTTCTTCGGTGCTCGCACCGAGATGCGGAGTGTGCACAACGTTGGGCAGCCCAATCAATGGATGGTCGGCCGCGGGAGGCTCGGAGCCATAAACGTCAACCCCGGCTGCGCGGAGGCGGCCACCCTGGAGCGCGTCTGCGACGGCGGCCTCGTCGATGAGGCCGCCCCGAGCGGCGTTGATGAGGATCGCCGACGGCTTCATCTGATCCAAAGCCGACCTGTCAATGATCTTCTCAGTTTGTGCCGATAAGGCAGAGTGCAGCGTGACGAAGTCGGCTCGAGAAAGAAGATCATCGAGCTCGACCAGCGTCACCGATTGCTCCCGGGCGGCCTGCTCGGTGACGTATGGGTCGTAGGCGATTACATCCATTTGGAATGCTCGGGCCCGGCGGGCCACTTCACGCCCGATTCGTCCGAACCCGATGATGCCGAGCGTCTTGGCTGCCAACTCGATACCCGCGTAGCGGCCGCGAGCCCACTCGCCGGCGGCAACCGCGCTGTGAGCTCGGGCGGTATGGCGGGCAGTTGCCAGCATCAACGCCAAGGTTTGCTCGGCAGTGGCGATCGCGTTGGCCTGTGGCGTGTTCATCACGATGACGCCCTGGCGGGTTGCCGCCGGGAGGTCGATGTTGTCCACGCCGACGCCGGCGCGGCCGATCACAATCAGCTGCTTGCCCGCTTCGATCAGATCGCCGTCGAGGGTGGTGGCGCTGCGGACGATGACTGCCTCGTATTGCCCGATGATCTCGAGAAGCTCGTCCCGGGTTAGCCCGGTCTGAACGTCGACGGCGACGTCTTGCGCCGCCTCGAGCACGGCCAAGCCGGCCGGGCCGATCTCGTCGGCAACGAGGATCCGTTGGCTACCCACGGTGCTGCGCCTCGACTCTGAGGGCTGCCAGCAGCTGGTCGCGTTTGGAGTCATCGCGGAAATCGACCTCGCCGGCGGCGACGAGATCAACTCCCCAGGCAAAGGCCTCGCGGGCATCGTGGGACCGCAGCCTTTCCTGGCCTCCGGGGCCGACGGCGATCGGCAACACCGGTGCGAGCGAGGCGGACTTGATGTAGATCGGAGCTTCGGAGGCCACCGCGGGGCGCCTGACAACTCCGCCGAATCCCACGAAAAGGTCAACCGCGCCGCCAGCCTCCATGTCACTGGCGCCGTCGCCCACCAGCATCGACAGCCCACTCGTACCCGCCAGAAGGGTGCGGATGATCTCAGCCTTACCTGTGCTGTAGGTGAGGGCACCCTCTTCGAATCCGACGTAATCCTGATCGACCGCACCTTGATCCGACTTCCACCACTCGCCGCTGAGGCTGTCGTGGCGAGCCTCGACCGCCTTGACGTGGTCGGGGTCGATCCCCAGATGGGTGGCGAAGTCGGTCACTGGATCGGCCAGCCCTCCGCTGACGACATAGACCGATATGCCGAGCTCATTCAACCCTGCCACGACGGCCCTCGCGTCGGCCACGACGTTGCGTTTGTACGCAGTGCGCAGGTCGGAAATCGCTTGCTTGGACGGCTGGAGCAGGCGGAGGCGCTCTGCGTAGACATCGTTCAGTTCCACGTCGCCGGCCATGGCGGCGTGGGTCATTGATGCCACCTCATCGGCGAAACCAAGACTCTCCGCCAGCACATCGATGCCTTCGATTGTGGACAGCGTGGAGTCGCAATCGAACACGACGTGGGAGAACTCAGGCCAGCGGACCCGGCCCGGCGAAGACTCCTGGAGTGGCATGAGCAATCCTGGCACAGAGCTAGGGCCCGGAGAAATCGACCACGACGGCGCCGGGATGTGTAAATCTTGGAAATCTCAATTTGAGAAAACCACCCGCAAATGCCGATACTCATCTGATGAGCTCCACTCGATCACAATTTCGACTCGTCCTCATGGCGGTAGCACTGGCGAGCACGGCCATCGTCACCGTTGCCGCCACCGTCCCCAGTGCCGCTGCGGCGGGCGCCGTGTTCTGCCGTGGCTGGGAGGCCACCATGGTTGGCACCGCGGGCCCGGACGAGCTCCATGGCACGGCCGACCGCGACGTGATCGTCGGGCTCGGAGGCGCCGATATCCTGTATGGCCACGGCGGAAACGACATCATCTGTGGCAACGCAGGCAACGACGTCATCTACGGCAACAAAGGCCAGGACCGCCTCTACGGTGGCTCCGGAGCAGACGAACTGCGCGGCGGATGGGGTAACGATCGTATCTGGGGCCAGAACGGCACCGACGTTGTGTATGGGGGCTATTGGGCCGATCTATGCCACGGCGAGACCGAGTATTCGTGTGAGGTCGACTATCGCGGTGAACGCGATGAAGAGGAATGGCGTTCGCTGGTGAATGCCTCCTTCGGCGCAATCGGCCAAACGGATAACGCTCTCGTGATCCTGGCGTGCGAATCGAACGGCGACCCTTTTGCCATCAATCCAAACGGCAGTGTTCCCGTTGGTTTGTTCCAGTTCATACCCACCACCTGGGAGTGGGCAGCCGGAATCACCGGCTGGGGTCATGAGACCCGCATGCACCCTCGTGCGGCCACCGAAACAGCCCGCTGGCTGTACGACTGGTCCGAAGGCCGGCCGCGCAGGGACGGCTCCATCGGCCAGGGATTCGACCCATGGGTCCATTGCCGGTGTCTGCTTCCCGAGTACGACTGCCAGTTCGACACCACCGCACTGGACAACGCCGGCGCCTAAGAGGCTGTCATCGGGGCTTTCGTCCGAACCGGTTGATCCCGACCGCGGGTAGCGTTGGATCGAGAGATTCTTTGCCACGCATAGGGGAGCTGACCGGTATGCAGAGTCACGAAGTCGACTACACGATCTATGGCGACGACCTCCAGTTCGTCGAGATCGGACTCGACCCCATGGAGACCATCATCGCCGAAGCAGGCACCATGATGTACCTCGAGGAGGGCATCACCTTCGAGTCCAAAATGGGCGACGGTTCGCAGCCCGATGAAGGTATGTGGGGCAAGCTGAAACAGGCCGGGAAGCGTGCCATGACAAGAGAGTCAATCTTCCTCACTCACTTCACCAATGGCGGCGGAGGCCACCAACAGGCCGCCTTCGCGGCGCCGTACCCGGGCAAGATCGTCCCGATCAACCTCGTCGAGGTGGGCGGCCGAATCATTGCGCAGAAGGATTCGTTCCTGTGCGCCGCCATGGGCACCTCTATTGGCATCGCTTTCAACAAGCGCCTCGGGGCTGGCCTTTTCGGCGGGGAGGGCTTCATCCTCCAGGACATCCGTGGCGACGGCATGGTGTTCGTCCACGCCGGCGGGACAATCGTGGAGAAGCGACTGGTGGGGGAGACCCTCCGAGTGGACACCGGCTGCATCGTGGCTTTCGAGCCGACGATTTCCTACGCCATCGAACGAGCCGGCAACCTCAAATCGATGGTTTTCGGGGGCGAGGGTATGTTCCTGGCAACTCTCAACGGCACCGGCAGGGTCTGGCTGCAGTCGCTCCCGTTCAACCGGTTGGCCGACCGTGTGCTGGCGAACGTCCGTCCGGGAGGCTCGGAGGACGAGGGTTCGCTCATCGGCGGCCTCTCGAACTTGTTCGAACGGTAAGTCAGGCGGCCTGGGCGGCTCTGGCGGGAATTGTGTCATCGGGATCTCCCGTGTCCCGCGGATAGGCCAGCCACACCGTGATGGCTGTGGCAATCAGCACCAATGCGCCGACCCAGAAGGCGAGCCGCATGCCATCGGTGTAAGCGGAACCGGCCACCTCGATCAGCCGGGCCCCGGCTTCGCCCCCGATCTGGGCGGCCACGGCCTGGGCGGCTCCGATCGAGTCGCGGGCAGCTTCGGCTGCCTGTTCGGGCAGGCCGGCCAGAGAGTCTCCCAAGCCGCTGCGGTAGCCGCTCGACAGCAATGACCCGAGCAAGGCGAGGCCAAGCGAACCACCGACCTCGCGGGTGGTGTCGTTGACCGCCGAGCCGACGCCGGCCTGGCTCTGAGGAACCGAGGACACGATGGCCTCGGTCGAAGGCGGCATCAATGTGGCAAGCCCGGCCGCCATCAGGATCAGGGGGACCACGATGATCCCGTAGTGCGTGTTCACCTGGACGAATCCGAACAGGAACAGGCCGGTGGCGCCGAGCAGCAGGCCGATGGTGACCATGGCCCTGGCGCCGAACTTCTGCGCCCAGCCGGCACTTCTTGGTGCCACCACCACCATCGTTCCGGCGAACGGCAGCGAGCGTACTGCGGCTGCCAGGGGCGAGTGCCCCTGGGCGAACTGATAGAACAGGGTGAGGATGAAGAAGAAGCCGAACATCACAAGAAACGACGCGCTGATGGTGAGGCTCCCCAACGAGAACCGGCGGTTCTTGAAGTAGCGCGGATCCAGCATCGGGTTGGGGGAGCGCAGCTCCCACCACACGAACAGCACGAGGAGCCCGACGGCTACGACGAGACCGCCCACAACGATGGCGCTGGTCCACCCGTTCTCGGGGCCTTGGATGATTGCGTATAGCAGCAGCGCCAGGCCGGCCATCGACAGCAGTGCTCCGACTGGATCGAGCGGACGTGCCTCGCCCTCCTTCGATTCGGGCACGAGCCGCACGACAGCCACCAGGGCGACGACGGCGATCGGGACATTGATGAAGAACACCGACCCCCACCAGAATGCCTGCAGCAGTAGTCCGCCGCCAACCAAACCAAGCGCTCCGCCGGCTCCGGCAAAGCCGGCCCAGATCGCGATCGCCTTGCCCCGTTCTCCGCGAGGGAACACGACCGTGATGATCGAAAGAGTCGCCGGCATGGTCAGGGCGGCTCCGATGCCCATGATGGATCGGGAGCTGATGAGAAACAGCGGCCCGCCCGCCCGTGTCGCCAGGAGCGCTCCTGCCGCAAATAGGGTCAACCCGACGAGAAGCGCTCGGCGTCGGCCGTACTTGTCTCCGAGGGCCCCTGCCGGAAGAAGCAGCCCGGCAAAGACGAGGGCATACGAGTCAACGATCCAGAGCAGCTCGTTGTTCGAAGGCTGCAGCGCGTCGCGGATACTCGGGAGGGCGAGATTCAGTGAGCTGACGCCGGCGACCACCAAGACAAGGCTGGTTGTCATCACCGCCAGGATCTGCCACCGGCGCGGATGCCCCTCGTCGGACAGGTGATCACTCACGCGGGGTCATCTCCTCTATGTCCGGTGAACCGGCACCCTACTGCCAGGATCCGCCGGCAATCACGACGTCGTGGACCTGTGGGGCAGGCGGTGGCAGACGCGGTGCCCGTGCTTGGAGCTCCGCTGTGCGGAAATTGAAGGCGGCCTATCAACGAACTGCCATTGACCGCCCGTCATTTATCGATTATCGTCGATGGTCGATGAATGTTTCACGCAACGACGCTGCGACCTGGGCAAGCTGGTTCAAGGCGCTTGGCGATCCTTCGCGGATCGTGATCCTGAACCTTCTCGCTACGACCGACCGTGCCATGACCGTAGGTGAGATCGTCGCCGCCGTTGACATAGGTCAGTCCACTGTTTCGCACCACCTGAAGACGCTGGCCGACATCGGTTTTGTTCAGGTGACGCCGGCCGGGACCAGCAGTCTGTACGAGGTAAACCGCGCCTGCCTCGAATGTTTCCCCACGGCCGCCGAAACGGTAATGGGCAAGGCCTCCGCAATCGCCTCCTGGATGGGAGATCACCAATGACCATCAACCACGAACTACGCGAAACGGTGCGGCGACGCTATGCCTCCGACGCCCAACGGGTGCTCGAGGAGAGCTCGTCCTGCTGCGGTCCTGCGGATGAGGGCAAGTTTGGCAGCGGTTTGTATGACGCCCTGGACAGCGCGGAGCTGCCGGACGCCGCCAAGATGGCGAGCCTCGGATGCGGCAACCCGGTCGCGGTCGCCGACCTCAACGAGGGAGAGACCGTGCTCGACCTGGGGGCAGGCGGCGGCATCGATGTGTTGCTCTCCGCGAGGCGGGTGGGGCCCACCGGCAAGGCATACGGCCTCGACATGACGGACGAGATGCTCGATCTGGCCCGCAAGAACGCGGCCGAGGCGGACCTCGGCAACGTGGAGTTCCTCAAGGGATATATCGAAGAGATACCACTGCCCGACTCGTCCGTCGATGTGATCATCTCGAACTGCGTCGTCAACTTGTCGACCAACAAGGCGGCCGTGTTCTCAGAGATGGCTCGCGTTCTCAAGCCTGGTGGCCGCATCGGTATCACAGACGTTGTTGCCGAGGACAGCTTGACAGCCGAAGAACGAGCGGAACGGGGCGCCTACACCGGCTGCATTGCCGGCGCTCTCTCTTTCCGCGAGTTCGAGGAAGGCCTGGCGGAAGCTGGCTTCACCGAAGTGTCCGTGACGTCGACCCACGGCGTTGCAGACTCGATGCACTCGGCGATCATCAAGGGCGTGCGCTCGTAACACTCGACCCGGCCCGCGCCGGATGTCAGCGATCGCGATCGGGCTGCTTCTCGTAAGTCACGGATGACCGCAGCCGGTCTTCTGGCACGTCGTAGTAGTGCCGTAGTACCGCTTCGGGATCCAGCGACAATTGATAGCCGCCCTTTTCGAGTGCCCGGCGGGCCTGGTAGTTGGCGGCATAAGTGCCAACAATGATCTTCTCGACACCGCGTAAATCGCGTTCGATCGTGGCGTGCAATTTTGCCGCGATCCCTTGTCGTTGATGTTCGGGGAGCACGTAGGCATGGCGAAACAACGCGGCGTCGTCCACGTATTCGATGCCCATCACGCCGAGCAATTGATCGCCGTCGAAGGCCCCGTACCAAGTCATACGGCCGGCTTCTCGTTCCCAGTCTTCGAGCGACATCTCCGGCTCGGCGACCTCGGCCGCCGGCAGAAATTCTGCATACCACTCGGCCGCGGTGTTGATCACCGCGATTGCTGCCGGCCCGTCGGCCGTCTCGAGGGCTCGCACAGTTACTTCCACGTCACCACCCGCGTATCGCGAGGGTCCACGATCCTCGGCAGCAGGCGGGTCGTCAAGCTGGCGCCCTAGTGGAACAACTCGATGTTCTCGATAAGCCGGTTGAGGAACCGGGTGCCGGTGGCCCCGTCGATGATGCGGTGGTCGAACGACACCGCCAGCGGGAGCATCGGGGCGACTACCGGCTGACCGTAGCGGGCAACCACCTCGTCGCGGGCTCGACCGACCGACAGGATGGCGGTCGTCCCGTGGGGGATGATCGGTGTGCCGTAGCCACCGCCAACAGCGCCGACGTTGGTGATGGTGAAGGATTGGCCACGTAGATCGTCAGCTCCGAGGGTGCGGCTGTGGGCGCCGGCGGCGAGCCGGGCGACCTCTTTGTCGAGCATCTCGAGGCTGACCGTTCCGGCATCACGCACTACCGGAACCATCAGGCCGGCCTCGGTGTTGACGGCGATCCCGATGTCGTACGTGGTGCGCACCGCCAGCCGCCCGCCGTCGAAATTGGCACTAAAGACAGGGAACTCAGCGAGGGCGGGCAGGACGGCGGTGACCAGCAGCGCGTCGATCGACACTCCGGTGGCGCGTTTCGCCTCGAGGAATCGGGTGGCCTCAGCCGGACCCCATACCGTGACATGCGGAATCTCTTCCCACGATCGGGTCATGTGTTCGGCGATGGTGCGACGCAATTTCGACAACGTCTCGCCCTGGGTCACGTCCCTGGCTGGTGCCGCGGCAGAGCCGATGGCGGTCGCCGCGATCACATCTTCTCGCGTGATCTGTCCAGCGGCCCCGGACCCAACCAGCGTCGCGAGATCGACCCCCTTTTCGCGAGCGAGCTTGCGGACCAGCGGTACTGCCTTTGGCTCGTCCTGGGATGCCGGCTCGGCGCCAAGCGAGCCCGCCGGGGCGGGCTCAGCAGCCTTCTCTGGAGCCGGCGCGGTGGCTTCCCAAGTCTCGCCTTCGTCTCCGATCACCACCAAAAGGTCTCCGACGTTGATCAGCGTCCCCGCCGGCGCTCCCACGTGGAGGATCACTCCGGCCCGTATGGACGGAATCTCGACGACTGCCTTGTCCGTCTCGACCTCAACCAACGGCTGGTTGGCGGCCACTAGATCGCCCGGCTCGACTAGCCATTGCACGACCTCGGCCTCGGTGAGACCCTCGCCGATATCCGGCAGCGTGACCTCGAACGCCATCTAGCCGGCCACCGTGTCGCGAATCGCCGTGCCGATATGATTGGAGGTGAGCAGGGCATGCTCTTCGATGAAGAATTGCGGCCACGGCGCGTCGGTGGCACCGAGCCGGCGAACCGGGCTGAGGAGGGAATAACCGCACCGCTCGCCAATCTGGGCCACGATTTCGGCTCCAATACCCCCAGAGCGCTGCGGTTCTTGCACCATCAGCAGTCGGCCGGTCTTTTCGACCGATGCGGCGACCGCATCTTCATCCCATGGATAGACCGTTCGTAGATCGATCACCTCTGCGGAGATGCCCTCCTCAGCCACTTGCGCCGTTGCCTCCAACGTGTTCTGGACCATTGCCCCATAGGTGACGATGGTCAGATCGGTTCCCGCCGCACGGATTCGGGCCGTGCCGAGGGGAATCTCGTAATGCTCGACGGGGACGTCCTCGCGAAACGCCCGATACAACACTTTGGGTTCGAGGAAGAGCACCGGGTCGTCCGACGCGATGGCGGCCGCCAGCAGGCCCTTGGCGTCCCACGGCGTCGACGGAATCACGACCGTGTGCCCGGGGGCATGGGCGAAATAGGCCTCGGGACTGTCGCAGTGCATCTCATGGGCACCGATGCCGGCGCCGTTCGGCCAGCGGACCACTACCGGGGCGGTGGCCTTGCCGCGACTGCGGAATCGCAGCCGCCCGAGGTGGCTAACGATCTGGTCGAAGGCGGGGTAGACGAAACCGTCGAACTGGATCTCGGCAATGACCCGGCTCCCCGAGATTGCCATCCCGATCGCGGTGCCGACGATTCCCGACTCGTTCAGCGGGCTGTCGATCACCCGCTCGGCGCCGTACTTCTCCTGTAACCCTTCGGTGATGCGAAACACGCCACCGGCCAGACCGATATCTTCGCCGAGGATGATGGAGCTGTCGTCGCGCTCCAAAGAAGCATCGAGCGTGGCATTGATCGCTTCGGCCATGTTCCACCGCTCGGTGGGGCCGCTTGGCTGCGGATCGGGTGGTGTGGGCCACAGTTCGTCGGCCGCGAAGTTGGTGATCGATTCGCCGGCCCCTCGTTCCAGTTCGTTGACTTGGTTGGCGAGCTGTTGCGGGATCTTGGAATAGGCATGTTCGACGATGGAATTGCGGGGCGGCGTCGGCAGGGCTTCCAGCTTGGCGATGGCGACGTCGAAGGCGTCTCCGGCCTCCTCCATGAGGTTGTCCTCGGTCGCCTGGTCCCACAGCTCGCGACCCTCGAGGTAGCTGCGGAATCGGGTGAGCGGGTCGCGTTTGCGCCACTCGATTTCCTCGGATTCGGGCCGATAACGACGGGCGTCGTCCGCGGTGGCGTGGGCTCCGTACCGGTAACAGATCGCTTCGATCAGTGTCGGCCCATCACCGGCTTGGGCTCGGTCGATCGCTTCCTTGGTGGCCTGGTACATGGCGAGCACGTCCATGCCGTCAACCCGTACTCCGGCGATCCCGTAGGCGGTGGCCTTCTGGGCGATGGTTTCGCTGGCCGTTTGCTTGGAGAGGGGCACGGAGATGGCGTAGCTGTTGTTTTCGCACACGAAAACCGTGGGCACATTCCACACGCCGGCAAAGTTGAGGCCGCTGTGAAAGTCCGTTTCGGAGGTGGCGCCGTCGCCGAAGAATGTAACCGTGACGACGTCCTCGCCCCGCTGGCGGGCGGCGTAGGCATGGCCGACAGCGTGCGGAAGTTGGCTGGCGATCGGCACTGTCGTGGTCATCATCTTGTAGCGGTGCACGTCCCAGTCCTCTGTGGGCAAGCCTCGCCAATAGGACAGAATCACGTGAAGTGGCATGCCCCGGCTGATCTGCACGCCGTGTTCGCGGTATCCCGGATAGACGAAGTCGTTGGGGCGCAGCGCGTACGCGGCTCCAATCTGGGCAGCCTCGTGCCCTTCGAGCATCGGGTAGGTGCCGATGCGGCCCTGCCTCTGGGCGGCGAGTGCCCGTCGGTCGAAGTCGCGGCTGGCGGCCC
>Ga0224512_10002404_pt1 | contig 17195 bp, 18 predicted proteins | sample SF_May12_sed_USG_4_FD_169103 | JGI IMG/M metagenome (GOLD analysis project Ga0224512, IMG submission 169103) | Sediment microbial communities from San Francisco Bay, California, United States - SF_May12_sed_USGS_13 | ecosystem: Environmental > Aquatic > Marine > Sediment | place: USA...
AGATCAAAGATCAATCGATATTCTTTATGTTCGTGGGCGATGGCGCGACCAGGCAGCTTGTGGAGATGTTGTCGAAGGAGCTCGGCCTCAAGAATATGATATTCCGAAACCCGGTTCCAAAGGGTGAGGTGGTCGACTACCTGTCGATAGCGGATGTCGCTTTGATTCCGCTGAGAAAATCCGAGACCTTTAAGACGGTTATTCCCTCTAAGATCTTCGAATCGGCGGCGATGCAAAGGCCCATTCTTTTGGGCGTCGACGGAGAGGCGAAGCGGTTGGTGTCCATGTATGGTGCGGGTTTATGCTTTGAACCGGAAAACGAGCGGGATTTCCTTGCGAAGCTAAAAGAACTCAAGGAGAATAGAGGACTGTACGCGCGACTTCAGGAGGGTTGCGCTCGGCTTGCGGCGGATTTCGATCGCAAGAAACTTGCCCGGGAGATGCTCAGTGTCCTGCAAGACGCTGCCGGGGTGGAGGTTGTTGGGCGACCTGAGGAGGTTCGTCACCCCCTTCCGGCAAGTGTCATCCCATACTCGGCGCGAATCAGCGTGCAACGTCGTCTCGCCAGAATGGAAGCTTCGAGAAAGACCAGCCTCAAGCGATGACAGTTGCTGCGCTGCTCCCCCTCGGAGCCTGGCGCATGATGAGTTATCCAGCCAGAATGCCTCTCGATAGGCACATGAGCGGTCCGTTACAAATTGCCCGCTGGCCAACAAACGTGTTTCAATCCGGAGCAGCAATCCTTATCACAGCTATCCGACGGGAGGGTGATGCAGGAACATCACCTGACGGTTACAAGAACCGCTCGCTACTACACGCTTGGCGACCCGACGGGCGAACCGCGTCAGGTTTGGTTCGTCTGTCACGGTTACGGCCAGTTGGCTCGTAGTTTTGTTAGTTTTTTTGCGGTGCTCGACGACGGTTACAACTACGTTGTGGCACCCGAGGCGCTGTCGAGGTTCTATCTCGAAGGCGAAAGGCTGTATCATGGTCCCGCTGCCAAAGTCGGCGCCACGTGGATGACGCGTGAGGACCGCGTGCGGGAGATCGCTGACCAGGTTCATTATCTCGATGCGTTGTACGGTAAAGTGTTCGATCGTGTGGACCGTAGCAAAGTCAGTGTCAGGATTCTCGGATTCTCTCAGGGTGTGGCCACGGTGTGCCGGTGGATCGAACGAGCTGGCGCGAAAGCGGATCATCTGATATTGTGGGCGGGTTTTGTACCGGGCGATATCGATCTTGCGAAGAGCGGTAACCCATTCGCAGCGCTTAGGCTATCATTAGTGGTCGGTGACCGGGACGAACTGGCGAAACCGGGCCGCGTGGTCAAAGAAGAAGCCCGTTTGCACTCATACCAGTTGCGTTACGATCTGATCAAGTTTGCGGGCGGGCACCACCTGAACAAGAATGTGCTTTCAAAGCTGGCGCGTATGGCTGTATAAGGTTAGGGCGAAGCGACTGCGACGTGAGTTATGCAATCGAGGGTTGACCGATGAATAGAGTAGAGAACAAACTGGTGCTTGTAACAGGGGCCAGCTCGGGGATCGGCGAAGCCTGTGCCAAGAGGTTCGCCGCTTGCGGTGCCAGCCTGATCCTCGTCGCCCGGCGTGAGGAGAGGTTGCTTCGATTGCAGCAGGTGCTCGCCAGCGAGACCGACGTCTCGGTGCACGCTCATCGGGTCGACGTTCGCGATCGAGAGTCTGTCGAAGGGCTGGCGGCGCAGTTGGAGAAGACTGAACTGGTGCCGGACATCCTCGTCAATAACGCGGGACTCTCGCGGGGGCTTTGCAAATTTCAGGAAGGGGAGTTTGTTGACTGGGACGAGATGATCGACACCAACGTAAAGGGGCTGCTCAACGTCTCGCGCTGCATCGTCCCCATGATGCTGACGCGCAATAGTGGACACATTGTCAACGTGGGAAGTATCGCAGGGCATGTCGTCTATCCCGGTGGAAACGTCTACAATGCGACCAAGTACGCGGTACGAGCGCTCACTGAGGCGATGAATATAGACCTGGTTGGGACCAATATCCGCGTGTCGAGTGTAGACCCGGGAGCAACCGAGACCGAGTTTTCGCAGGTGCGTTTTCACGGTGACAAAAAAAGGGCCAAAGCGGTCTATGACGGATTCGAGCCGTTGACCGGCGACGACATTGCGGATGCGATCCTGTACGTCGTCAACACGCCGGCGCACGTTAACGTGGCGAACTTGGTCATCCTGCCCACCGCGCAGCGTAACCCGTATGTTGTCCATGTGAAAGGTGGGGCTGGGAGAAAACGGTAGGGCGGGGTGCGTGGTTGGATCGTGGATGGTGTGCAGGGATGCCGCGGTCCCCGTAGGTGACTCAAGGATCGAGTGGGGTGAAAAGGTGTCCATGCGCATAGCGATCGGCTCGGACCACGCGGGCTTTTACTATAAGGAGAAGATCAAGGCGTATCTCGCCGAGCTAGGGCACGAGGTACGTGATTTTGGTGCGAATTCAGACGAATCCGTGGACTATCCGCAATTTATTCGTCCGGTGGCGGACGCGGTAGCCGCCGGGGATTACGAGCGTGGAATCGTTCTGGGTGGTTCGGGGAATGGTGAAGCCATGGTGGCGAACCGGGTTCGCCACATTCGTTGCGCACTTTGTTGGGATGTGACATCGGCCAGGCTGGCCCGCGAGCATAACAATGCCAATATGATCTCCATCGGTCAGAGAATGATTAGCCTGGAGACCGCGCTCGACATCGTCCGCGTGTGGCTCGAGACGCCGTTTGCGGCGGGTCGTCACCAGCGCCGCATCGACCAAATCGACATCTGAAAGCAGCCCAAGATGCTGAAGAACTCGTTCTGCCACATTCCGGGAATTGGTGCCAAGTCGGAGCAGCGCTTGTGGTCACTGGGACTCGATACGTGGGAGTCGTTTTTTGACAATTGCGCGCCGCGGCTGCCTACAAAACGATTCTCCACGCTCGACCGCCACTTGCGACGTTCCGTCAGCGAGCTGGAAGCCGGTAACTCGACGTATTTCGCTAGTTGTCTGCCCGGCGAACAACACTGGCGCATGTTTCCCGAATTTCGACATTCGCTGGCGTATCTCGACATCGAGACGACCGGTTTTCGTTCGGACCCAAACTCAATCACCACCATAGCGGTCTACGATGGTCGCGAGGTGTATTGCTATGTCAGGGGCCGCAACCTGGCGCGCTTCAGGGATGACATACACAGATACAAATTACTGGTTACCTACAGCGGCAAATGTTTCGACATCCCCGTGATCGAGGAGACGTTTGGCATTCGTCTCGGTACCGCCCACATTGACCTGAGATATGTTCTGAACAGCCTGGGTTATTGGGGGGGGCTCAAAACGTGCGAAAAACAGTTTGGTATCGATAGAGGTGCTCTGGACGGATTAAACGGATACGATGCCGTTCTTTTGTGGGACGACTTTACCAGAAATCGAAACGAGCGAGCGCTGGAAACACTGCTGGCTTACAACATCGAAGATGTTATTAATCTGGAGACGTTGATGGTGGCTGCGTACAACAAGAAGATACGCGGCACGCCCTTCGCCAGCAGCCATCAGCACCGCCTGCCCAGCACGCCGGCGACCCCGTACCGGCCCGATGCGGAGACCATCCGGCGCATCCGCCGGCTCTTTGCGTGAGCCGCTTGCCCGGAGTGGCGGATGCCGGCGTCCATCTTGTGTATGACGGGCGGGTTTGTGCCCCTTGGCGCGGCCGACGATGGGACCTGTCGGTGTGCATACGCCGCTGGCAGGAGAATTGCTAGGTTTTGATGTATCCGAAGCCGGCCAGCCCGGGCGTCATTTGGGAAACGAGCACCGCAGGTCATACGCTGAAACAGGCGATTCATGACGCGAACGATCGATTTGGCAATGGCCAAGCATGTTAGCTTGAATCTCAACGTGCGCGGACTTCCCCAGTCCGCGACGCTGGCCATAAACGAACGCTGCAAGGACCTTCAGCGCCGGGGCCGCACCATATACAAGCTGGGCCTTGGTCAGTCGCCGTTTCCCGTCCCAACCCCCGTAGTAAACGCGCTCAAGCTTTATGCTCGTGAGAAGGAGTATCTCCCGGTCAAGGGGCTGCGTGGCTTGCGAGGTGCCGTGGCCGCATTCCACCGCGAAAAGGACAAGGTCGATGCCAAGCCCGAATGTGTGATGGTCGGTCCGGGCTCGAAGGAGCTGATGTTTCTGCTCCAGCTCGTCTTCTATGGTGACATCATAGTCCCCACACCGTGCTGGGTCTCTTATACTCCGCAGGCGCGGATATTGGGACGGAAGGTGCATTTGATCCACACGAGTTACGAGGCGCGCTGGAGAATCACGCCCCAACAGCTCGAGGAACATTGCAAGAGCGAAAATGATGCTTACCGGCCGCGGATTCTTGTTCTTAACTACCCGGGCAACCCGGAGGGAGGCGAATACACGTCGCGCGACCTCAAGCGACTCGCCGTCGTGGCTCGACGCTACGAGTTGATCGTTCTCTCTGACGAAATCTACGGCCAGCTGAACTACAAGGGCGAACATGTGTCGATCGCGCGCTATTACCCCGAGCGCACCATTATCAGTTCGGGGCTGTCTAAGTGGTGTGGGGCCGGGGGCTGGCGTTTGGGCACGTTCACGTTTGCACCACAGCTCGATTGGTTGATGGAAGCCATGGCGTCGGTCGCTAGCGAGACCTACACCTCGGTGAGTGCCCCGATACAGTATGCAGCCGTGCGCGCGTTTCGCGGGGGCATAGCCATCGAGCGTTACTTGTGGCATGCGCGCCGGATTCTCTCCACCTTGGGTGCGTGGTCTTGCGTCAGATTGCAAGAAGCCGGCATCCGCGTTCACATGCCGCGAGGCGGGTTTTATCTTTTCCTCGATTTCACCCCTTTGGCCGAACGGCTTTCCTTACGTGGCATCCGCGATAGCTACGCGATGTGCGAGCGCCTGCTCGAAGACACCGGTGTGGCCATTCTCCCCGGCGTGGCTTTCGAGCGTCCGCGGGAAGAGCTAACGGCGCGACTCGCATTTGTGGATTTCGACGGTTCCAAGGCGTTGGCCGCGAGCGAGACTATCCCGCTCGATCAGCCTCTTCCCGACGAATTTACTCAAAACCAGTGCACAGACGTCATCAAGGCGATCGACACCATCGTGCAATGGGTAGCGCAAGACAATTAGACTCGCTGCTGAGGTGATGGTATGAGGCCGGCAGTGAACGGAATTCTCGAGAGCTCGTTGTATGTCGACCATATCGATCGTTCCGCGGAGTTTTACGAGGAGATCCTTGGCTTCACGACGTTGTTTCGCAACCAACGTATCTGTGCGATGAACGTCGCCGGAACACAAGTGTTTCTGTTGTTCAAGAAAGGCGCGAGCCGCGATCCGAGTACCACAACGGGCGGAGTGGTCCCCGGACACGATGGAAAGGGTATCCTTCACGTCGCGTTTGCCGTATCGACACGTTGGCTGGAGGAGTGGAAGGAGTGGCTAGAGGAGAACCAGGTGGTTATCGAGAGTACCGTGCATTGGGGGCATGGTGGTACCAGCCTCTACTTCCGGGATCCCGATCATCACGTGATCGAGCTGGCCACGCCGGGTACGTGGGCCAACTACTGATGCTCCGGGTGTCATCGGTCCTGCCCACACGGCGCACTAGAAAAGGGGTTTGGGGTTGGTCCGTAAATTGCGTAGGCGGCTGTGAAGAAACGGTTTGCATTTAAAGAACTGCTGAACAGGGGTATTTTTTGTGGCAGTCGGGTGGCGGAAGTGGTGAAATAGCTTTTGTGGCAAGGAGGTGTACCATGAAAACGGTAAGAATTATGGCATGTGTGGTCGTGGTGTTGACGCTATTGGTCGCGATGGGATGTTCCAAGCGGCAAGTGACGCGCATCGATACCGATACGGTGACGGATCTATCAGGACGCTGGAATGACACGGATTCCCGGCTGGTATCGGAAGAGATGATCGCCGATTGCCTCAGTGCGCCTTGGAAACCAAGCCACTGGGAGCAAAGCGGCAAGAAACCGGCCGTCGTGGTCGGCATTGTCAACAACAAGAGCTCCGAGCACATCGCGGTGGAAACGTTCATCGGGGATATCGAAAGAGCGTTTATCAATACCGCCGAGGTCACCGTGGTGGCAAGCGGTGGCGAGCGCGAGCAAATCCGCGAGGAGCGTGCGGACCAGCAGACCTATTCGTCGGATGAAACCGTCAAAAAATGGGGGAGGGAGCTGGGAGCGGACTTTATGATGACGGGAACCATAAGCTCGATCACCGATCAGGAAGGCCGCGAACGGGTTGTCTTTTATCAGATTGACCTCACTTTGACCAACCTGGAAGACAACACGAAAGTCTGGCTCGGTCAAAAGAAAATCAAGAAATATATCGGCTACGCCAAGGTATCTCCCTGAGAGGACCCGCGGGGTCCAGGTGTCATGCCCAGTATTGGCGCCATAAAAGTGCGTGCGCGGCTTTTGGTATGCCTCGTTGCGGTTGTGGCGATCGGGTGTTCGTCACATATCGCGAACTCTCCCTTCATCAAAGCGTCCCTCATAAACCATCGATACGATTTCGCGCTCAAGCGCATCGAGCGAATCGACAAGGGTGGCTCGCGTCTCCTTTATCTATATGAAAAGGGTCTGGTTCTTCACCAGGCAGGGAGCCTCGAGCATAGTAACGCCGCATTCGAGGAGGCAGAGTTCCTCTACGACGAGCTTCACACAAAAAGCGTTAGTCGTGAAGTGGGATCGCTGGTTACCAGCGACAACGTCATAAAATATCGCGGCGAATACTATGAGATAGCGCTCATCCATTACTACAAGATACTCAACTACTTGCATCTCGGTGATCCACAAGGGGCCCTGGTAGAATGCAGGAAGCTCAACCACCGCCTGCAGGTGTTTGCCGATGACGAGGACCCCCTGCACGCGCGCGATCCCTTTCTGGAATACTTTACGGGAATGGTGTACGCCGCTTACGGCGAGCACAACGATGCCGATGTGTCCTTTCGTGTGGCGCTGGAGGCATACGGCGATGCCGCGCACAGTCACGGTGTCGAACAACCACATTATCTCTACTGTGATCTCGTTGACAGCGCCGAGCGGCGCCATGATCGTGAAGCAATGGCGCGCTACCGGGAGCATGCCTACTGCGACGAGCACGTTCAGGTACCCGAGGGAAGCGGTGTGCTCAACCTTTTTATCGAATGCGGTTACGCTCCCTACAAGACTGAAGACAACATTATCATGCCGCTGTACAAGACAGAACTAAGCGATGACATTGTCGCCGAGGATTACGCCGAAGTCCTTTATGGTCGTTACCGAAAGCCACGTAACCACGAGCTCGAGCTGGCTTATCTGCTGCGTGTTGCCGTTCCGGTGATGGTCGCCGAACCGTTTCCCTACGCCGACGCCGAGATTCGAGTCACAAGCGGGGGCCGAACACATGAGTCCTACGCGGCGGTGGTGGAGAATGTTGAGCTTCTCGCGTTCAACGCTTTCGAGCACCGCAAACGCGCCATACTACTGAAAACGATCGTACGTGGGTTGACCAAGTACCTGGCCAAGAAAGGTGTTGAGAAAAAAAAGGGCTTGGTAGCCGGGTGGCTGGTCAACGCCCTGAATGTGGCTACCGAGAGCGCGGACACGCGCAGCTGGACCACTCTACCGGCAACCATCCGCATGTCGAGACTGACGTTGCCCGAAGGTACTTACGATGTCGAGATCGTGCTGTATGATGCGTTCGGGTTCCACGAGGAGTCATTTGTCATTCCCCAAGTAAAGATCACGCGCGGCCGGACGAAATTTCTCAATTATCGAATCTTCTGATGTCATTCGCGACATCACGCCGCCTGTTCGCACGCCCCCAATAATAGTTTTTCGTTGTTGCCATTGTCGGCCACGGTTATAATGCGCGCACACCGAAAGGAGTGCCATGAAGAACCTTACCATTTTGCTCGTGGGGACAGTTTTGCTAGGCTGTGCGCCGCATCTTGCGAATTCGGCCAAGATGGCGATTGCGGATTTGCACAACCCACAAGGTCAACACGTGGGAATCGCAACACTCACCGAGGGGCACGACGGTGTTCGCATCGCCGTCAACCTGTACAACATGCCGCCGGGGACACATGCTTTTCATATTCACGCGGCCGGGTCGTGCGAGTCACCCGACTTCAAATCCGCCAAGGGACATTTCAATCCGTTTGGGCGTAAGCACGGTCTCAAGTCCGCCGATGGCCCGCACGCGGGCGATCTTCTAAATATCACTATCGCTGCAGACGGTACCGGCGCCGCCATCGTCACGGCCCCGATGGCCACGCTTGGCAAAGGAGATAACTCGTTATTTCGCGAGGGTGGTACGGCAATTATGATTCACGACGGCCCAGATGACTATGTCTCCGATCCGGCTGGCAACGCGGGGCCCCGCATCGCCTGCGGCTTGATCCGCGAGGCGAAATAGTCGTTAGGGGACGCAGACGAGGTTGGCCACAAGTAAAGATCATCCGCGCACCGGACGAGAGTCAATTACAGAATCTTCTGACGCCATTCGGGGGCCGTTTCTTAACGTGGGTGAGGCGACTCGTAACCATCTAACGTAGATGACAGTGGTGCACGTGAGTTCCAAGGCACCGTGTCGTGTTGCGTCGTGCTACGGTCAACGGTTTCTGGCGGAAGGGTTTGTCATGCAGCAGATACTCTCTGTGGATAACCTGGTCACTCTCGTTCTCCTCATCATGCTCCAGGCGGTTCTAGGTTTCGACAATCTCCTCTATATCGTGCTCGAATCAAAACGCGCGCCGGTGTCCCAGCGGCGGATGGTTCGTAGGCTGGGCATTGTCATTGCCCTAGTCCTACGCATCGTTTTGCTTTTTACGCTCATAAAAGCAATCGGTGCATTTCAGAATCCAATCTTATCGGTAAACACGTCGGCGGTCATGGGTACGTTCAACTTGCACAGCATCATTGTGCTCATGGGCGGTGTATTCATCATCCACACCGCCACGAAAGAGATCTTTCACATGATCGGACTAGAGGAAATGGAGCTCCAAGAGAAGGAGGGTGGAACGGTCGGTGCGGTCGTCGCGGGGATTGTCGCGATGAACCTCATCTTCTCTTTCGATTCGATCCTCAGTGCCATGGCGTTGACCGAGGTGTTCTGGGTCATGGCAGTGGCGATAGTCGTCGGCGCGGCACTGATGATCTGGCTGTCGGACGGAGTTGCGGCCTTTCTCAAGAAGAATCGGATTTACGAGGTATTGGGTCTGTTTATTCTATTCGTGGTTGGAATCATGCTCCTGTCGGAGGGGGCACATCTCGCACACCTTCACTTCTTCGGTTACGAGATTACACCGATGAGTAAGGCCACGTTCTATTTCGTGATCGGTGTGCTCGTGCTCACCGACATCGTACAAAGCCGGTATCAAAAGAGGCTGGTTCGATCGAAGCAGAGCAAGGGGGCGTTGCGATTCTAAGGCGGTAATTGGCTATCTGGCGAGGCGGCACGGCGATCATGATTGACGACGGCCCAAATGACCATGTCTCCAATGCGGCCAGCAACGCAGACCCCGCACCGCCTGCTGCGCGATCCGCGAGGCGAAATAGTGGCTCCGGAGCCAAGACTAGGTTTGCCCACCCGGCGCTTCTTCTGTATATTGATGGCAATGGCATGCCCGCTCTCCTGACGAGCTCGGTGGAAGTCGACGGTCCGAAAGTTTTGTCGCAAATGGTCGTTCACACCGCCGCAAACCCCTAGCAAAACAATGCAGCGTTTGTTCCCCTTACTGTCGATCTGTATCCTGGGACTGGTGCCCTGGGGAGCGACGGCCACGAGCCTCGAGGTCAAATCTGGCCACGTAAGGTACGAAGTGGTGGTTAGAACACTGGGTATCGGCGGTAGTACGATCGTGGGGACCAACCGCCAGCTGATCGGCCGCTTGCGAACGCTCGGCGGGGGTCGTGTTGAAGGGGGATTGATCATACCTGCGGTGGGATTCGAATCGAACAACAGTAAGCGTGATAAGGATGTCGCGAAGATCTTGAAGTATGAGGAGCATCCCGCCATTACCTTCGAGATATTGCAGATGAAAGAGAGCGACATCACCCGGGTGGTTGGCAGCGAGCAAGGCGAAGTGCCCATGAAGGCCAAGATCACGGTGGCCGGTAGTTCCAAAGTGTATGACATGATCCTGCAGTTCGAGCGTATAAACGCAAATGAGGTCAGATGTCGGACCGAAGTGGATGCAAAATTCACCGATTTCGGTCTCAAACCGCCGACGCTGGGCCTGATATTCAAACGAGCGCCAGACCAGATCAGGCTCAGCGGAGAAATGCTTTACCAAGTGGTCGAGGAATAACGTGCGGGTTTTGCTGAGCGCTCTTTTGACCCTGGTCTACGCGAGTGCGGCCAGCACAGCGGAGCCGGCACAGCTATTCACTGGCGTGCTGACGAGTGCGGCTAGCACAGCGGAGTCGGCACAGCTGTCCAGTGGCATGCTGGAGAGTGCAGCCTACCCGTCCGTGCCCGACACCACAACCAACAAGGCGCTCGAAGAGATGCTTGCACAGTTCGTGGCCGGGTCGGGGACGGCCGAGCTGGCCTACGATTCGTGGACACTCACCGCCCACCGGTACCTGGGGTTTGCCATCGTGGCTGCGACGGGAGCTCAGGTGGTGTTGGGCTCGATTACATGGGACCAGCGAAAGCGCGGCAAGGAGCCGAGTACGCTCGACGCGCACAAGTACCTGGGCTATTCGATAGCCGGTACGGCTTTGGCGCAATCGTTGTTTGGATACTATAACTTCTGGAAGATGCGAGACCGTTCGACCGGCAAAGGTAAACGTTGGATCCACCTGACGCTGTCGTCGCTGGCAACCGCGGGCTTTGTCGCCGCAGCGGTGATTGCAAATAATTCAAGAAACGACATCGAGGACGGGACAGCCGCGCTGGAAAAAAAGACGTTTGACGACCTCTACGGCAACCATCGCTCGGTGGCAATCTGGACAACAGCATCCGTCTTATTAACCGTCACCGTCATCGTCTGGTAGAAACCAAGTGGAGGATCTAATTATGAAACGCAACACCGTGGTCAGGCTCTCACTCTTTAGTGCGCTTCTGGCGATCGCCATTGTCCAGTTGAGCGGTTGCAGCGATGACGATTCAGGATCGCCAATGGCACCGCCGCCGCAGGGAACGACAACCAAGAAGATTGTCAACATGAGGGACAACTTCTTTCAGCCCCGAGATGTCACCATCAGCAGAGGCGATACCATCATCTGGTTCAACGCGGGCAGCGCCCGACATACCACGACCAGCGGTGACGGGGCACCGGACGGGCTGTGGAATTCGGGTAGCGATGTGGCGAGCCGGATGGCGCCAGGGGCCATGTTTGAGCGCGTCTTCGATGACACAACGGGGACATTTAAGTACTATTGTATCCCACATTTCGCGTTCGATATGAAGGGCACGGTAACCGTCAATCCATAGGCTGCCTCGAATCGCTGACGGCCATGGAAGCATCCGGGAGCAACCCATCTCATGCGTTTGCAAAGCTTTATAATTCTATGTCTTGCGCTGGTGGTAGGAGGCGACCTCCTCCTTTCCGGCTGTTCAAGACGCTCTGACTCCACCGACAACTCGAAAGAAACCGTTATGTCCAGACAAAATAAACAGATCGGGGAGGGACAAAACCGTCTTGCCCTGGAACAGAGCCCTTACTTGCTCCAGCACGCGGATAACCCGGTTGACTGGTACCCCTGGGGCGAAGAGGCTTTCAAGAAAGCCAAGCAAGAAGACAAGCCGATTTTTCTCTCCATCGGATATTCTACGTGCCACTGGTGCCACGTGATGGAGCACGAGTCGTTCGAGGATTCGACCGTCGCCGGATTGATGAATGACGCGTTTATAAACGTGAAGGTGGATCGGGAAGAGCGGCCTGATATAGACAATATTTATATGACGGTTTGTCAAATGATGACGGGGCGTGGAGGTTGGCCGTTGACGATCGTAATGACCCCGGACAAGAAGCCATTCTTCGCCGCCACCTACATACCCAAAGACAACCGCTTTGGCGGCGCTGGGATGGTTAACCTGATCCCACAGATCCAAAGCGCGTGGGAGACTCGCCGCAACGAGATATTCGATGCCTCGGATCGGATCACTGGCAGACTACGCGAGTATGCGGCGGGGCAGGACGCCGGCGCGGATTTGACGGCGGCGACGCTCGATCTGGGTAACGAGCAACTGTCGGACCGCTTCGACGCGAAACACGGCGGATTTGGAGGCGCACCAAAGTTTCCCACGCCTCATCACCTGCTCTTCCTGCTGCGACATTGGAAGCGTACGGGTGCGGCTCGCACGCTGGAAATGGTGGAGAAGACGCTCGAGGAGATGTCGCGCGGGGGAATCTATGACCACGTCGGCTTCGGTTTTCACCGTTACTCGACCGATGCCCGATGGTTTGCGCCACACTTCGAAAAGATGCTCTACGATCAGGCGTTATTGCTCATGGCTTACGCCGAGGCCTATCAGGCGACCGGCAACGAGTTATACCGGCGAGTCGGCGAAGAGATTATCACGTACGTGTTGCGCGACATGACGGACGAGTCGGGTGGTTTTTATTCGGCCGAGGACGCGGACAGCGAGGGCGTGGAGGGCAAGTTTTACTTGTGGACGCAGCGCGAGGTGCAAACACTTCTCGGCGAGGAAGAGGCCGAACTGGTCATCGATGCCTATGGCATCGAGGCGGGCGGCAATTTTGCCGAGGAAGTCCGGAGCGGCAACATCCTCTATCTCGAGCGACCGCTGAGCCAGGTTGCCGCCGAGCGAGGCGCCTCCGAGCAGGAGATTCGCGATCGGCTCGAGCGCATCCGGGTCGGGCTTTTCGACGAGCGTGAGAAACGGATCCACCCACACAAAGATGACAAAGTGCTGACCGACTGGAACGGGTTAATGATCGCGGCGATGGCGAAGGCCGCTCGGGCTTTCGATAATGAGGAATACACTGCCACTGCCGAGCGGGCACTGAAGTTTATCGTCAAGACGATGCGGGGTGACCAGGGGGAACTTTTTCACCGTTATCGCCAGGGCGTGGCGGGGATCCCGGCAACGGTCGACGACTACGCGTTTCTCATATGGGGACTGCTAGAACTCTATGAGAATACCTTTGACGTTGACCACCTGCAGACGGCGGTAAAATTGAACGGAGACTTGATCGATCGCTTTTGGGATGACCAAAACGGCGGATTATTCTTTACGGCGGACGGTGGCGAGGAGCTCATCGCCCGCATGAAGGAAGTCCAAGACGGTGCTATTCCATCCGGCAATTCGGTCACCATGCTAAATCTCCTTCGACTCGGCCGGCTGACGGCAAATCCCCAGCTCGAGGAGCGGGCCGCGGCGATCGGGCGCGCCTTTTTCCAGCAGGTGTCGGAGGCTCCGTCGGCGTTCACCCAGCTGCTCTTGGCGGTCGATTTTGCCGTGGGGCCGTCGTTCGAGGTGGTCATCGTGGGAAAACCCGGGGCCAAGGACACGCGTGCCATGCAGCGAGCGCTCAACAGCGTGTATCTGCCGAGGAAAGTGACTCTGTACAAGCCCAGTGACGAAAAATCGCCAGAAATCACGAAACTCGCCACCTTCACCAAAGATCACCAGGCGATCGAGGGCAAGGCAACCGCCTATGTATGCAGGAATTACGCGTGTGATCTCCCAACCACCGATGTGGAACAAATGCTGAGATCGTTCGGCGATACCGCCGACTAACCTCCGCATCGCGGACGCCGCACGCCCGTGAATTCTCTTGACATTCGTCAATTTAGGAAGTAATTTGGACTTTTGTGAAAAATAGCACAAAGTAGCGATCCCGACCGACCAAAGCACGGATTTACAATTCTGGAAGCCCGGTGTTCCGAAAGATCCTCATCCTATCCATTCTGAGCGGTGTCATTGTGTTCGGCCGCTCGTCGAGCGTCCGTAGCCAGGACCACGACCCCAAGGATATCCTCGAAATTGGCATCGAGGAGAAGCTGGGTGACTTTGTGCCCATGCAGCTGGGTTTTCTCGATGCGTCGGGGGATTCGGTGTTTCTTGGTGATATCGTCGATAAGCCAACCATAATGACCCTCGTCTATTATCATTGTCCGTCGGTGTGCAAGCCGCTGCTGGGCGGTATCGTCGAAGTGGTGGACAAGAGCGATCTCAAAGCGGGCGAGGATTACAACCTTCTTACCATTAGTTTCGATGAGCGCGATACGCCCGAGTCCGCCACGACCATCAAGACCAATTTCACCAATTCGCTAAAGAAAGATATCGTTCAAGGTGGATGGAGGTTTCTGACCGCCGACAGTGTGACTATTGCGCATCTAACCGATGCCGTTGGCTTTCGTTTCAAACGGGACAATGAAGATTTTGCACACGGCACATCACTCATTGTTTTATCCCCGGACGGAAAAATTGTGCGCTACCTCTACGGCATGCGCTTTATGCCGTTCGATCTAAAGATGGCCGTCACCGAAGCCACAAAAGGGACCGTTGCGCCCTCTATCGCTCGCGTTCTGCAATATTGCTTCAGTTATGATCCTGCGGGACGCCGATACGCGCTCAATGTGACCCGTGTCATGGGCACCGGCATCTTACTGGCGGCGCTAGGTTGGGTGGTTTATCTGACATCGTTTGGCCGGCGAAAGGGAAAGAAGGCTGCGTAAGCATGGGCAACCACGTCATGGCTGATACCGGCGCGGCGCTGAACTTCTACGAGGCGAAGTCTCGTTATTCCGGCATTTTCGCCTGGATTTTCTCCACTGACCACAAGAGGATCGGTCTTCTTTACACGATGTCGATGTCCGTATTTTTCCTCATCGGAGCGACGTTCGGCATCCTGATGCGGTTGGAGCTCATTGCTCCCGGTAAGCAGTTCATCGACGCGCAGACCTACAACACGTTTTTCACGCTGCACGGCGTGATCATGATTTTTCTGTTTGTGATTCCGGGGCTCTCCGCCTCGTTTGGCAACTTCTTTTTGCCGCTTCATATCGGTGCAGAGGATGTGGCTTTTCCTCGTCTGAATCTCTTGTCATGGTATCTGTTTGTCTCGGGTGGTCTGCTGGCGCTCTCCTCGCTCTTCACCGCTTCGGGACCGCCCGACACGGGCTGGACGTTCTATGCACCCTACAGCCTCCGTTCGGGAACAAATGTTGGCCTGGCCACTTTTGCCGCCTTCGTCTTGGGCTTCTCATCGATACTGACCGGTCTCAACTTTGTGACGACGATTCATCGCATGAGAGCTCCGGGTATGTCCTGGTTCCGCATGCCTCTGTTTACGTGGTCTCTCTATGCGACCGGCTGGATTCAAGTGTTGGCGACACCGGTCGTAGGTATGACGCTTCTTATGATCATTGTTGAAAGAACGTTTGGCGTGGGCGTGTTTGACCCGGCAAAGGGAGGCGACCCCATCCTTTTTCAGCATCTCTTTTGGATTTACTCGCATCCTGCCGTATACGTCATGATCCTCCCCGCCATGGGGGTCATTTCCGAGATCATACCCGTGTACGCGCGACGCACGATTTTTGGCTACAAATTTATAGCGTATTCGAGCATCGCCATCGCGGGGGTCGGATCGCTGGTGTGGGGCCATCACCTGTTCGTGAGTGGTCAAAGTTACACCGCTGGCGTGATCTTTTCGCTACTTACGTTTCTGGTCGCCATTCCCAGCGCCATCAAAGTGTTCAACTGGGTGGCCACTCTTTATAAGGGGTCTATCGCCGTTGAGACGGCGCTCTTGTGGTCGATGTCGTTCATATTTCTGTTCTCCATCGGAGGGTTCACCGGACTGATGAACGGTGCTTTGGCCGTCGATGTTCACGTACATGACACGTATTTCGTCGTCGGTCACTTTCACTACGTGATGTTTGGCGGTATGGGTATGGCGTTCTTCGGGGCGCTACATCACTGGTTTCCCAAGATGTTTGGACGCATGTACCACAAGAAACCGGCGAACCTAGGCTGGCTTTTGGTTTTTGTGGGTTTTAACCTTCTTTATTTTCCGATGCTGGTCCTGGGTTGGATGGGTATGCCGAGGCGTTACTACGATTATCTGCCCGAGTATCAGCCCGGTCACGTTGTGTCCACCATCGGCTCTTGGGTGCTCGTCTTGGGCATAGTCATCGTCTTTGTCAACCTATTGAGATCGCTGCGCACAGGGGAGAAAGCGGGTCGTGATCCATGGGGCGGAACCACTCTGGAGTGGACCGTCTCATCACCACCGCCTAAGGAGAACTTCGAGCAAATCCCGCACGTTGACCGTGGCCCCTATGATTTCGAAGGGGTGTTGAGCAAGTGAGCGCAACGGCGGGACTGGCGGTTGCACATCACCGCGACTACACCGGTGCCAAGATTGGCATGTGGTTGTTTCTCTTTACCGAAGTACTATTGTTCGGTGCCCTGTTTTTGCTATATGCGGTCTATCGTGCCACGCACGCGGAAGACTTTCATCACGCCGCCACCGAGTTGGACACCCTTCTTGGGACTATCAACACGGTCATACTACTCACTAGCAGTCTGACCATGGCTGTCTCGATCGCGGCCATACACCGGGGCCACAAGAAGTTCTCCCTGTTGTGCCTGGCTCTGACCATCGGCTTTGCGTTGTGGTTTATGGTAAACAAGTACTTCGAATGGGGGGCAAAATTCGAGCACGGCATCTATCCCAACTCCGATTTTCTCTTGCAGCACAGCCAGGGTGAAATACTGTTCTTTGGTCTATACTTTTCCATGACCGGACTTCACGGCCTACATGTTCTCATCGGTGCCGTGGTGCTCTTTGTTGTCGGCATTAAGATCATGAAAAAGCCGTACGAGACGGTCGAGTTCGACACCGTGGGAGTCGAGGAGTTGCAGGGGGCGAAGGTTGCAGTTGTTGATGGAAACGACAAGCGTTTGTGGACCAGCGAGCCGATCGACGAATCCGTGCGAGAAGTCAAACTCAATTTTAAGTTCTGGCCGGTGCGAAAACGGATGCGCAGGGAAGACTACGTGCTGTTGGAAAACTCAGGTTTGTACTGGCACCTCGTCGATCTGATCTGGATATTTCTCTTTCCGCTGTTCTATTTGATTACCTAGAGGCACTGGCTTCGATTGCGGGGGATACGGCGTGAAGTCTGAACCGTCACAACATGAACACACCGGTTACGGGATCTACGTGATCACCTG
>Ga0224512_10002405_pt1 | contig 17187 bp, 17 predicted proteins | sample SF_May12_sed_USG_4_FD_169103 | JGI IMG/M metagenome (GOLD analysis project Ga0224512, IMG submission 169103) | Sediment microbial communities from San Francisco Bay, California, United States - SF_May12_sed_USGS_13 | ecosystem: Environmental > Aquatic > Marine > Sediment | place: USA...
AGTGCCGTAGATACCGTATCAATGCGTGTCGCCGAGGACGATAACATCACTATCGAGGGCACGGCGCTTCAGGTCATCTATACCCCCGGCCACACCGACGACTCGTACAGTTTTTTGATGAACGACCGCGTATTTACGGGTGATACATTATTGATTCGTGGTACCGGCCGCACCGATTTTCAAAATGGCGACCCTATCGCGCAATACGATTCGCTGTTCAATAAGCTACTAAGACTTCCGGCCGAGACATTGGTCTACCCCGCGCACGATTACAAAGGCGATACCGTCAGCACGATCGATGAAGAATTGCGCTGCAATCCACGGTTGCAAGTAACATCGGCCGACGAATACGCCGACATCATGCACAACCTCGACCTCGCCGATCCGAAACTGATGGATGTGGCGGTACCCGCAAATCTCGCGATCGGACTGCGCCAGGACGACATCGACGAACGTGGCTGGTCGGTCAGCGCAGCCGACGCGCGCGCGCTAATTAACCGCCAGGACACCGTGCTGGTGGATTTAAGGGACACGACGGAGCGCAGCAAACAAGGCGTAATTCCGGGATCAGTACACGCCCCCTACCCGGAACTGGGTGCACATCTTGGTCGCGGCGGATTACTGTACGAATTGGCTCTAGCGACCGGCAAACGCATCGTCTTCTACTGCGCCTACGGCGAACGCTCGGCGATGGCGGTCAGCGCTGCGCACGAAGCGGGCTTACTCAATGTATCTCATATACAAGGCGGGGTAGACGCGTGGCGTAAAATCGGGGCTGCGTTGGAAGCGGGAAGCGGGCTCAAATAATTGGTGGCGAGACGCAGGCAGTGACTGAGCCAGTACGATCCTACCCTTACGGGATTTTCGGTAGGAAAATTCTAGGGCTATCCCGGAATGTAGCAAGAGAATCCTAGGATCGTAGTCCGCCTGCGTGAAGAATCCGACTAATAGCGACTCTGGACGGTCTTGAGCGACTGCCCAAGATTCTCTACATCGGACAGGTCTTCACCGTTACGGCGTATCGCCTCATCGATAAGTCTCGCAATGTTGTAACCGAGCATCGCGTGTTGAGACGGCTCGTATCCGAAGTCACGCCGGAATTCGCTCTCAAAAACGCTCGAGTTCGAGTCCGAAATGATTGGCTTTTCATTCGACATCAAATTTTGGCCCAGCTCGATAAATAGTGTTTTCGTCCCAGCGACAACTCGTCGTAACTCCTCCGTGCGTGAAAACGATACCGCCGCAATAAATTCGATCTGTTGTGCTTGAAGCAGCATTTCCACCACGGTCAATACGCGCTGTGGTTCTAATGCCGCATCGATCGGAATCAGATAAACATCGAGGCCACCGAGATGACCGTCCGATTCTTCGTTTGGATGACTATCCCGCTCGCGCGTGGCACGCAAGAAGCCATCGCGTACATGCACACCAATTTCCATATTTGCCCCCGACGACGGCGCAATAAGTGCCACCGTGAAACTATGTGCGTAAACGTTGCCCGTGCCGACAATCAAGCAAAGAATAATGGTAAAAACACCGGTCAAATGTTTCATACGTTGCTCCTAAGGTATCCTGCCAGTGTGTGTAATCGGAACGTAGCGGCGATTCTGGGCAGATACGACCCGGAAAACCAGGGCGCACCAAGATCGGTTTTGTTTGGTTGGGGCGACGTGGGAGCTACGCGACCTCGACAGGAATGGTGCCGGTGAGAGGATTCGAACCTCCGACCTACTGATTACGAATCAGTTGCTGTATGTTCGATAAGCCACTGAATCGTATAGAGATAACACCCTAACACTTTCCAATACTTTCGCGAGCACATTCTCATTGACTTGTCTGGCGAGATCGTCGGTCACGGTTAGTTATTCTTTCGGTTTCCATTCCCGCGCCAATTCTTGTGCCTCGGCAATCTGCTCGTGAGTCATTCTTTCGGCGACGATGTCACGTTCCTTTCTAGCGCGTTCATTTCCCTGAGCCGCCGCAAGGTTGAGCCACATGTGCGCCAATATGTAGTGCTGCGGTACGCCCCAACCGTAGCTGTACATCTCACCGAGATTGGACTGGCCTAACGCGTTGCCTTGTTCCGCCGCCTTGCGATACCAACTTGCCGCTTCCTTGTAGTCCTGTCGTACGTGTGCGCCTTCGCCGTGATGGTACATCACGCCGAGGTGGTTCTGCGCAGCAGCACTGCCGTGTTCCGCCGCGTTGCGAATCCATTTTTCTGCTTTCTTGGCGTCGTGGAGTACGCCATCACCGTTGCTGTACATCACGCCGAGTTTGTACTGCCCATCGGCGTTGCCTTGTTCTGCGAGTGTTTTAAATTCCTTAAATGCGGTGTCGTAATCGCCTTGTTCATATGCGGCGATACCAGTCGCAAAATCTGCCTGCGCCACTGGTACGAACGCGGCCGCTAGCCAGCAGCCAACGAGCAACCAAATCAGCTTATTGCGCTTAATCACGACGATCGAATCGTCCGGTGGGGTGACGCACACTCCAATTTTGCAGTTCAATGTCTTCGGTGTTGGTTTGCGTGCTCGATTGACCCATTTCTGGAGGTAATTGCGTTGAATGGTTGACCCACCACTTGTTAGTGACCGCGTTGGTTTGCTATTCGCCGACGGGTCAACATTCAGTGCAATTCCTGGGTCGGCATCCCCTACAACTTAACAAAGAGGCAATCCGAGAAACGGGCCGTCTCGGCTCAGCCCTTCACCTCCAACTATTTAATCTATGGGGAAGTTTCCGACCGTACTGTGATCCAGATCAACGACACGGTATTGAATTTCTTCTAGGAGAGTTTTAATTCTTTGCCAATTTGTGATTTCTATAGACTTACGACTATCTCAACCAGGCGTTACCGCTATCGCGCTGCACCCCGGTCGCCAACTGCGTCAGTGCCCAATACCGCTTTACGACAAAACAGGTTGTGACTGGGGCACGTCACGATTTTGTCACGTTCGACTTGTATGTTCAGGACCCGTATACCTCGCTGGCGGCAAACAGATCCTCGATCCCTTCCATATCCGCTGCAAAAGGACAGTTGACTTCACGCTGGCGCTCGAAATATTTACCTGTGTGCCGATGAACGGATTCGTGTGTTGCCAGCCACACCGGAGTCCGGGCCCCTTGGTTGGGTGCCTCGTGTCCACCGAATCCTAGATTGTTACTCAGTGTTGAGTTGACATCACCAGGGTGGCATGCGTTGACCGTAATACCGAAAGGTTGCAGCCTCCTTGCGAACGCAACTGTTAGCATTCTATCTGCTTGCTTGGACTGCCGATAAACGGCGTTGTTGTCATAAAACCGACGCTTGAACTCAAGATCATGGATATTCAGGCCGCCTGCCCAGTAGCTCGCTACGTTAACGATTCGTGCCGGAGAAGCTTGTCTGAGACGTTCGGTAAACGCTTCGATCATCCAGAAATATCCTAAAACATTGGTTGCGAACTGCAGTTCGATGCCCTCCGGTGTGCTTTGACGATGTTGCGGTGTGACTGCTGCATTATTAACGAGGACATGGACTGGCCCTTGCCAACGTTCCGCCATTGCCTGGATGGACGATCGCCGTGACAGGTCCACGAGTTCAAAATGGACCCGGGGATTGCCGGTCGCTTGGACTATTTCTTCTGTACAGCGAGTCGCTTTATCTGCATCCCGGCAAATAAGCACTACCTCGTGGTCGGCTCTCGCCGCAAGCTGACGGGCAATGGCCATTCCGATGGCACCGGTGGCTCCAGTTACCATGGCAACGCGACGATGGCCTTTTTTGTTTCCGTTCATTCACCCCACAATAGAATCAAGCAACGGCCGCAACGACTTCCGGTGACCGAATCAATCATAGCAAAAGTGAGCTGAACGGTGGTGAATCCAATAATTTCCGGGCCGCGCAGGAGAAGTGGTATGTGGACGTATCACCTACAGAGCTGTCAATGGTCAGGGTGAGCCACTCTTTTCTTCAGCACTTCGGGTGATAATATTGGCCGACATCGGCATCGTTTTTCAACATGCCATTCGCGCGCATCCGGCTCTCCGGCGTGGCGGTTAGTTAAATTGGGGAGAATCGGCTGAAACCCTTACACAGCAACGCTTTCCGGCCAATTAGCGGGTTCTAGACAGGCTGTGACGCGCATCGAAAATGGAGATCATGCATAAAGTTAGTCGTGTGTACTCCGATCATCATTACCTCAGCGTCGTGAGGAACTCATCACCATGTAGTTGAGGTAGATCAAACTACAGTCGGTACGTCACTTTAGATAATGTTCGCGTAATTATTAAAAGTGGGGAATTACTCATGTGTATAAAAGCCAAAATACTCATACCAATATTTGGAATCATTTTGGGGTTGATAGCGACTCCAACACTCGCTGCCAAACCCGTCGATCCACTCGAACTCCCCATAACCAGTTCAGAGTCATACAATTTGCCGGCGAGTAGTGATAGTTTGTTACGCTATATCGAGATTCCTGACTGTGGGCTAGGTCGGTTTTTGTTCGAGAGTGTCGTGGCATCACCCGAGGTTTCAGTTTCACAACAAGCGGATTATGACCCTGCGCTTGGAGTATGGGCAGTCAGGATTCCCACCATGCAACGCGCACTTAACAACACGGATACTGGTGTGCCCCTTTACTTATATGGAAATGGGTACGAAACGGTATCAGTGACACTGTCCCCCGGACAAGCAACCTTTGACACGAACTTAATAACCCCCGAAATTATCCGGTCACTTGGCGTCCGAGTTGAAATTTTCGGCGGTTTCAATGTTGATTTAGCGCATAAGTTCAGCGTACATATAAGTGGACTTTGCGGCGACGCCTACAGTACCGCCGTGCCGCCAGACACCATATAGGAGAACACCTCGTGAATTGAAGGGCCAAAGTTCAAAGAGCCAGGCTGAATCAATCGTCCGCATCAATTGAAAACAGCAAAAGAGTAAGGAGCATAGGCAACTGCTACACTTGGCAGGTGTTTGGGAGGCCCCACTTCGGCAGGGTATCTTTTATAGTTGAGCCATTCAGATCAGGAACTCATCTCCGTGACTGACGAACAAGAACAATTACCCGCCCAACTCGACGATCTACTGGTCGTAATCGAAAAGCTGTGCGCTGAGTGCGAAAGTGCGTGGGGTAAGGATTCCCCGCAGCCAAGACAATGCGCACTCAACACATGGCGACGCAAGTGCTAGTCAATTCGGTCCGCCAGATTGAGAAAGACAACTCGGAAATATTCCCCGACGAGGGCGAGTGATAATCGGAACCAAGAATTACCCATCAGGCTTAACCATTGATAGGTTTCTATCAGATAACGTATGTTTTTTACTTCCTATGCTCAACTTCAGCCGAGGCGGAAGGGAGCGCCGTCGAATTTCTCCCGAACGGCGATTTCCTCCACCGAATTTCTTCTAAGTTTGGTCAACTGTTTGACAGGCTTGCCCAGTGGCACGGCTGCTGCAAAAGCAAAGTCTGATGGAATATTCAATAATGCCTGCAGCTTCGGCTCTTCCGCAGCCGGCAAGTTGGTGATGGTACCGCCGAAGCCGGCTTGACGTGCCGCCAACAACACATTCCAAACAAATGGATAGATTGAACCACCACTGATCACCCCGTTGCGGTTCAAGTTCTGATCCATCGATGCCACAACCTTCAAATCAACGACAAAAACCAGCACAACGGAGGCATTACGGTAGGGTTGCGTCAGTGTCGCGGGTGCTGGTGTGTTGGCCATCTCTTCCGCGGTCACTGCTGTTGGCACGATTGTGTTCCGCGGGCTTTCACCGGCTTTGACTTGCGCGGCATATCTTTTAGCTGCCGTTTCGGCGAGGTTCGATATCTTGTCGCGGGTCTCTTGATCACGAATGACGATGACCTTATTGCCTTGGCGATTTCCGCCACTTGGGGCGAACCGGGCGGTGTCGAGAATATCGTATAAGATCGCATCCGGCAGCTCTTCGCCGCTATAGTCACGTGACGCGAAAGTGGTTCGCATGACTTCATTCATTTCCATGATCATTCTCCATTCAGTCTGATTGTGAACCGAAAATTAGAAAATCTTTTGCCAACGCCCGTGTGAGTGTTAACAAGCGTCCAAGTTTGATGCAGTCGTTTCCATACATTCTAGCGACTGAGCGCGCCGATCGGCGTCGAGACCCGGTGTCGGTTAACATGGCTGATCGAGAGCAACAGCGTCGATGCCATAAGCGTGAGCGTTACTACTGCATATTCGGAGGGCACAAAATTGGACGTACATCAAGCCATTAAGACTAAGCGAGCGGTCCGAAAGTATGCCGAGGAATCCTTACCCCAAAAGGTGATCCGCTCGATTCTGCATGCCGGTCGTCGCGCCCCTTCGGCACGAAACACCCAACCCTGGCACTTCATCGCGATCACCGACCCAAGAATCCTCAAGGCATTGACTACCGCCGGGCCTTACATCGATTTTGTTGGGGAGTCCGCCCTCAGCGTCGCCATCCTTACTCCGCCACCGAGTGAGACTGAAACCATCCTCTTCGACGCCGGTCAGACGGCGGCCTATATGCAGTTGCGTGCCTGGGAGCTAGGGATCGTCTCTTGTCTGGGTAGCATCTACGAGCAGACAACGGCCCGACGACTTCTTGGTTATCCAGAGAACCTTTATTTTCGTATCGTGATCGCTTTTGGCTATCCACGCAGCAGCGTGGTCAAGCCTGCACGCCGTGGTGGACGCCGACAACTCGCCGACGTCGCCCATCGCGACCGTTGGGGGGAGCCGATGAAGGACTGTTAATAAGCGCCCAAGTTTTGATCCAGTCGTTTCCATACATTTCAGCGACTCAACGCGCCGATAGGCGTCGAGACCCGGCGCCGGTTAACATCCTGTGCCGCCCGGATGCCGGACAGGTACGCCCCGTGGCATGTGCCTTGCCCACCATAGACGGTGGCCTCACCGGCAAAGAACAGGCGTTCATCGACAGAGCGTTCCAGATTGGTGCGTTGGTATGCTTGCCAGGGTAGCGCGCAAACCCACGATCCCCGGGTCCAAGGTTCTGTGTTCTAGGCTGTTACGATGGAGCGGTTTACGTGTTTGCGGATATCCTGGCCGAAGATATCGGCGATCCTGTCAACGGCGAAGTCATGACAGGCCTATTGGTCCTGTTTCTCGAGCCAGACGCCGTAACGACCGCCAACAAACACAGCGGCGGTGTTGAGCCCCATGACGCTAGTCGCAATATTGCATGAGGTGTTGTAAAGAGGTGACTTTTGGCCCCGTTTGCGGAGTAAATTATTTGATTAGTAGCGGCACGCCAATTTTTTGTTGTTCGAGAGTGATTATGCGTACTTTTTGAGGATTGATTTGGGTTGTGAGGCGATATTTTAGGTGTTCAGGCATAGGTGCCCGTTGCGTATTTATCAACGCGGTATTAAACGGTATTAAAGGAGAGTAGAGCGGTGCTATTTTGGCGTGAGTTTGGCCGCGACGAGGAAGAACAGATCCTGATGGGGATAACTGCTCGATAACAGGAAGCGGATGCGGCGGGTATTGCGCAGGATGATCGCGCCGATGTTGAGTAGTTTCAAGCGAATGGTGCCGACATAAGCCCGGGCGAGTTCGGTACCCGCTAGGGCTAATCGCCGGATCGCTTCCAACAGCGTATAGGCCAGCGACGATAACAATAAGCGGAACTGATTGGGCCACCACCGATGGCAACTGGTACGGTCGGCAAACAGATCAAGCTGTTGTTCCTTGATGCGGTTCTCCATCTCACCGCGGGCACAATAGAGTTTCTCGTACAGCGCCTGCGGATCGCCCTCAAGATTGGTTACCACATAGCGTGGGTTCGAGCCTTTGTCGGTGTGTTCGATTTTGGCAATCACCCGCCGGGGATGATCCCAACCGCGTGCCCCATAATAAAAGTCAGTAAACCAACGCACCTTCGTTTGCAACTGGGTAAAACAGTCTTCGACATCACACCGGAGCCGGGCGGTGCGAGCATTGAGGCGCTCGTTCTGGGGGATACCAACGATATAGCCTACACTATGACGCTCACACCACGATAGCACCCACCATCGACAAAACCCTGAATCTCCCCGAAACATAATCTTGACCTGGGGCCAGACCTTTCGTAACCGTTTGACGAGCAGGGAAAAAATCGCCCACGCATGCTTCGCCCCATCGATCTTGCTCGGGCGCAGATAACTCACTAACAGTTGATCCTTACAGAATACATACAGGGGCAGAAAACAGTAGTGGTCGTAGTATCCATGAAAAAATCGACCGTCCTGTTTGCCATGCACCGCATCATCGGTCGCATCAAAGTCCAATATCAGCTTCTTCGGCGTCCGCTTAAACGACTTGATGAATTGCTCCACCATGACTTAGTGCATCCGTCACGCCGCCTCCCGATCCGCCCGGTTCTCCCACCGACATAACGTCGAACTGCTCGCTAGGTCCTGGGTACAATCCACCGCCGTTTGTATCGCCAAGTCCTCACGCAACTCCTGGTGATCGTTCAGATCGTCATAGCCCAAGGCCAATCCATACACCCGTTGCCTCAGTAAATTCAATCCATCGTGAAGGCAACTCGACGATCGGCGGGCGTCTCCCAGTACAGCCGCTACCGCCTCACTTAATCCCACACAGCGATCTACTTGGCCTAATAGTAATACCCCCCAATCGCTGCTGATCGCACCACCTGAAAAATTCGCTTCAATCCGACGACGTCTTAACCCTGGAAATAACGCTTTCTGTACGGTACAGTTTGACACGGTGAAGCCTCCCTCAATTCTGTTCTAGTAAACTGAATTATAAGGGATCTATAGGCTTCGCCTTTCTTATTGGTGAATTATCCGGGCTAGGATTCTTTGATCTGGATTTGGGTCGCATTGAGCCTGCACCCAATCCTTTCGTACCGAAACTGTAAACCATATCCTCGGTACAAACTGTAAACTATGTCTCAAGTACGCACCCGCCGTGTGAGGGGGTTTTGGACCAATCCGGCGGTTAGCGTCTCATTGGAGGGAACTTATTCACGGCCATCTATCGCTTCCGAACGTCTCTGGGCGTAAGTCCAAACCGGAATTTGAACGCGCGACTGAAATGCGCGGCGTCGCTAAAACCCAGTTCGAACGCGATCTCGGTAATGGTCTTATCATGAAGCAAGGGGTTTTGCAGCGCCTCGTAACAAGCCAGCAGCCGGCGTTCCCAAAGCCATTTTCCCACCGTGGTGCCGGTGGCGCTGACCAGGGCATGGAGGTAGCGTACCGAAATTCCAACAGCGTCGGCAATTTGCGTGGGTGTGAGTTCCGAGTCGGCGAAGTGCCGCTCCATGATGTCAAACGCTTTGTCTACCGTTTCGGTGGTGTCCATCTCCGGCACCGGCGGGCCGCTGCCGGTATCACCGCGAACCAACCTCGCCAACAGATCGAGAAGGCTCTCGGCAATGACCTCACCGTCCTTGTCATCCAGATCATTGGCGTCTGCGGCGACCGACAGCATCACACTGGAGACTATTCTGCCCAACGGTGTCTTATGCAGCTGGCGGAAGGCAGGCAGGACGATGCCCGAGTTGAGACGCGGCAAGAACTGTTGCCGGGGCACCGACATGAACAATCGCCGGCAAGGTTGGTGATAGGATACATGGTAGGGACTATCGGCCTGTAAGATGGCGAGGTCGCCGGTCCGAACGACGAATTGCTGATCGTTTTGTCCGACGGCCACTTCGCCTGCCAGCTGGAACATCAATAAGACATCATCTACACCATCGCGGGCGATATGCGATTTCGAACGGTCTATGCAGATCGGGTCACACGCCACATCGCACAACTTCAGCTGCTTGAGCGCGAACTGCTTCACTCGGTAACTCTTGAACGGACGATCCGTCGACCTCGATACTTCAACCGAAACCACAGCGTCCCTTGCAGCGTTGCGAAACGCCGAGAACTGATCAAGCATAACGGCCTACGCAGTCATGTCCTGCAACTCAACACGTGCTGCAATCTCACAATCGGTCGACTGGAGCGATATCATGCCACTAAACCAACGGTGCGCCAAACGTTCCAAGAATCAGGTCAAAACGGGCCATACATATCAGTGGGTCAAGCGGCCCTTTCACCGCGTCGATCAGTGCGCCTAGAAAAACTCGTTCTGAAGACCCATCATTTCCAGGTCATCAGCCATCTTGAGCGTGTCGGTGAAGGTGTTGGTGAAAGCCGACATCGCCACCACCGCGATGGCTTCGACAATTTGACTGTCGTTCAGACTGGCGGAGCGCAGCTGGTCGATGTCTTTTTGCTGGATCCTCTTTGGGTCTTTCGCCACACACCGGGCAAACTGAATCAGCAACTTTTGCTGATCAGACAAAGTGGTCTCGTCCTCTCCCCGCCGTGATCGCTCAACCTGCTCCTGCGTCATCCCGCCTTCGTGCACGAGATATCGGGAATGGCTGCCGACGCACCATTGGCAGGCCCGGACTTCGGAGCTCGCGACGAACATCAACTCCTTGGTCTGCCGGTCAATGGTCCCGTGCTCCATGAAATGCGGATAAAGGGCATCCACCGCATCCAGAAATGGTGGATAGTGCGCACCCAGCATACGCAGCCAGGGCGGACGGCCATGCTTTTGCTCGAATTTTTCGGCAAAGGCGCGGTTCTTGCCCGACATCTTGTCTTTGGTCAAATAGGGGACTAAAGCCATTTCTTAACCTCCTTCAAGATCGATGCCAGGCACGGTGCGAGTTCGCACAGGGTCAGGCCGGGATCGGATCAGCCGGATTTGGATTCGGGAATGAGTAGGCCTCAACAAAGGCCGGGCGTTGTTGAAGCATGTGCCACCAGCTCGCCAAATGAGGCCGCCGGCTCCCATCGAGCATCTCTGGGCGCTCAAGTACCTCGATGCGTTTAAGATAGGGCGACAGCGCGATGTCCGCGAGCGAGAACGTGTCGCCGGCCAGCCATGGCACGCGGCTCACGGTCTGCTCGATACGATCTACGAGAAGCTCGAGCTGTGCATAGCTGTGATCGATCTCGGCCTGGCTCACACCCTGCTCCAACTTGCGGAACCAACTGCGGCGGAATTCCGAGTTGGGATTGCGCCGGCCGATCTCCTGCAACTGCTCATGGCTGAAATGCCCCATACGGGGTTTGATCCTGAGATTGTATCCGATCTTAATCACACTTTTTTGCGCGCTGTCCGCCAGCTTCATCCAGTGGCGCATCACGGCACGTTGAGCGGCAGAATCCGGACTCAGCCGCGAGGCGCTACTTCGCTCATCGAGATATTCAAGCATGATATTGGAATCGGTGATGACAGTATCGCCGTCCACCAACGTCGGCACCATGCCGTCGGGGTTGATCGATACGTAATCATCCTCCCAATGCTCGAACTTGAAAAGATCAAGGTGCCGACTGGCCCATGGCACACCTTTCTCCTCCAGGGCGAACCGTGCCTTTTGCGAACAGGTGGAACTCCAGTAGTGATAGAGAATGATGCTATCGGACACGATTGACTGCCAGCGGCGGAAGGGCCCTACGCTACCGTAAACCCGCCCGAGACGAGCACCTGGGCGCCCGAGATAAAGCGTGATTTGTGCTGGGTCATCATGATGATGGCATCAGCCACCTCTTCGCAGGTTCCAATCCGGTTGTGCAGCGGCGTTTCATCGCCGAGGCGTTTCATCGCCTCCGGGGGGTAGTCGGCATTGTGATCGGTTTTCAAACCGCCGGGTGTCACCACATTCAACCGAATTCCATATTTGCCAAGCTCGATAACTAACGACTGATTGAATCCGATCAACGCATTCTTGGCCGCACAGTAAAACGAATGCCTCGGGCGCGGCGCATGCGCCATGGTTGAACCCACATTGACGATTACACCGCCGCCCTGGGCCTTCATATGGGGAAGCACCGCCTTTATGGTGTTGAAGGGTCCCTTCAACAAGAGATCGATTTCTCTCTGAAAGTCGTCCCAATCGGCCTCTTCGAACCATTTGGATTTGTAAGGGGCGTGAGCGTTGTTGACCAGCGCATCAACCCTGCCAAAGGCGTCCACGGTTGTCTGCACCAAAGCATCGACCTGTTCGCGTTCACGCACATCCGCCTGCAAGGCGATCAGGCGGTCTCCAGCGTTCTCGGAAGCGATGATCTCATTGGCGCGTTCGCGGGAGCTCAAATAGTTGAACACCACATTGGCCCCATCCGCCAGGAAACGGGCCACAAGGGCCCGTCCAATACCGCGCGTTCCGCCTGTGACTACGACAGTTTGCGTGTGCTTGGCTTCACCCCGTTCCATCATAACCGTTCTGCTATTTCAACGACCCCAACTGACCTCAAGGCGGTTCAGGCCGCACCGATGAGTTGTTCGAGTATGGTGACCTTGTCAAACCGTTGCCGAGCGTGCTCGCCCACGATTGCGCCGTCCCGGATGACGAGGATTCGGTCTGACAGACCAATCAATTCATCCAGATCGGTGGAGGCCAGTACAACCGAACTTCCCGTCTCCAAGGTGGCATTGATGACCGAATAGATTTCTATTTTCGCGCCCACATCGACCCCTTTGGTGGGATCATCCATGATCAACAGCCTGGTGCCAGCCGCCAGCCATTTTGCGATCACCACCTTTTGCCGATTACCGCCTGATAGATTGTTTACGGCTGCGCGGGGATCAGCCGGTCGGATGTCGAGCATCTTGATAAGATCTCGGCACAAGGCTCGGACTTTGCGGCGCCGGACAATGCCAAATTCGGTGTACTGGCGAGAATTGGGCAACAGGATGTTTTCTTCGATGGACAATAGCGGGACCAACCCTTCGGAAGCGGCGTCGCCCGGCACCAGGCACAATCCCGCTTTGATCCTTTTCGGCAGCTTGGCGCGCGACAGGTCCACACCGTCCAATTCGATTCTGCCGGCTGGAGAGCGCACTTGACCAGACAGGCGTTTGAGTAATTCATCTACCCCTGAACCCAAGTGGGCCGGCAGGCCGACGCACTCCCCCGTCTTGGCGGCCAACGACAGGCTCTGCCCGGTGCCTGTGTCGATATCCGAGACCGTCAGCCGTGATTTTCCGATCGAAACATTCGACTTGGGATAACCCTTGGCCAGATCGCGCCCGACGATCATCCGGACCAGCGTGGAGGCGTCAGCGTCATTCGCCCCAATGGTGCCAATTCGCTTGCCGTCCCGCAGTACGGTGATCCGGTCGGCGATAGCCAACACTTCTTCCATCGAGTGCGATATGAACACGACACAGGCGCCGTCATCTCTTAACTTGCGCATTGTGGCGAACAGAGTCTCGACTTCCGAAGCGTTCAACGACGACGTCGGTTCATCCAAGATGATGACCTCCGCGTCGCGCCGCGTGGCGGAGGCAATTGCGACAACCTGCCGTTCGGCGACGGACAGTTGTCTGATGGTGCGTCCGGCGAGATGTGACAACGAAAATGCCGCCAGGGCAGCCTTAGCCTCACGCCACATCGCCGCGTGGTCCACTAAAGGCAGCCAACTTGGACCGCACCGCGGCAATTCACCCAGAAAAATATTCTCGGCGACGCTTCGCGCTTCCGCCATCGGAAAATGCTGGTGGACAACCGCGATACCAAAACGGCGTGCGTCCATGGGGCTCGACAGCCGGACCTTTCGACCATCCACCGCAAGTGTGCCGTCATTGAGAGCGACCTCACCTGACAGCACTTTTTTCAGGGTGGATTTGCCCGCGCCGTTTTCGCCCACCAGCGCATGCACTTCGCCGCGGTAGAGATCGATATCAACCTGTCTCAGCGCGTCGATGGGGCCGTAGCTTTTGGTCAGGCCACGGCCCGTAAAGTAGGGCGCAGATCCGCGCGCGCTATCGCCGCGAGTTCCGCTGGACCGCGATGGCGCAGAGCTGCCCTCACTGTGCATGGGATAGCCGATTCCCTATCGGCACTCCTTGGGCAGCTCGAACTCCTCGCGAAGATGCGGCGGCATCCGTTCGCAAGCATTCGCTTTATCCACAAGTACCGACTGAAACTCCACGAATGAATTGTCGATCTTCTGGTCTTGCAGATACTTAGCGGCTGTATCGGCACCCAGGAAACCCCAGGCAAAGGGATCGAGCTGAATCGTCGCAGCCATATCACCACGATAGACCGCGGCCACCGCCGGCGGTGTGCCATTAGTTCCAAGTACAGCAACCTTGCCTTGCAGACCAGAGCCCTTGACCGCTTGTGCAGCGCCCAGGGCAACATCGTCATTGGAGGCATAAATGGCGACCAAATCAGGATTCTTGATCAACGCATCTTCGGCCAACTTGAGCCCGTTCTCCCGGGTTTGGCTCGAGTTTTGCGCGAACACCACCTTGAAGTTTGCCGGTTCAACGACCTGCCGAAAGCCGCGGTCCTGTTCGATCGCGAAGAGGGCGCCTTCGGGGCCGAGCAGCATGGCAACATTGCCGGGTTTGCGGTTCTCGACCAACCAATCGCCCTTCTTGCGGCCCACGGTCTCGATGTTGAAACCTACAAAGGCTTTCCACAGATGCTTATATTTATCATCCAGGCGGCGGGCGATCATGATCACCGGAATACCCGCGTCGTTTGCGGCCTGCACCGCTGGAGCCGGGCCGTCGAGATTGAGTGGGGACATTATGATCAGCTTGACCCTGGCAGCGATCAGATCGTTGACATTTGAGATCTGCTCGTTGACATCGGCATTGGCCGACAGTACCACGGCTTCAAAGCCATGTTTCGCGAGCCCCTCAGTCAGTGCCTTTCCCAACAGCACGTAGAATGGGTTCTGCGCCTCCGGCAGCGAAATGCCCACTTTATCGGCGGCGTACGCGCTGCTGCCAACAGTCATGAACAGAGCCAGTATCAGCGCGGTAACGTATGTTGAAAATCGTGTCAATCTTTTCATGAGGTCTCCTCCGCTAAGCTTCGTTCTAAACTGACATGCCGCAAATGGCCGTGTTGGCGGCTTGGAATCCGCTGATTGTCACAATAGGTTCCCGATCGAACAGGCGTCTTGCCCTAGAACGCATGCTTGACTGCCAGCGCAGCTTAATTTTCTAGCGATGACGGCGTTTCACCGCATCCAATGACGCGGCAAAGATCAGGATGCCGCCAATAACCACGCCCTTCCAGTAGTGGTGGATGCCGACAATGTTGAGACCATTGCCAAGCGCCGTCAGTAGCAGGATCGCCATCATTGAGCGCCAAAGTCTACCTTCCCCCCCGTGCAAGGCGGCGCCGCCGAGCACCACCGCGGCGATGGCCTCGAGTTCATACAGGATCCCGGCGCCAGGCTCGCCGCCATTGGTTCTAGCGGCAAGCAGCATGCCTGCGAGCCCGGCGCAGGCACCGGAAATCACGTAGGTCATGCATTTGGTCCAGGCCACATTGACGCCGGAAAGCCGCGACGCTACCGGATTGCCGCCAGCGGCGTAAACGTTCAGGCCATACGGCGTGTACTTCAGCACCAGATGGACGATAACGAAAACCACAAGCGCACCCAGTGCCAGGTTGGGGACGCCCAAAGTCCGGGTTATCGCAAAATCGCTGAACAGCGCGGGCAGGTTGTGAATGGCGATGCCGCCTGACACGATAAAGGCCAAACCACGCGCAACATTCATACTCCCCAGTGTTACGATCAACGGCGAGACATTGAGGTAACCCACAACGAAACCGTTCAATAGCCCCACTGCCGCACCGGCGGCAGTACCCGCCATCACGCCTAGGGTTATGGAACCGGTCGCCGCAATCACCATCGAACCGACCACCGCTGACAGGGCCAGCACCGACCCGGCGGATAAATCAAAACCACCGCCGAACACCACCACACTCGCACCCACGGTGACAATGGCCAGGATAGATACTTGATTGAGGATATTAATGATGTTCAGTGTCGACAGGTAGTTCGGATTGAGCAAGTAAAACACCAGCACCATGATGATGAAAATCGCTGGCACCGCGGTGCGGTCCCAATTGTGCTTGAACCACTCAAGATGATTAGTTTGCGCCAATTCTGATTGCGGCGGGTTCGGTTGTTTGGCGACCGACATGAAAAGATATCCCTCAGTTCAACCTCGTATCTCTCGCTTTTGGCGCAGTTCTCGGGTCTTGTCATTGTCCACGCGGCCTTCACCGCTGACGACGACACCGTAGACGTCAAGTGCGGCCCGCGGTGATACGAACCCATCCCTGACATCGAGGCCGACCCTTTCAGGGTCGCGTGTCAGGGGATCACCATAACCCGGCCCGCCCATGGACCTTATCTCGATGATATCGTCGGGCAGCACGCGGAAGAAACTATTGGGTTTGAGTTCATCCACCACACGATCTTCGTGGGTAATGGTTACACGGGTTGGTTTTGGGTCGTGCCCGCCGAATAATCCTGATGGCACGGAGTGAGCTTTGGTCCCCGAACCAAAGGCCACCGCCGTTATGCTGGGTGCGAAATGCTGCACCCTGTAAACGTGGCCCATGCCGCCTCTAAAAGCACCCGCACCGGCGGTATCGACCTCCTGCTCAAAGTGCAACACCCGGACCGGGTGGGTCAGTTCGGTTATTTCCGGATCGGGACACCGACCCATGCCCATTTCCTGAGCCGGTCCACCCATCTCCCATCCGTCATAGCCCAGGGTGCCGCCTGACGGTGTGCAGCGGAAGAAAAAGTCCAAGTTGACGTCAAAGCGCTGCTTTTCCGGATGAATATAAGTGATCATGGGGAAGAAAAGTTTGGTGCTCGGTGCTGCGATCTTTTCGGGAAGGACCGGCGCCAACGCCAGCTGCACGGCCTCTTGTACGGCTTCGGCCATGTTGCAGGTTGCCAGCACAGTGGAGTGGGGAAATGGCGCGTTCACGCAAGTACCCAGAGGATTATGAAACTTGAACGGCCGTAGCGCGCCCTCGTTGCTTTCGTGATGTTCGAGAATCCAGAACATTGTCAGCGCGGCCATCGAGCGGGTGAAGGCGTCGGTTGAATTCATATAACGCGGCGACGCCGGGTCGCTGCCCGAGAAATCGAACGTAATACCGTCGCCGCTCACCTTTACTGCCACCCGCACTGTCAACGGCCGGTCCGTGGCGACGTCGTCATCAATCGCCTTCTCGCCGTGAAATTCGCCGTGTGGGATGTCTTTGATGCGCTCTCGCATGGCGTGTTCGGAGGCATCCAAAAAGCCGCTGATATGGTCGTAAACAACGGCTGGTCCGTAGCGCTCCAGCAATGTCTTGAGGCCGCGTTCACC
>Ga0224512_10002406_pt1 | contig 17186 bp, 11 predicted proteins | sample SF_May12_sed_USG_4_FD_169103 | JGI IMG/M metagenome (GOLD analysis project Ga0224512, IMG submission 169103) | Sediment microbial communities from San Francisco Bay, California, United States - SF_May12_sed_USGS_13 | ecosystem: Environmental > Aquatic > Marine > Sediment | place: USA...
GCAACGCTGGCGCTAGACGCGATTCGCGAAGTCGGCCCGGGTGGGCATTTTTTCGGCAGCGCGCACACCATGGCGCGTTACCAAGACGCCTTTTACTCGCCGCTGCTGTCCGATTGGAGCAATTACGAAACCTGGCAGGAAGCAGGCTCGGCCGATTCCGAGCAGCGCGCCAGCAGGATCTGGAAGCAACTGCTGCGGGAGTATCGGTCGCCGCCGCTCGACGCGGCGCTGGACGAGGCGCTACGGGATTACGTGGCGAGGCGCAAGCGCCAGATCGAAAAAACCGATTGACATGTTCGTTGCCTTCGATGATACATCGTGTTAAAAATAGCCGTCACAAGCGATCCAGGACCCTGGCCTTTAACGGCCTCGACCTGACTTCCACAATAACAATCGATCAACTACAACCGAACCTGAGGTAATAAACACCATGGTGGACATCAAAGATCTCGAGAAGGCGGCCAGAGCGGGTAAGCTCGATCGTCGCGAATTCATCAAACGCGCCGGCGCGCTGGGACTGTCGCTGCCGTTCGCGACTTCCCTGCTGTCGCAATCGGTGCAGGCGGCGATGCCGAAACGAGGCGGCAAGTTCGTCCAGGGCAGCCGGCACGGCGGCACCACCGACACGCTGGATCCGGGCACCCACGAAAACGGCTTCATGCAGAACCTGGTTTACACATACGCCAACCACCTGTTCGAGGTCGACAATACCGGGGAACTCATCCCTGAACTGGCCGAAAGTTTCGAGGCCAGCAAGGATGCGAAGACCTGGGTCATCAGGCTGCGCAAGGGCGTCGAGTTTCACAATGGCAAGTCATTCGGCGCCGACGACGTGGTTTCCTCGCTGAACCACCACCGCGGCGAAGATTCTAAGTCCGCCGGCAAATCCCTGCTGGACGCCGTCGTCGACATGAAGAAAACCGGCTCGCACGAGGTGACCTTCAAACTTTCCGGGGGCAACGCCGACTTCCCGTTCATCCTGAGCGACTACCATTTCGCGATCCTGCCGGACTTCAACGGCAAGATGGACTGGCAGGCCGGTTTCGGCACCGGCGGCTATATCATCGATCGTTTCGAACCCGGTGTGCGCGCGACCTTCAAGCGCAACCCGAACTATTTCAAGTCGAACCGCGCCCACTTCGACGAGGTCGAAACCATTTCGCTGGTCGACACCACGGCGCGCCAGAATGCGGTCATGAACCAGGAAGTGCACGCGATCAACGGGGTAGACCCGAAGACCGTTCATCTGCTGGGCCGTAACCCGAGTATCAGTATCCTCGAAACCACCGGCACCCTGCACTACACCTTCCCGATGCGCGTCACGATGGCGCCTTTCGACAATTACGACCTGCGCATGGCGGTCAAGCTGTCGGTCGATCGCGAGCAAATGGTAAAGAAAATCCTGCTCGGACACGGTGCCGTGGGCAACGATAGCCCGATCGCGAGCTCGATGCCGTTCTACAACGACCAGATGCCGCAGCGCAAGTACGATCCTGACAAGGCGAAGTTTCACCTCAAGAAAGCCGGCATGGAAGGCGCTAAACTCGATCTCAGCACTTCGGAAGCCGCGTTCTCAGGTGCGGTCGACGCCGCGCTGCTGCTCAAGGATTCGGCCGCCAAGGCGGGACTCAACGTCAACGTCGTGCGCGAGCCCAAGGACGGTTACTGGTCCAACGTCTGGAACAAGAAGGCCTGGTGTGCCTGTTACTGGGGCGGCCGCCCGACTCCGGACTGGATGTTTACCGCGGCCTACGTCGCCGATAGTAACTGGAACGATACCGACTGGAGAACCGGTGCGAAAGCGGACAAGTTCAACCAGCTGGTGCTTGCGGCCCGTTCCGAGCTCGATAACAACAAGCGGCGCGAAATGTACTTCGAGGCCCAGGAACTGGTCAACGACGACGGCGGCCTGGTGCTGCCGATGTTCGCCAACTATATCCACGCGGTCAATAAGAAGGTTGCGCACGACGACAAGGTTGCCGGAAACTGGGAGAACGACGGCAACAAGAACGTCGAACGCTGGTGGTTCGCATAACAAAGGCCCGACAGGGAAATGGGCCAGGGCTCATTTCCCTGTTCGCTACGGCGAATAATAACAAGGCCAATCGATCGCAAGCGGTCGCTAAGGCTGAACTGAGGAGGGTTATGCAGTGCTACATCCGGTAGTCCGCACCATTTTGCAGAGACTCGGCCTCGGCCTCGTCACGCTGTTCGTGGTTTCATTAATCCTGTTCAGCTCGGTCGAGTTCCTGCCCGGCGATTTCGGCGAGGCGGTGCTGGGCCAGGCCGCGCTGCCGGAAACGGTCGCGGCCTTCCGCAAGGAGCTAGGCCTGGACCTGCCGATGCACGAACGCTATCTAGACTGGCTAGGCGGCATGCTGACCGGCGACATGGGCAACTCGTTCTCCGGGCGCGGCTCCTCCGGCGGCACCGACCGTTCGCGCCCCGTCATCGAGCTGCTTGCGCCGCGGCTTGCCAATACCCTGTTCCTGGCATCGATGGCCGCGATCATCTCGGTGCCGCTGGCGCTGTTTCTCGGTGTAACCGCGGCGCTTTACCGCAACTCGATTTACGATCGTACGGTCAACGCGCTGACCCTGACCACTATTTCATTCCCGGAGTTTTTCGTCGCCTACCTGTTGATTCTGGTTCTATCGTCTTTCCTGAAGCTGTTTCCATCGCTCGCGAACATCAGCCCCGACGCGCCGTTCTGGGAACGGGTTTTTCTGACCTTCCTGCCCGCGTTGACGCTGACGCTGGTCATCGTCGCGCACATGATGCGCATGACGCGTGCCGCCATCATCAACCTGATGGCGAGCCCGTACATCGAAATGGCCGAACTAAAAGGCGCTTCCAAATCTGAGATCATACTGCGCCATGCGCTGCCGAACGCCTGGGCCCCTATCGTGACCGTTATCGCGTTCAACCTCGCCTACCTCGTGGTGGGCGTGGTCGTGGTCGAGGTGGTGTTCGTCTACCCCGGGGTCGGCCAGCTGATGGTGGACGCGGTGACCACGCGCGACGTGCCCGTGGTTCAGGGTTGCGCGATGATTTTCGCGGCGACCTATATCCTGCTGAACCTGTTCGCCGACATCATTTCGATCATTACCAACCCCCGGTTGCTGCATCCACGATGAATAAAGAAGACGATATCACTCCCAGCGCGGAAGCAGAGCTCGCAGATCAGGGATTCTCCAAGGCCGATCTGGCCAACCAGGGATACTCGGCGGCGGCGGAAGTCACGCAGATCAGGGCGCGCCGTAGCTTTCGTGAAAACCTCTGGCGCGGTCTCAAATCGGCTCCACCGACCGCACTGTTCGGTCTGATCGTCATCAGCCTGTACGTCTTCTTTGCGCTGTTTGCGCCACTGCTCGCGCCCTACGGCGAGGCCGAGATTTTCGACCTGTCCTACGCGCCGTGGAGCGACGAGTTCATGTTCGGCACCGATCAGCTGGGTCGCGATATCCTGTCGCGCCTGATATACGGCGCGCGCAACACGGTCGGCATCGCGTTCGTCACCACGATGATCGCCTTCGTCATCGGCGGCGGTCTCGGCATTACCGCGGCGATCAACAACGGCGGCTGGCTGGACAACCTGCTGAGCCGTTCGGTCGACGTGCTGATGGCTATCCCGAGCCTCATCTTTGCGTTGATCCTGCTGTCCATGTTCGGCGCCAACACCTTCAACCTGATCATGATCATCGCGGTGCTCGATTCGACCCGGGTATTTCGCATCGCCCGCGCGGTATCGCTTAACGTCGTCGTCATGGACTACGTCGAGGCCGCCAGGCTGCGTGGCGAAAGGCTGGCCTGGATTCTGACCCGCGAAATCCTGCCAAACATCATGCCGCCGCTGGTGGCCGAGTTCGGACTGCGTTTCTGTTTCGTCTTCCTGACCATCGCCGCGCTGTCCTTTCTCGGCGTCGGCATCCAGCCACCGACCGCCGACTGGGGTTCGATGGTGCGTGAAACCGCGGGGCTGATCCAGTTTGCGGAATACGATCTTACCGCCGCGATGACGCCGATGCTGCCGGCGGCCGCCATCGCGCTGCTGACCGTGGCGGTCAATTTCGTGGTCGACTGGTTCCTGCATAAATCCAGCGGCCTGAAAGACTGAGAATGCAACTATGAGCGACGACCGAAAAGGCACGAAAGGCGATATCCTGCTCGAAATGCGGGATATCGTCATCGACGGTTACAGCGATGACCGCTGGCACGAAATCGTCAAGGGCGTCGACATTACCCTGCGGCGCGGCGAAATCCTGGGGCTGATCGGCGAGTCCGGCGCCGGCAAGTCGACGCTGGGCCTGGCGGCGATGGGCTTCGCACGCCCGGGATGCCGCATTACCAGCGGCAGCATCGTCTTCGACGGCATCGACCTGATAAAGGCTACCGAGGCACAAAGACGCGCCCTGAGGGGCTCCCGCATCGCCTACGTCGCCCAGTCCGCGGCGGCGTCGTTCAACCCGGCGCACCAGCTCATCGATCAGACGGTCGAAGCCACGGTGCGCAAGGGCATCAAGCCGGAAGACGAGGCAAAAGCCGACGCGCGTAAGCTGTACCGTGAACTGCAACTGCCAAACCCCGAGCTGATCGGTGATCGCTTCCCGCACCAGGTATCGGGCGGCCAGCTGCAACGGGTCATGACCGCGATGGCGATGTCGCCACGCCCCGACCTGATCATCTTCGACGAGCCCACCACGGCGCTGGACGTGACCACCCAGGTAGAGGTGCTCGCGGCGATGCGCAGGATCGTCGAGCAGTACAATACCGCGGCAATCTACATTACTCACGATCTCGCGGTGGTCGCGCAAATGGCCGACTTCATCAAGGTGCTGCGTTACGGTGAAACCATCGAAGACGCCGAAACCCGAAAAATGCTGGCTAACCCCGAAAAGGAATATACCAAGTCGCTATGGTCGGTGCGATCGATCGAAAAACCGGAAGAGATATCGGCGGACATCATCCTCAAAGTGGATCATGTCGACGCCAGTTACACCGGCAGCGCCAAGGTGCTCGATGACGTTACCATCGAGGTGCCACGCGGCCACACCGTCGCAATCGTAGGCGAGTCCGGTTCCGGAAAATCCACCGCCGCGCGCGCGATCACCGGGTTGCTGCCGCCGTCCAAAGGTCAGATCCTGTTCAACGGCGCGCCGCTGCCGCCGACGCTGAAGGAACGCAGTATCGACCAGCTGCAGAAGATCCAGATGATCTACCAGATGGCCGACACCGCGATGAATCCGCGCCAGACCGTACGCGATATCATCGGCAGGCCGCTCGAGTTTTACCTCGGGTTACGCGGTGCAGAGCGCGATCGGCGCCTGCTGGAGCTGGTGGAGATGATCGAACTCAACGAATCGTTTATCGACCGCTTGCCTGCCGAGTTATCGGGCGGCCAGAAGCAACGAATCTGTATCGCGCGGGCGCTCGCGGCCAGCCCCGACCTGATTATCTGCGACGAGGTGACGTCGGCGCTCGACCAGATCGTGCAGAAAGGTATCCTGGAACTGCTGTTGCGTCTGCAAAGAGAGCTGGGGTTGACCTATATCTTTATTACCCACGATATCGCAACGGTGAAGGCTATTTCCGACCAGATCGTGGTTATGTTTCAGGGGCGCGTGGTCGAGCAGGGTATGAAGAGCGAGATCCTGTCGCCGCCCTACCCGGATTACACCAAACTGCTGCTATCCTCGGTACCCGAAATGGATCCCGACTGGCTGACCGGCCTGCTGGAACAGCGTGCCAGGGAAGCCTCTGCCAGCCCTTAGCCGGCAACCGTCCGGTGTTTTCTTTCCATTACCTGGTCGACGCGCCGATCATCGACGTCGATGACTTCCCCGGACTGGGCGGCAACGCCAATGGACCCTCGCTGATCGCTGCCCCGGACTGGCTCGACAATCCACCGGGCAGGTACCTGCTTTATTTTGCACATCACGAGGGACGATCACTGCGTCTCGCCGCGAGCAACCGGCTCACGGGCCCGTGGAAGATGATCGACCCGGGGCCGCTCGATCTCGAAAACAGCCATTTCGCCGAATCCAGCCCGTCGCCTGACGATCTCGACCCCGAGGCACGAGCCTGCATCGATGCCGGCGCAGACGGCAGCTATCCACATATCGCATCGCCGGATGCATGGATCGACGACGACAATCGTCAGATCAGGCTTTACTACCACGGCCGCCTGCACAACGGCCTGCAACGCACTCGAGTCGCGTTGTCGCGCGACGGGCTCAACTTCAGCGCGCGCGAAGAACTGCTGGGGCTGCCCTACCTGAGGCTGTTTCGGCATGACGACTGGTTTTACGCGATCTCGATGCCGGGTCAGCTATACCGTTCCCGTGACGGTCTGAGCGGATTCGAGGCAGGCCCAAGGCTTACCGGCGAACCGATCCGTCACCACGCGATATTGAAACACGCTGGTCAATGCTACGTATTCTGGACCCGGGTCGGTGACCGACCTGAGCGCATTCTGGCGTCGACGCTAAACGTGGCGGCCGACTGGCAGGACTGGTTATTCGGCGAGACGCAGGAAATCCATCGTGCCGAAAGATTCTGGGAAGGCGCCGACCTGGCGCCGACCGCGTCGCGCTACGGCGCCGTCATGCAGCGGGTCAACCAGCTGCGCGACCCGGCCGTGTTTACCGAGCAGGAAAGGATTTACCTGCTATACGCGATTGCCGGGGAACGCGGCATCGCGATCGGGGAATTGCGCAAGACCTGACGCCTCCCGTCGGGTCACGATATCTGGCTAATCCTGTTCGAGCGGAGTGTGATTGAAACTCGGCAGCGCCCGGATAGCCTCCATGCCGCCCAGCGACTCGATCATCTTCGCCTGGTCGGCGAATGCCATCCGGTTGACGGCTTCGGGATCGAGCATGCGATAGAGCCGCGCGTGCAGCCCGGCGAGCGTATCGGCAAGGGCGGGATCGCCAGCCAGGTTACGCAACTCGCGCGGGTCCGAATCGATATCGAATAGCAGCGGCGGGTTTCCTTCCGCGAAATAGACATATTTCCACGGGCCGGTGCGCAGCATGTAACAACCGCAGGGGCTGCCGCCGTCGTGGTACTCGCTCAGGACCGCACGATCGGTTTGTGGATGGTCGATGAAGTCATGCAGGGGCCTGCCGCGCCACTCCTCCTCCCGCCTCGCGACCGGCATGCCGATCGCGTGCTCGATGGTGGACGCGATATCGACCAGAGAGACCGGGGTCCGGTTCACGCCCGCCGCAATACCCGGGCCGCTCAGCGTCAAGGGGATCCCGACGGAGTCTTCGTACATGTAGCATTTACCCCAGATGCCGTGATTACCGATCATGTCGCCGTGGTCGCTGGTATAGATGACCTGGGTGTTATCGGCGTAAGCAGACGCCTGCAGCGCCGCCAGCACCCGGGCGACGTTGTCGTCGAGGAAGCTGCACAGACCGTAATAATTCTTCAATCCTTCGCGCTCGCGATCGGGATCGAAATAGTCCGCATAATTCCAGAAGCGGCGCATCTCGTCGATCACCGGGTGACGCAGGTGCGTAGCGGGCTCGCGGTCGTAGGGCAGCGGTAACTCGACATCGCGGTACAGGTCGTAAAACTGTCGTGGCGCCGACAGCGGGAAATGCGGGCAGATAAACGAGACGAACAGGACCCAGGGTTTGTCCTTCGAGCCGTGCCGCTCACCGAACCATTTTATCGCGGCGGCGGTGATGTCCCTGTCGTACCGCGTGTAGCTGGTTTCACCTGGACCGAGCAGCGACGCCATCTCGACGGCCTCGGCAAAATCGCACATCGGCCTGCGCTGCAATCCCTGCGGCCAGCCCCTGCCCCCGTTCGCCAGGTACATCGGCAGCAGCGACTCGCTGAAACCGGTATCGTCGCCGGCCGAGCGGTAGTGAAGCTTGCCGATGGAAACGACCTCGTGCCCTTTTTCCCTGAGACGATGCATCCAGCTTTGCCACTGTCCGTGGTAGGGTTCCGCCGAGGACCAGCAACGATGTTCGAAAACCTGCGTGCCGGTGGCGAAGCTCGCGCGCGCCGGGATGCAGATAGGCGACGGGGTGTAGGCGTTATCGAAGCGCATGCCGATGGCGGCGAGCCCGTCCAGCGCCGGCGTGTGCGCGATCTCGTTGCCATAGGCGCCCATGACCGAGCGGGTGTGCTCGTCCGACATGATAACCAGCACGTTATCGTTCATCCCGCCTCCCCGGGAAAAAAAAAGGCTCCTTGCGGAGCCTTTTTGAAACGATTTCGGTCTAGGGTAACCACTGGCGCCAGACGTTTTCGTTGTTCTTCATCCATTCCTCTACCACCTCGTCGAGATCGCGTTTCTTGACGTCGATCTCGTAGATCATCCCGGCCTGCATGTCGTTGGTCAGGTTCATTTTCTGCAGCAGGGTAGCGACTTCCGGGTGTTCCTCGGGAAGGCTCACCTGCCCATGGAAATGGGTGATATCCTGGGCCCAGTTGGTCGCCGGCCACTTGGCTTCGTCGTAAGGCGGTAACTCGATTTCGACCAGGTCCAGCTCCGCGTGTATCCAGTGAGGCGCCCAGGCGTAGGCGACAAAGGGCTCGCCGCGCTTATACTTGGCTCGAATCTCCGCCCAGTGCGCGGTTTCGGAACCCAGCGCCTGGGCATGGAAATTGACGCCCAGCATATCCAGGCGTTTCTGATCGTCGCACAGCCAGGCCGCGACCGGGCAGCCAATCAGGTTCCCCTTGTCGCCAGACTCCAGGCTCTTGAACAGGTTCTTGTAACGGTTCAGGTCCTGGTAAGACTTCAGGGCTGGCGCGGAAGCCGGAATACCGCGAGAGCTATCGCCCTCGATGACGTAGCGTGGTACGAAGTATCCGCTGACGCCGACGATCCCGGTCGCACCGAGGTAGGCTACCGAACCGTCGCCACCAAATTCCTTGATGTATTTGTCACCGGCGGGATTGTAGGAGGGCCAGGATTCGCAGGCGAAATCAAGATCGCCGGAACGTACGCCCTCGAAAACACCTGGGCCGGACGGCATGGTAACCGTCTTGATCTTGTATCCCAGTTCGTTTTCCATGATGTATTCCGCGACGCGGCAGGTCACGACGCCGCCGGTCCAGTCGGGGTCTGGTGCGGTCAGGCGCTTGGCGGCATGGGCCGAGGGCACCGAGCCCAGGCCCAACGCCAGAACCGCCGTGACCAGCGCTGGTTTGAATTTTAACGACATGCTTTATCTCCTCTCTTCGGATATCATTTTTTTCCCGCTTGTCAGTGGCGGAATCAAAGGATAATACTGCCTGCCCGGCCCCGTGTCGAGTCCGGGCCGACGCGTGAAATCAGAGCATTCCCATAGCCTGGCGCTGGGTTCTGGTCCAGGCCTGCGACAGCCGGTCCAGTATGATTGCGAGCAACACGACGCCAAGCCCTGCCTCGAGTGATATACCGATACTGGCGCGGTTCATGCCATCGAACACCTGCAGTCCGAGACCCTGCCCGCCGATCAGCGGCGTCACGACCTCCATCGCCAGCGCCATCATGATGCCCTGATTGATGCCGACCATGATTGCCGGAATCGCCATCGGGATTTTTACCTTGGTCAGTGATTGCACCAGGTTGGCGCCAAATGAATTCGTGACCTCATTTATCTCGCTCGGAAGCTCGCGGATGCCTAGCGTGGTGCAACGCACCAGCGGTGGTAACGCGTATATCACCGTGGCGATGACGGAGGGCACCTGCCCGGCGCCGAACAACATGATAACCGGCACCAGGTAGACGAATACCGGCATGGTCTGCATGGTATCGAGAACGGGCCGCACCAGCGTATCGGCGGTCTTGCTATAGGCCGACAGGATCCCGAGCGGCACACCGATGACGAAACAGATCAATACCGATACGGTGACCGTGGTCAGCGTGATCATGCCGAAGCTCCACAGATCGGTGGCGCCAATGAAGAGCATGCCGAGCAGCGTCGCAATCGCGAGTCCCCTGCCGCTGAACAGGTAGGCGCCTAGCGTGAACACCGCGGTCGTATACCACCACGGCAAACCCTTCAGGAAGGTATTCATCGGGTTGATCAGGCCGTAGAACAGGCCTTCCTTGATGCTCTGCGTAATCGCGTAAAATAACTTGTCGGTAACGAGTTCGTCCATGTACTGGTTGACCGGGGTGCGGAAACTGTATTCCCAGTCTCGTGGAAACTTGCCGTACAAGTCGGTGTAGGCTTCGAGCAACAGCAGGATGCCGATCAAGACCAGGCTCGCAATCAGAAAGCTGCGAGCCAGCATGATGTCGCGCAGCCGCCCGGCAGTGTCAGTGTCGATCAGGGACACCAGCCTGCAGACCGCCAGGGTTACCATTAGCGCAACGAGGTTGCCGAGCGCCGCCACCTGGCGCCAGGCCCAGTCAATTCCATACTCGAGGTAGAGTATCGGTTTCACGTTCTCCAGGCTTTGCGGAAACAGGCGGAACACGTGGTCGTGACGGCTCGCACTGATATGCTCGCTATGTCCCATCGCGTAGGTAACCCGGTCGAGCATGATCGCCATCAGCACGATCGCGAGCCCACCCTCCAGCGCCTTGCCGACGTTGAGCCGCACCAGCCCCTGGTAAACGATGTCACCGAGCCCAGGAGAGCCGATAAAGGTTGCCAGCACCACCAGCGCCAGCGCCATCATGACGGTCTGGTTGACGCCGAGCTTGATCGACGGCATCGCCAGCGGCAGCTTGACCTTGATGAGCGATTGCGCGCGGGTGGCGCCGAAGGAGGTCGCCGCCTCGTCTATCCCGGCCGGAACCTGGCGGATACCGAGGTTGGTCAGCCGCACCACGGGCGGCAGGGCGTAGATCACCGTGGCCAGGATTGCACCCGGGGGACCGATGCCGAACAGGTAGAATGCAGGGATCAGGTAGACGAAGGCCGGCAGGGTCTGCATCGTATCGAGTATCGGCTTGATGACCGCTTCGAGGTGATCGTTCTGCGACGCGGCGATCCCCATCAGCACCCCGATCACGATCGAGATCAGTATCGAGATGCTCATCAGGCTTAGCGTTTCCATCGATTCGTCCCAGAAATCGAGCACCAGCCAGGAACCGACCGCGATGATCGCCAGCAGCCCGAGACGCAGACCGCCGTAGGCAAAAGCGGGCAACACCAGGATCACGAAAACGATTTGCCACTGGGTAAATTGCAGGAAATCAACCAGCACCGTGTAAAGCGCGACGACGCCCGCGGCGACAGCGCGCGTGGTGGGCTGGATGAAGGGTCTGACCCACTGGTCGAAGGCGTCGACCTTGTCCGCGAACGGAAAAGCCGCACTCCAGTTTTCCGGAAACACGGTCTGGGAACCGTGGATTTTCCAGACGATCAGCGAAACCAGCAGCAGCGCGGCGGTAACGACCCAGCCACGATGTTCCTCCCACAGGTTGCCTAAAAAACCCGATTGCTGCTGGTCGCCGAACACTGCACTCATTATTCTCACACTCACATCGGACCCGGCCTAGCTTAACGTCGATCGACAGGGCCTGCAACATCGCCGCGGTCGGTTTACAGGCCGTTCTGGATCAGGCTAAGATAGGCCGCAGTTGCGGCAAATAACGAGTATTACAATGTCCGAACCCACCAAGATCGTCTGCAGAAATATCTGGAAAATTTTTGGTACCTATCCGAAGCGAACACTAGAGACGATCGACCGATCGCTGTCGCGCGCCGCGGTGCAGGCGCAAACCGGACACGTCATCGCCGTCAAGGACGTCTCGTTCGAAATCAGGAAGGGTGAAACCTTCGTCGTCATGGGTCTTTCCGGTAGCGGCAAATCGACGCTGGTGCGCTGCATTTCGCGCCTGATCGACCCGACCGCCGGCGAAATGCTAATCGACGGCGAGGACATCATGGAATACAGCGAGGCCCGGCTAATGGAGTTGCGCCGTTTTCGCATGAGCATGGTATTCCAGCATTTTGGCCTGTTTCCTCACCGCAGGGTCATCGATAATATTGCATTCGGACTCGAGATCCGCGGCATGGATAAAAAGGAGCGCAGGATCCGGGCCATGGAGGTTCTGGAAAAAGTCGGCCTGCAGGGATGGGCAGACCATTACCCGCGAGAACTGTCCGGCGGCATGCAGCAACGTGTGGGTCTGGCCCGCGCGATGGCCGTCGATCCCGAAATCCTGATCTTCGACGAACCCTTTAGCGCGCTGGACCCGCTGATCCGTCGGGAAATGCAGGACGAGCTGCTGAATATCCAGGCCGAGGTGCAAAAGACCATGATCTTCATCACCCACGACTTCCTCGAGGCGATCAAGATGGGCGATCATATCGCGATCATGAAGGATGGTGAAATATCGCAGATCGGCACGCCCGAGGAAATCGTCGCCCACCCGGCCGACGACTACGTGCGCGAGTTCACCGAGGACGTGCCCCGCTACAAGGTACTGAGCGTCGGCAAGATCATGCGGGATCCCTCGCCTCGACTCACCACCGACGGGGTATGCTGCAGCCTGGGCGCCAAGCTGGATTCGCTGATCGACCTCGCAATCGAGACTCAGGGACCGTTGGGCGTGGTGGATGCAAACGGCAACATCGTCGGTGAAATCGACCAGGCGATGATTCTGAAGGCGATGGACAGTCGTTCCTGAGCGCAAAACTCGAATATCCGGTCTACCTCCCCTGCGCAAACACCTGATCGACAGCGCGCTGGCCTCGCACACGTTATCCTCGGAATATTATTAAATCGGATAACCGGTTGGCAACCGGGGATTCGACCCCGATATGGATGTCGCGCTCGCCGGGTACGAATGTTGCCGGGCCGTTACCGATGCGCAGGATTTCGGCCTTCCCGCCGGGGTAGCGGCCGTGCCCTTGCCGCCTGGAATGCGGAAAATTCTGCCTCCGAGCCAGTCACGATCCAGCCGGTTCGGCTGCGGCGCCAGGGTTACCAGTCGATCGGTTTGCGCTTGCGGAAAAAACCGCCGCTACGGGTTGCATCGTCGGATGTCGCGAGCCAGATCGCGGTATCCACTCCTTCTTCGGGCGACAGCTCGGCGTTGCTTCCGCCCATGTCGGTGCGCACCCAGCCCGGGCAAACGGCGTTGACCCTGAATCTTGCCGGGTCGAGTTCGGCGGCGTAGATCCGGGTCATTGCATTCAATGCTGTTTTCGACAGCCGGTAACCGGGGTAATTGCCCCCCATGTCCGACAGTTGCCCCATACCCGACGAGATATTGACGATGCGGGCATCGTCGACGCGCTCCATCAGCGGCAGCATCGCGTTGATGAGCATCATCGGACCGAGCGTATTTACACGCAGCGTCCGTTCCACCGCGTCGATATCGGCCACGCGAATGCTCGTCGAGTGCCCGAGGTCGCCATCGATCATGATACCCGCGTTATTGACAAGTGCATCCAGGCGGCCGTATTTCTGATCGATATGGCGCACCAGCGCATCGATATCGGACGGCGAGGTCACGTCCAGCCTGACACCTTCGACCATGTCGGCGGCCAGCGCTTGCGCCGCCTCGGTCGCGGCCTCGAGGTCACGGCCGCCGAGCAGGACGCGGTGGCCCATCGCAGCGAGCTGACGGCAGGTTTCTAGCCCCAGGCCACGATTACCGCCGGTTACCAGTATTACCTTCTGTTTTTGCATGATCTCTCCTCGGACAGGGTTTCGGGCATAATCTGCTGATTATCTTGCGCTCTTACAAGGGGAAAATGATGGAACATCACGCAACCTGAGCGGAGCGCTTTTTCTAGCCCGACCGCGAATTCAAGACCCTCGGCGGCCGAGGTCTGGCAACGACTCGACCAGTCCCGGCTGTTTCGAACCTACCCCTTTTCCGACCGGGAAGCCGTGCTACGCCACCGGGTACCGGCCTGTCGAAAGCGCCGAAGAGACGGGCAGACCAGGCTTTGTGCCGCGCCGTAAAACGCGCGCGATTCGACTGTCCGCGTTGTCCTGTTTCCGCTGAATGTGCAGTTAACATAAACTTGTTGATCCAGTCGGGTCCGCGCACGCGTAACCATGCAGGTTTACGGCCAGTGCACAAATCAGTGCTGAAAAATAAGTCGCATAGCTTTATGATTGCCGCTTGCATTCGCATTCCGCACATCCATTTACCAGTAAATCGACCGGACGAGCACAAGTGGCTGAACAAACCATAAACAGGCCCAAACCACGCCTCTGGCTACGGCTTTTGATCGTGGTGCTGCTGATCGCGGCGTTAACCGGCGCGCTGGCCTATCAGAAGACCGTTGAAATCCAGGCGCAGATTGCCCAGGGCAGTCAGCCGCCACCGCCCATCAGCGTCACCGTGGCGGAGGCTCGAGCGGGTGAATGGAACCAGCGCATCAAGGCGATCGGCACGCTGGTTGCCTACCAGGGAGTCGATATCACCAGCGAGGTCTCGGGCGTGATCAAGTCGATCAATTTCGATTCCGGTGACGAGGTCGAGGAAGGCTGGTTGCTGGTCGAGTTCGACAACCGTACCGAAATGGCGAACCTCGAATCGGCGCGGGCGCAGTACGACGCCGACAACCGCCAGTACCAGCGCCTGCTCAAGCTCAAGGACCAGTCGTTCGTGACCAATAACGATATCGACAGCCAGGCCGCGCTGGTCGACGTCGCCCAGGCCCAGGTCAACGTAGCCAAGACCGCCTTGTCGAAAAAGAGGATTTTCGCTCCTTTCTCGGGAAAACTCGGAATCCGACGCGTCGACATTGGCGAATATGTCGCCCCTGGAACCACAATCGTGACCTTGCTGAATTTAAACCAGCTCTACCTCGATTTCACCTTGCCGGAAGGAAATTTCAATGACCTGGTCGAAGACCAGTCGATCGAGTTCCGGGTACGCTCCTATCCAGATCAAAAGTTCACCGCCCGCGTCGAAACCTGGAATCCGGAACTCGACGCCAATACCCGGAATATCTCGGTGCGCGCCATCGTCGAAAATCAGAGGCGCCAGCTTGCGCCAGGCATGTTTGCCGACATGGAGGTGCGTTCACGTCGCCAGGAATCCGTGTTGACGGTCCCCGAAACGTCGATTTTCTACAATATTTATGGCCAGGCCGTTTACATACTGGAAAAACCCGAGGCCAGCGAAACCGATCCCGACCCGGACTATCGCCTTGCCGCGCGCAAGGTCGATGTCGCCTACCGCAACAACGGCATTGCCGGCATCCGCAGCGGCATCGCGGCGGGGGATCTCGTGGTAACGGCGGGACAACTCAAGCTTTATCCGAATCTGCGGGTCGCGATCGTCGACGACGTTCCCGAGTACCAGTCGAAAGCGCAGTAGGCGGTAATGTTCACCGATTACTTTATCAGGCGCCCGGTCCTGTCGCTGGTGATCAGCACGATGATCGTGCTGCTCGGTGCGCAAGCGTTCTTCAATACCCAGGTGCGGCAGTATCCCGAACTCGAAACCTCGGTTATTTCGATTACCACGGCCTACCCCGGCGCCAGCGCAGAACTGATTCAGGGCTTCATCAGCACCCCGATCCAGCAGGCAGTATCCAGCACGGTGGGCGTCGATTTCGTACGCTCGAGCAGTAGCAACAGCGTTTCGGTCGTCGAGGTGCATATGAAACTGGGTGTCGATGCCGATGTCGCGCTGACCGAAGTGAGCACCAAGGTCGCGTCGATCCGGGGCGAGCTGCCGGTGGAATCCGAAGACCCCGTCGTCGCCAAGCAATCCGCCCAGGGATTCGCGCTTGCCTACTACAGTTTCTATAGCGAATCCCTGTCGGACATCGAGATCACCGATTACCTGCTGCGCACGATTCAGCCCGCCCTGTCTACGGTCAAGGGCGTTGCCCAGGCGCAAATCCTGGGCGGCAAGACTTATTCGATGCGCGTCTGGATGGACCCGGTGCGCATGGCCGCTCTGAGGGTGTCGGCGGCCGATATCGTCGCTGCGATCGGTGCCGAGAACTACCAGTCTGCCGCGGGACAGACCCGCGGCAGACTGGTACAAACCGACGTCAACGCGGTAACCGATACCAGCGATCCCGAGGTTTTCAAACGATTCGTTATCCGCGAGGAAGGCATAAACACGGTCAGACTCGGTGACGTCGCCGATGTCGAGCTCGGCGCCGAGAGCTACGACTCGTTGGTTATGTTCGACGGCGTGCCGTCGATATACATCGGCATCAACGGCACGACCGACGGCAATCCCCTGACCACCATCCAGCTGGTCAACGAGGAACTCGAAGACCTGAAAAAATCCTTTCCGCCCGGGCTCAATGCCGCAATCGCCTACGATTCCACCGAATTCATTCAGGCCTCGATCAACGAAGTCATCATGACGCTCGGCATAGCGGCATTGATCGTGGTCAGCGTTATCTTTTTATCTCTTGGTTCGTTACGCTCCACCCTGGTGCCTTTGGTCACCATCCCGCTGTCGATCATCGGCGTGATTTTCTACATGCAGATCATGGGGTATTCGATAAACCTGCTGACCCTGCTGGCCATGGTGATGTCGGTCGGCCTGCTGGTCGACGATGCGATTCTGGTAGTGGAAAATATCTACCGCCACGTCGGCGAAGGGCAAAGCCCGCGGGAAGCGGCGTTTCTCGGTGCGCGAGAAATTGCCAAGCCGGTAATCGCCACGACGATGGTGCTCTGCGTCGTCTACGCTCCCATCGGGCTGCTCGGCGGACTGACCGGGGTTCTATTCAAGGAATTCGCGTTCACCCTGGTCGGCACAATCACCATTTCGACTATCATCGCGTTGACCCTGTCGCCGATGATGTGTTCGCGAGTCCTCAGACCGGCTATCGCCAACAATGCCTATGCGCGTTTCGTCAACAACCTGTTCGAGGACCTGCGCAGACGCTATGAGAATTTTCTCGCTGATTCACTGCGTACACGTTCGGTAACGGTGGTTTTCGTGTTGTGCGTAGTGGCGATGCTGATTGCGATGTTCCAGTTCGTCCAGCACGAACTCGCTCCCGAAGAGGATCAGGGTGTAATATTCGTTTTTTCACAGGCGCCGGATCACAGCAACCTGGATTACCTGAACAAGTATACCGACCCGTACATCGACATCTTTCGCAATTACCAGGACGAGTATCGCTCATCGTTTATGGCCAACGGCTTCGCCGGACCGACGGTTTCCTTCGCCGGGATGCTGCTGAAGCCATGGGAGGATCGCAGTCTGAACTCCAAGGAAATGATTCCCGAAATTCAGCGCGCTCTTGACCAGCAACCGGGGTTGCAGAGCTTCG
>Ga0224512_10002407_pt1 | contig 17175 bp, 13 predicted proteins | sample SF_May12_sed_USG_4_FD_169103 | JGI IMG/M metagenome (GOLD analysis project Ga0224512, IMG submission 169103) | Sediment microbial communities from San Francisco Bay, California, United States - SF_May12_sed_USGS_13 | ecosystem: Environmental > Aquatic > Marine > Sediment | place: USA...
CTATCGAGCATGCCATCGTCGTTCGCCGGGCCGGCAACGCTGTGTCGATGACAGAAGGCCGCGACCTTTGGTACGACGAAATGACCGATGGGCAACCGGCCGAATTCGAACCGGCCGTTATGCATGCCGAGGATATGCTCTACATCCTCTACACGTCCGGCACCACCGGGAAGCCCAAAGGCATCGTGCACACCCAGGGCGGCTATCTGGCCGGCGTGACGACCACCCACGATTACGTCTTCGACCTGAAACCCGACGACGTCTACTGGTGCGCCGCCGACATCGGTTGGGTGACGGGGCATAGCTACATCGTGTACGGGCCGCTCGCCAACGGAGCCACCGGCGTGATGTACGAGGGAGCCCCCAACTTTCCCGACAACGACCGCCTGTGGCGGATTATCGAGGAATACAAGGTCACCATCTTCTATACGGCTCCCACCGCCATCCGGGCCTTCATGAAGTGGGGCGACGAATACCCGGCCGGACACGACCTTTCGTCCTTGCGACTGCTGGGAACGGTCGGCGAGCCGATCAACCCGGAAGCCTGGATGTGGTACCAGGAACACATCGGCGGTGGTCGCTGCCCGATCGTCGACACCTGGTGGCAGACCGAAACCGGGGCGATCATGATCACCCCGCTGCCCGGGGTTGTTACCACCAAACCAGGATCGGCCACCCTTCCGTTCCCCGGTATCGAAGCGGACGTGATCGACGATGAGGGCAACTCTGTGCCGTTGGGCGGTGGCGGCTTCCTGGTGCTCAAGCGCCCGTGGCCGTCCATGTTGCGGACGATCTATGGGGACCCCGACCGGTACGTGCAGACCTACTGGTCGAGGATGCCGGGCGCTTACTTTGCCGGAGATGGGTGCAAGCGTGACCAGGACGGCTACTTCTGGCTGCTGGGCCGGGTCGACGACGTGATGCTGGTGGCGGGGCACAACATCTCCACCACCGAAGTCGAATCAGCCCTCGTCTCGCATCGAGCCGTTGCCGAGGCCGCAGTGGTCGGACGCAAAGACGAGTTGACGGGCCAGGCCATCGCTGCCTTCGTCACGTTGCGAGCCGGCGAAGTGGGCGACGACAAGCTCCTTCACGAACTCCGCGACCATGTTGCCGCCGCGATTGGGCCGATCGCCAAGCCGCAGAGCATCGTGTTCACCGACGATCTTCCCAAAACCCGCTCCGGCAAGATCATGCGCCGCCTGCTGCGCGATATCTCCGAAGAACGGCACCTGGGCGACGTGACGACGCTGGCCAACGAGGCAGTAGTCAAGGACATCGCCGAGAAATCCAGGGGATCAACCGCCTGAACAAAGCCGGAAACCGGGGGCGGTCCGACCGCGCAGGCACACCCTGCGGGTAACGTGTGGCGCAGCGGAAGGAGTTGTGCCGATGCAATGGCGAATGATGGCGGCGTTCGTCGCTTTGGCCTCGATGGCAGCAGCCTGCTCCTCGACCGAGGCAACCACCACCACCGCACCACCGACCGCCGCTGAATCACTGGAGGCCTCGGCTGCGACGATGGGCTCGGTGGATACAGTCCAATTCAGCATCGAGCGGGGTGGAGAACCGGTCTATATCGATACGCAGGGGTTTCTCGAATTCGTGAGCGCTACCGGGCGCTATGCGGCGCCGGGCGCCGCAGAGGCACTGGTGACGGTGAGCGCGCTCGGACTATCCACGGAGGTCGGAGCAGTGGTGATTGAGGGTGACACCTGGCTCACGAACCCGATTACCGGGACCTGGGAACCCACTCCTCCGGGCTATACATTCGACCCGGCCACCCTTTTCGATCCCGAAGTCGGCTTCCGGGCAATGCTGCAGGAGGGCATCCCCACCGTCCAGGACATAGGCGATGAGATCGTCGGTGAAGAGACCCTCCGCCACCTCCAGTTCACAGCATCAGGAGCACGCGTGGAGGTGATCACGGCCGGCATGGTGGCTGGTGTGGATGTAACCATCGACGCCTGGATCGAACCCGCTTCGGGCGAACTCCGGCGTGTGAAGTTCTCAACGCCTATTGGGACCTTGCCGACCGATTGGGACTTGACCTTCTTCGAATACGGAGCTGAGATCACTATCACCCCTCCTGACCTTCCCGGATGAGCCGAAAGGCCTCACCCAACCTCGTTCTAGCGGTCGTCGGCTTTGGGGTGTTCATCGCCGCCGACGATCTGACGGTGGTGGCGACCATGCTCCGCCCCATCGTCGGCGACCTGGGGATCGTTCTGCCCGATGGCCTCAATCAGATGGCCTGGATCGTCAACGCCTACCTGATCGCCTACGTTGCGGTGATGCCCTTCATGGGTCGACTCAGTGACGTGCTCGGCCGGAGGCGCATCTACATTGCCTCCCTGAGCTTGTTCCTCGCCGGCTCGATCGTCGTGCCGCTGGCACCCAACTACTGGGTCTTCCTGTTGGGCCGGGTGCTCACCGCCATGGGTGGAGGGGCACTGGTACCGATCGGGCTGGCCGCGGTTGCCGACGTTTTCGCCGAGAAGCGGCGGGCCCGAGCCCTCGGCACACTGGGCGCCATCGACACACTCGGTTGGGTATGGGGTCCGCTCTACGGCGCAATGCTGGTGCGTTTCCTGACGTGGCGCTGGCAGTTCTATCTCAACATCCCGCTGGCCATCCTGGGGATCGTGGCCGCCTGGTATCTGCTCGATCGCGTGGGCAAACCCACCCATGCCCGGATCGACTGGATCGGGGCGGGCACGCTGTCGATTGGTCTCGTCGCCCTCAACGTCGCCCTCCTCGAGTCGGCCCAGATCCAGAGCATCACCGGCCTGGAGGAGCTGACCGGAGCCGCCCGGCGTCCCATGTGGTGGCTCCTCGGGGTAGCCGCCCTCGCCCTGGCAGTTTTCGTCGCTCATCAGGTTAGAACCGACGATCCCCTGGTGCCCCTACGTCTCTTCAAAGGCCGCAACCTCACCACCGCCATCATCGTCAACTTCCTGGTCGGAGCCACCCTGGTCATCGTCATGGTCGACGTGCCGTTGTTCGTCAACGTGGTCGAATCGGGCATCGAACGTGCTGCAGTGATCGCCGGGTGGGTCCTGAGCGCTCTGACGGCCGCAATGGCCGCCGCCTCCTACGCCGGCGGGAGGATGACAGAACGGTGGTCGTACCGTCCACCGATTCTCTTCGGATTGATCGCAGTGCTGGCGGGTTTTCTTCTTCTGGGTACCGGCTGGACGCCCGAAACCACCTACCTGCGCATGGCGTGGCAGTTGGCCGTGTTGGGCGGCGGCTTCGGGCTGATCTTTGCGCCGGTCAGTGCTGCGGTGGTGGATTCGGCCCCTGCCGAGGAGCGAGGCGTGGCGGCCAGCCTGGTGATGGTGCTGCGGCTCATGGGCCTGAGCGTCGGTTTGTCCGGGCTCACCGCCTGGGGCATCTACCGCTACGAGGTTCTCCGCGAATCGATCGTGCTGCCGCCCCTCGGCGATCCTACGTACCAGGACGCCTTGCGCCAGGCCCAGGAGGAATTGACCATCTCAGCGCTGGCGGAGACTTTCCTCGCGGCTGCGGTCATCATCGCCTTGGGCATCGTTGTGGCACTCCTCATGAGAAAACCGCAAGCGGCTTCCACTCAGTCGGACCTATCTGGATAGAGGATCAGGCGGGCGCTGCGGCTGTAGGTGAGGTAGGAACGGGCCCACTCGAAGAGGACCACCGCTCGATTCCGGAAGCCGATCAGGAACAGAATGTGAATGAACAACCATGCCAACCAGGCCGGCAGCCCCCACAACCGGAGCCCCTTGATCACGGCAATCGCCGAACTGCGGCCTAGCGTCGCCATCGTGCCCCGATCGACGTACCGAAAGGAACGGGTCGGCTCACCGCGTAATGCCCGCGCAATGGAATCAGCGGCGTGCTTACCCATCTGGATGGCAGCCGGTGCGACCCCGGGCAGCTGTTTGCCGTCATCGACGACGTGGGCCAGGTCGCCGACTACGAACACCTCGCGATGGCCGGGAATAGTCAGATCGGGTTCGACGATCACTCGACCAGCCTCGTCCCGGTCCGTTCCGAGTTCGGACCCCAAGGGTGAAGCCATTACTCCTGCCGCCCAGAGAACCGTTCGAGCTTCGACGTGATCCTCCCCGAGGCGGATGCCACTGGCGTCGACGTCGTTGACCGGCGCTCCCGTACGAACCTCGACACCGAGGCGTTCGAGTTGCCGTTGTGCTTTGGCCGATAGCGTCGACGGGTACCCCGACAGGATCCGGTCTCCTGCTTCGACCAGGAGAACCCGGGCCTCTCTCGGGTCGAACCGCCGGAATTCATCCACCAGAGTGTGCCGGGAAAGCTCGACGAGCGCGCCGGCAAGTTCCGCCCCGGTCGGTCCCCCTCCGATCACCACGAACGTGAGCAAAGCACGTCGCTCGTCCGGGTCTTCAACCGTCTCCGCCTGTTCAAATGCGCACAGCACCCGGCGGCGGATCTCGAGGGCATCCTCGATGCTCTTCAGCCCGGGGGCGTGCGGCTCCCAGTCACCATGACCGAGGTAAGAGTCGCCTGCACCGGCTGCCACGATCAGATAGTCGTACCCGATTCTCTCGCCATGGGCGAGGATGACATGCCTCGACTCGAGATCGATCGACACCACCTCGGCGAGTTGCACCACCGTGTTGGCCTGTGTGCGCAGGATCCTGCGGATCGGCTCACCGATATCTATGGCGCTGAGCCCGGCCGTCGCCACTTGATAGAGCAGAGGTTGAAAGACGTGATGGTTGCGTCGATCGATGAGCTTGACGGCCACCGAGGCAGAACGGAGTGCTTTGGCGGCATACAAGCCACCGAACCCTCCCCCGATGATGACGACACGGGGTTCATTGGGCAGCATGACCACCGACTCTACCGAAGGCCGACAGGACGGTCTCCCTTCCGTCGGCTCTCCGAGCTTGAAGCCAGATGGCCGTGCGCAAAGCAACGCGACCCCTGAGTGATCATGCCGCAGCAGCGCCGACGTCACCTCGCGGGGACTCGTTTGCGTCACGAGCCAGCGCCTCGGCCAGATGTGTTCGGGTCCGGCCGCTACCGTGACGGCCCGGGTGGCGTTGAAAGTGGGACGATCGACAAGTTCGCGGTCATCGACCGGGCTAATTCATCGTCGTCAGCGCCCCACCGCAGCTAGCCGGACGACGCCTCGATACGCCCCGGCAGGGGCAACTGCCACCAACCCGCGCCCGGCCCGGCCGAGGTCCGCCGCCTACACATCCTTGGGGACCTTCCCCGTCCAGCTAAACACGTACCGCATGCATTTGTGGCCGAAGTCATCGGTGGGCGAGAACATGAGAGGACATCCCCCGTCGATGACGGTGATCCCCAGGCTCCGTCCCAAGGCCGCCGCCTCCGGAGAAACACTGCCTTGTCCGAAGGAACGATGCATCCATACCTGCTTGATGCCGAGGGCGTCGCACTCGTGCATCGTTGCCTCGGCGGTCTCCGGACGGGTGCCTATGACCACAGCTTCGACCCCCCCGGGAACAGAGGCGAGATCGTGGTAACAAGGATCTCCCTCCACCTGGTCGGCGTTGGGGTTGACCGCAAACACCTCGTAGCCCCTATCCCGGAGGCGCTGGTAAACGACGTTGCTTCCATGTCCTTGTGGGTTGCGAGACACTCCCGTGACGGCGATGCGCTTGTGCGCCAGGAAGTCTGCAGCCGCTTCCTTAATGGTGACCATCTCCAATCCTTCCGGTCGGTCGCCTCAGTATCTCTCCGGGGTTGAGCCGGACGACAGGGCCAAAGGTCAGCTCCCGTCCGGCTTTCGCCCCCCGCCCCAGAACCGGCACTAGGCTGCCGTCCCCTCTTGGCCTAGGCATCCATGACCACACCGTGGACGATCGACGGGAAGGTGAGCATCGTGACCGGCTCCAACACGGGGCTTGGTCGGGTCACCGCGCTGGAATTGGCCAAGCGGCGCTCCCACGTGTTCCTAGCGTGCCGGTCGGCGGAGAGGACGGTGCCGGTGGTCGAAGCGATTCGCCGAGAGGTCGGCCACGACCGGGTCGAGTACCTGCCTCTGGACCTCGCATCGCTGCAGTCCGTACGTGTTGCCTGTGACATGTTCCTGGCTCGCGACCTTCCCCTCCACGTTCTGATCAACAATGCCGGCGAGGCCGGGCAGACCGGGTACACCGAAGACGGCTTCCAGATGACGTTGGGAGTCAACTACCTCGGCCACTATCTCCTCACCCGCCTACTACTCGAGCGGATGCAGGCGTCGGCTCCGGCCCGGATCGTGCACGTGTCCAGCGACATGCACTACCGCGTCCAGGGCATCGACTGGGTGAAGGTCCGGAAGCCGAGTCGCCTGCCCGGAATCAAAGAGTACGAGGTCTCCAAGCTGGCCAACGTCCTCCTCAATGCGGCGCTCGCTCGAAGCCTCGACAGCACGAGGGTCACCACCTACGCTGTTCACCCGGGCGCTGTGGCGACCGATATCTACCGCCGTGTACCGCGGCCGATCAGGGCCCTCATAACCGCTTCGATGCTCACCCCCGAGGAGGGAGCTCGCACCCAAATCCGCTGTGGAGTCGATCCGTTTCTTTCTGGTGAGAGCGGCCTCTACTACGCGGAGGAGCGGGCCAAGGAGCCGAGCCCACTGGCCCGAGACGAGAGCCTGGTGACCGAACTCTGGAACCGCAGCGCGGAGTGGGTGAGCTACAACCCCTGAAGGTGGCCGACCTCAGGATCTCTTGCCAAGCAGCGCGGTTTGGTTTCGCTGCAAGGCAGGTCGGTCAAGGAGAACCAGCCCGGACCGGTCCGCGAGGTCGACCGAGATCTGAATTCCCTCATCTCCGCCACCGTGCACTCTCGGCTCTACGATCAGGAGAGTTCCCTCAGAGCGCAGCGCGTCGCGTACCTCGGTGAAGAACCCCGCCGGGTTGGCTAACTCATGCACTACGTAGAATGCCAACACAAAATCGACGCGCCCCGCCAGGTCGGACACGCCGAGCCGGTCCTTCCCGGCGACGCGAATATCCAGATGATCGAGAAGGCCGGCACTCTTCGCCCGTCTCCTCAACCCGGCCAGCATTCGTGGTTGAAGGTCGACGGCTACTACCGTGCCGGAGGTCCCGGCCCGTCGAGCAAGCTCGAGCGTGAAAAACCCCATGCCGCAACCGGGCTCGAGAACGACCATCCCCTCATGCACATAACGAGCGGCAAGACCGGCCGGATCCTGTAGCAGTTTGCGAAGTGGATTGGTGAGGACATAACCCAGCCACCAGGGACAAGGCTCGCCCTGGTGTCTGGTGGCCATCAGCGGTACTCGGGGTTCGGGTAATCGAACCGACACCAGACGTCCCAGAGCGAGCGTTGATTGCCGTGGGCGGCGACGCCGCCGGCATCTTTCAGCAGCCGAGCCATGTGCAGGAGATTCCAGGTCATGAACGTCGTGTTGCGGTTGGTGAAATCATTCTCCGGGCCGCCCGACCCGGGATCCAGGTATGAGGGACCGGGCCCGGCTTCTCCAACCCAGCCGGCGTCGGCCTGGGGCGGGATCACGTAACCCAGATGTTGCAGGCTATACAGCACGTTCATGGCTATGTGTTTGACACCGTCCTCGTTGCCCGTGACCAGGCAACCGCCCACCTTGCCGTAGTAGGCATACTGACCTTCGTCGTTGAGCTGGTGAGAGGTGCTATACACACGCTCGATGACGAGCGTGCAGAGCGAGGATTTCTCCCCGAGCCAGATCGGCGAACCGATGACCAGGATGTCGGCCGCATGCACTTTCTGGTAGATGGCCGGCCAGTCGTCTCGATCCCAGCCATGTTCTGTCATGTCCCCGTAAACGCCCGGCGCGATCTGGTGGTCGAGTGCTCGTAGGGTCTCCGTGTTCACACCGTTCGCTTTCATGATGGCAGGCGGCTTCCAGTTCGTCCGGGTCGTCGCCCTCCACGATGGCCACCTCGATGCCGAGGCGGGGCAACGCCACCTTGCGTCGCCTGGCCGATGTCGCCCACCGGCATGGAATGCGGCGATGTCCATCAAACCCTGGGGATGGGACACCTCAGGGGGTTTCTTGAGGGTGTAGTTGATGAAGAGCCCCTTGAGATCGGAGAAATCCCAACGGCTCTGGGTGCATAGTTCTTGCTGGAACTCGTTCAGTTGCATGGGCTTCCCTCCTCGATTGACCTTGCTGCCGGCCTTCAACCTGTCCCTTCAGCGCTGCATGCATCGCCCACCTCAGTCGACCGTCCTGAGTGCCGGAAAGACGATTATGCCGCGCAATCCTCGCGCTGGACGAAACTGGGTCCAGGCTCCCTCGCTGGGTTCGAGCAGGAACCGAGGCTCACCGTTGGTCTGGCGCTATCCGAAAATGGTCCGAGCCAGCGGAACTCTCGCTCGGGCGCTAACGCCAGGACCTTCGGCTTTAAGGTCATGCCCTGCGCACCCGGTGGCGTCAAAAGCACTCCAATGGCTCGCCGACTTCAACCCGGCCATTTAGCTAGAGGGGATTCGAATCCGGATCCGTCCGAAATCCGCCGAAACCCCCGACCAAGAGCTCCGGAGTCCGACGATCTAGACCTCGCCGGTGGCCCACTTCCGTGGCTCGCCAGACGCTTACATCGGGTCGCCTAGCCTGATGGGTATGAGCATCGAACTCACCACCGGACCGGCCGTCGTTCAGGTGCGGCTCGGCGGCATAGAGGGTCTGTTGGCCCTCAAGCGCCGAATCGAGAGTTCTGGGCGGTCTTCCGACAGAAGCGAGTGCTCGTCGTTGCGATTCGGGATTGGGACTATGCCCGCGTGATATTGGGCACCGGCGACCCGGAGGTGCATGCCTCCGCCATTTCAATGGTTATCACCTGCTCCGGGGGCGAGACAGTCGGCCGGTCGTCGGCTCCCATTCGCGCCGATGTTGTAACTTCCCGGGGATCAGCCTGCCAATGGTGAGCCTGGCGTAGCCGCCGGGGATGAGGGGAACTGCCGCCGAGTTGAGCCTGCTTTCTACTGTGGCGCCGAAAATCGACCAGAATGGAACTCAATGCCGGCCAACCTCACGCCCGAATACAAAACGGCTGAGGCTGCGTACAAGCGCGCCAGGGAACCGAAGGAACGGCTCGAGTTGCTACGCACCATGTTGCGGGCGTTGCCCAAACACAAGGGCACCGACCACCTCCAGGCCGACATCAAAACCCGGATCAAAGAGCTGACCGAGGAGCTCACCGGCCCCAAGAAAGGTGGAGTACGGCGCGGTCCCCCGACGTCGTTCCGGCGTGAGGGTGCGGCTCAACTAGCTCTCGTCGGACCGCCCAACGCCGGCAAGTCGAGTTTGCACGCCCGCCTGACCGGCTCCCATGCCCTGACCGGCGAATACCCGTTCACAACCCAGTTCGCCCAACCCGGGATGATGCCCTACGAGGACATCGCCTTTCAGCTCATCGACCTCCCCCCTATCTCCCCCGAGCACCCTATCCCTTGGATCGCTAATGCCCTGCAGCCTGCCGACGCTTGCCTGCTGGTGATCGACCTGTGTGAGGCGGGATGCATGGAGCGGGCTGTGGCGGTGCGCGAGCTGCTCGCCGTCCGCAAAGTCGTTCTGTCGGCCGGATGGCCGGGCGATGCCAGCGCCCCCCGGCTGCCGGTGAACCACGAAGGCGATCCATTCACCATGAGGCTCCCCACCCTGCTTATCGTCAACAAGATCGACAGGGTCGACGATCCGAAAACGGAGATCGACATCTTCGAAGACCTCACCGACCTGCACTATCCGTGGTTGGCCGTGTCGGCCACCACCGGAGACGGTCTGGACACCATCGGACAGTGGCTGTTCACGCGGCTGGGGATCATTCGGGTGTATACGAAGGCCCCTGGTAAGGCTCCCGATATCGACCGACCCTACACGATCGGGCAGGGTGGGACCGTTCACGACGTTGCCGAATTGGTACACCGTGATATCGCCGAGTCGTTGAGATTCGCTCGTCTGTGGAGAACCGGCACTTCCGTCGGCCAGCATGTCGGCGGCGACCACACGCTCCTCGACGGCGACGTCGTCGAGCTGCACAACTGAGCCTTCGGGGCGCACCGAGCCGCCTAGGTGCGGAAAGGGGGGCCTACCAGAATCGGCCGGGGCCCTGACGAACTACTTGCTGAGGGCGGGTGGCGGAGTTCGGGACCGCCACCCGCCCCGGTCGGGCGAACCAAAGTCAGTCGTCGTTGAAGCCGTCGCTCTCACTCCCGACGACATTGAAGTCCTCGTCGAGTTGAACATCGACTTGGCTGCCATCGACAAGGGTGACCTCAACCTCGTAATAGCTCTCCTCGTCCTCGACCTCGGTCTCGGTAACGCGACCCTCTCCGGTGTGTGTGAGGGCAACTGCGGAGGCTCTTTCAAGATCTGGACCGGTGATGGGCGTATCCCCACGATCGTCATCGGCCGCCTCGGCTTCCCGAGTGTTGAGAGCAGAGTGACCGGTCCGGAGGGCGGTATCGGATGCAGGTGCCCCGTCGAGGTCTGTCCGGGTCACGGTCACTCCCCCCGAACGCCATCGGTCGCATCAGCGGCAGGGGTGCTGAGCACAACCTCGATTACCGGGGCGGATGAGACCACTTCATCGAGAACGGCGACGTCCTGGTGGTCCCCTCCCTGGTGGTCCCCTCCGGCTGCCACCGAGATGTTGGCAAACAGGCCCACGGCCGTCATTGCCACAGCGACGACGCCAGCCAAGCGGATGTTGTGCTTCATGGTCTCTTCACCACTTCCCGATGTCCAAAAGCGATTACCACTCGGCGGTTTGTTGCCATTCATAGGACACAACACCTGACAGGAACCTGAACAACTAACTAGTCAGTGATTTGCGTCGGGGCCACCAGTTCGTTCGCCGGAGACGACGTCCACACCCGCGTTGCGCAAGTCGCGAAAACCCCATTCACCTCAAACACGCCCCCGACACTTGACAAATGTGATACCTTTCACTCGAGGTCGGGCGCCTTGGTGGGTATCCACCAGTTCGGAAGGCGGCTTGTAGCCGTTGGCTGGTTCGGGGCCACCGACTTCTGTGCCAGAACAATTTGGCCCAGCTGTCAGTGGGAGGCAACGGGGATGTGGCGGATAGATAGCTGTCTGTCGGCAATTAGGGGTGTCCAAAAAGACCGTCCTGGGAGGTTCGGCAAGCTCAGGCTTGGCCCCCGTGGCGGAGGCTTCAGATAGTGGCCCGCTGGCTAGTCGGATCCAGCGGGCGCGTTCGGGTCGTGGTGATCGCAATCGGCGCAGCGATCATCCTCGCCGGTGTCACGCAACTCCGCGACGCTCCAGTGGAGGTGTATCCGGAGTTCGAACCGACCCGCGTGGTAATTCAGACGGACGCGCTCGGGTTGTCCGCCGCAGAGGTTGAACGGTCAGTCGCGGCTCCGCTGGAGGAGCTCCTCGCCCCCACGCCTCTTCTCGAAGAGATTCGCTCCAAATCGGCACCCGGCTTGTCCCTACTCGAACTCGTGTTCCAATCCGGAACCGACTCCTTGATCGAGGGTCGGAAATACGAGGGGAAGGGAGGCCCCTCTTGATCGAATCTTGGGCGGCGCTCCAGCGGGTGGGCTCGTCGGAACCCTGGGCACAGGCTCGAGACGCGCTCGATCAATCCTTCTTCCCTTCGGAGGCGGCGACGCCGCACGAGCCATCCCGTTCTGGGCGCTGGGTCCTCGCGTCGCGCCCAATCAGTCGGGACTCAGCCCCGATTGGCAAGTGCTGCCCGCCGAAATCAATGAACAAAGCCACAGGGAGGTAGTGCCATGAAGTCGACGATCGCTGCGAGCATCAGGTTTCGAGGACTGGCTATTGCCGCCGCCGCCGCTTTGATGATACTGGGCATTACTCAATTGCTCGGCGCGCCCGTCGACTCGCTCCCCGAATTCAAGCCGACGATCGTGGAGGTCCAGACAGAGGCGCTGGGTCTCTCGGCCGAAGAGGTCGAGCAGCTCGTCACGGTCCCTCTCGAACAGGACCTCCTGAACGGGGTTGCTTATTTGCAGGGCATCGAATCGGTTTCACTTCCCGGTCTCTCGTCGGTGATCCTGACGTTTGAGCCGGGTACCGACCTGCTGGATGCCCGGCAGGTGGTCAATGAGCGCTTGACGCAGGCGGTCGGCGTAGCCGGACTTCCTGCAGTGGCAGATCCGCCACAGATGTTGCAGCCGCTCTCGTCCACGAATCGAGCCGCGATCTTGAAACTGTCGTCACCGGAACTATCTCCCATCGAGGTTTCCGTGCTGGCTCGCTGGGTAATCGGACCCCGGCTCCTGGGCGTCGAAGGCGTCGCCAACGTGTCTACCTGGGGTTTGCGGGACCGCCAGCTCCAGGTCCTCGTCGACCCGCCACGATTGCAGGAGGCTGGTGTGACCCTCAACCAGGTCATCCGAACCACCGGCAACGCCCTCGAAGTCTCACCCCTTACCTATCTCGAGGCCTCCAAGCCCGGCACCGGCGGGTTCATCGACACCGCCAACCAACGGCTCCAAGTTTTCCACGAACAAACCATAAAGACGCCGGCGGAGCTAGAACAGATTCCACTCGAGGACGAAGATGGGAATGCGGTGATCCTCGACGGGGGCGTGTTAACCCTCGGTGACGTAACCGAGGTCGTTGAGGATCATCAGCCGCTCATTGGTGACGCACTTTGCTCGGACGGCGCGTGCCAGTTGCTCGTGATCGAGAAGTTCCCCGGCGCCAACACCGTTGCCGTGGCCGAGGGGCTCGAGGAGGCGATAGAGGCGATGCGTCCCGGCATGGCTGGGCTCGACATGGACACGTCGATCTATCGGCCGGCCGAATACATCCAGAGCGCGTTTTCGAACATGTGGACGGCGGTTGTCGTCGGTGCAGCCCTGCTGCTTCTGGTTTTGGCCTTGTTCTTCCTCAACTGGCGGGCCGTCCTCGTATCAGCCGGCGTGATCGCCGTGTCATTGGCAGCAGCCGCGTCCGTGCTCGCGCTCCGGGGCGGGCCGCTCAACCTGATGGTCATGGCGGGCCTGGTGATGGCGCTCTTGGTCGTGATCGACGACACCATAGTCGACGTCGACCGGCTGACCGGTCGGGTGCAAATCGAGGACGACAAGGGACGTATCCCGGTGGCTCGCCGCGTCACGGCCGCTTTGTTGGCGACGCGGTCGTCGACCGTCTACGCGATATTGATCATCGTTGCGGCCTCAGTCCCGGTGTTCTTCATGAAGGAGGTCGGTGGCGCTTTTTTGCCGCCCATCGTTGCGTCCTATCTCCTGGCCATTGGAACTTCGCTCATAGTCAGTTTGACGCTGACGCCGGCGCTCAGCACTGCCTTCTTGGATGGAGATCGAGCCTCTCCCTCCATGCGCAGAATCCGCCATTTCTACGACGGAAAGATATCCGGGTTGGTGGGGCGCGCGTGGCCGGCTCTCGTTTTGTTCGTCGTGGTGGCGGCCCTGGGGGCTGTTTCCGTGGCGGTGCTGCGGACCTCGATGGCACCGCAGCTCCAGGAGCGCGATATCGTGGTACAGCTCAAAGCCGCGCCCGGTACATCACTCATCCGGATGAATGACATGACCGGTGACCTGGTCGACCGCGTCGCAGGTGTGCCGGGGGTTCGCACCGTGGGAGCGCACGTCGGCCGGGCAGTTACCTCCGATCAGATATCCGGTGTCAACGCCGCGGAGATCTGGTTCAACCTAGATTCGGCGGCAGCGTACACCGAAACGCTGACTGCCCTAGAGGACATAGCCGGCGACAACCCGGAGCTGGCGACCGCCGTGCTCACGCATTCGCAAGAACGAGTATTGGAGGTGTTGCAACGCCCCAGCAGCGATCTCGTCGTACGGGTCTACGGAGAAAACTCATTGATCCTGGATGAGAAGGCCGCCGAGATCGAGCAGCGCGTGAGCCGAATCGACGGCATCGACGATCTGCGAATCGACAACCCACCGGAGCGGCGGACGATTCGGGTAACCGTCGACCTGGCGTCCGCCCAGTCGGTCGGCCTCAAGCCGGGTGACGTCCGCCGGGCGGCTGCGGTCCTCCTCAACGGCATAACGGTCGGCAACCTCTTCGAAGAGCAGAAGGTGTTCGATGTTGTCGTGTGGGGTCGGCCCGATCTCCGAGAGAGTGAAGAGAACATCAAAAACCTCCTGATCGACACGGACGATTTCGGGCCCGTCCGGTTGGGCGCCGTCGCTGACATCGAGTCTGTTTCTCTTCCCGCCGTGATTCGGCATGAATCTGTGGCGTCTTATCTCGACGTCACGGCCAACGTGGGAAGCCGCTCCGTTGAGGACGTTGCCCTGGAGGTGGAGGCCGCCATCGATCAGGTTACGTTCCCGTTGGAACACCACGCTGAACTCCTTGGCCTCTTCGGCGAGAAGCGAACGCAGCGCTTGCTGATGGTGGCTCTATGGGCGGGGGCGGCCGCGTTCATCTTCCTGCTGCTACAGGCTGCCTTCGACAGCTGGCGGCTGGCGGCGGCGGTGGCCGTTGTGCTGCCCATGGCGGTGGCCGGAGGCCTGGTTGCGGTGTGGGTCACTGGTGGAACGGTCGGTTTGGGGTCTGTGGCAGGCCTGTTCGTCGTCTTCGCGCTCTCGGTTCGCCAGAGCATCGTGTCAATCCGGCATTACCAGTCCCTTCAGCGAGACGAGGGCGTCCCGTTCGGCCCCGACCTTGTCGTGCGCGGGACTCGAGACCGGCTAGGGCCCGTGTTGGTTACATTCGTGGCTGCTGTCTTCTTCCTGGTGCCGTTTGTCGTACGTGGCCCGTCCATCGGTTTCGAGATTCTGCAGCCGTCGGCCGTGGCCGCAATGGGCGGTCTGATAGCAACCGCTTTGCTCACGCTCTTCGTGATTCCGGCCATCTATCTCAGGTTTGGTCACGCTGAGGCACCCTCGATCTGGGGTGAGGAGTTATTCGACGTTTCGCTGTCAGACATCGAAGATCAAGCCGCGCTGGGGGCAGACGGATGAACATCACGCGGACTCGATATCTGGTCGGGACGGCGTGCGCCTTGATGATGCTCGCTTCTGCCTGCGGTGAACCGATATCCGACAAGTACTCGATCGAGGACAACCCTGTCACCTTGGAGGAGGTGCCCGGGTCGGAGTTGTGGAAAGTCACGCTTACCCAACGGGCCACCGAACGGCTTGGTATCGAGACGACCGAGGTGTCTTTGTCGGATAGCGCGCTCGTCGTGCCGAGCAGTGCTCTATGGCTGGATACCGCGGGCGTGTTCTGGGTGTACACCAGCCCGGAACCCAACGTCTATCTGCGGCACGCGGTCGCAGTCACCGACGACGACGGACTGTTTGCCAAGTTGTCGGAAGGACCTGCGGCCGGCATCCGGGTTGTGACCGTCGGTGTATCGGAACTGTTCGGCGCCGAAGTCGGCGTTGGGAAATAGGGGGCGACGGTCATGTTACGGAGGATCGTTGGTACCAGCCTCAGATTCCGGTTCATCGTTGTCGCGGCCGCCGCCGGTTTGATTGCGGCCGGAGCAACCCAGCTTCGGGATGCTCCCATCGACGTGTTCCCGGAGTTCGCGCCTCCCCGGGTCGAGGTACAGACTCCGGCACTGGGGCTTTCGGCCTCTGAGGTCGAGTCGCTCGTGACGGTACCCCTCGAGCATGTCCTCAACGGAATACCAAACCTCGACGTCATCCGGTCGAAATCGATCGAGCAGCTTTCCCAGATCGAGATGATATTCGAGGAGGGTACCGACCTGCTGACGGCCCGCCAGTTAGTCGACGAGCGGATCGCCACCATCATTCCGACCCTGCCGAGCTGGGCCAGCCCCCCTTTCATGATTCAGCCACTGTCGGCCACCAGCCGGACGATGAAGATCGGCCTGACCTCGGACACCTTGTCGACGATCGACATGTCGATGATCGCGTACTGGAACATCCGGGCGCGACTGTTGCGAGTCCCCGGCGTCGCGAACGTCCCCATCTGGGGAGAGCGGCTCCAGATGCTCCAGGTGCAGGTTGATCCGGAGCGCCTCAACCAGAACGGCGTGACACTCGAACAAGTCATGAGCACCACGTCCGACGCTCTCGACGCCGGTCTGTTGCCCTTCTCGGACGGCTCCTTCATTGGTCGGGGTGGCTGGTTGCCGACCGCGGATGAACGACTCAGCGTCCAACACGTCCTCCCCATCTTCACGCCGGACGATCTTGCTCAAGTCCCAATCCGGACCGGCCCGGAGGGCCAGACCCTCCGCCTGGGGGACGTCGCCGACCTTGTAACCGATCATCAGCAGCTGATCGGAGACGCCGTTATCAACGATGGCGAAGGGCTGATGCTGATCGTCGAGAAGCTCCCGTGGGCGAATACCCTCGACGTGACCGAGGGCGTCGAGGCAGCGTTGGAGGAATTGAAACCCGGCCTGCCCGGCATCGAGATCGACGCGGAGATCTTTCGTCCGGCGACTTTCATCGAACACTCCATTGAGAACCTAAGCACGGCCATGGTCCTGGGCGCCATGCTGATGATCCTGATTCTCGGCCTCTTCCTGTACGAATGGCGCACGGCCCTGATCAGCGTGGTGGCAATCCCGCTATCGCTCATGATCGCCGCTGTCGTCTTGCAGGCACGGGGAGCGACGATCAACACGATGATCCTCGCCGGCTTCGTGATAGCCCTAGGGGCCATCGTCGACGACGCGATCATCGATATCGAGAACGTGGTACGCCGCCTTCGTATTCACCGGACCTCGACGAGTCAGAAATCAACCGCTCGAGTCATCCTCGAGGCGTCGTTGGAAGTCCGCAGCGCCGTCGTCTATGCAACGCTGATCGAGGTGGTGGCCATCGCGCCCATCTTCATGCTCCAGGGTTTGTCGGGATCGTTCTTCCGTCCCCTGGCGACGGCGTACGCCCTGGCGCTGCTTGCCTCGTTGACGGTGGCACTCACTGTGACACCGGCCTTGAGCCTGATCTTCTTCCATAATCCCAAGACTTTGCGGCACCGGGAGTCACCGGCCGTCCCACCGCTCAAGCGGGCTTACACGGCGGTTCTCACGCGTATCATGGCCCGGCCGCGCAACGCCTACGCAGCCGTCGCGCTCCTCACGGTGACAGGCGTCGTGATGCTGCCCTTCCTGGGCCAGTCGTTGTTACCCACCTTCAAAGAGCGGGACTTTTTGATGCACTGGCTGGCCAAACCGGGTACGTCGCAGCCGGAGATGGTCCGCATCACGACCCAGGCGC
>Ga0224512_10002408_pt1 | contig 17171 bp, 13 predicted proteins | sample SF_May12_sed_USG_4_FD_169103 | JGI IMG/M metagenome (GOLD analysis project Ga0224512, IMG submission 169103) | Sediment microbial communities from San Francisco Bay, California, United States - SF_May12_sed_USGS_13 | ecosystem: Environmental > Aquatic > Marine > Sediment | place: USA...
TTCAATCATAAAAAAAACAGATTTACTGAAAGCTACTTAAGAAACTAGATCAGTTATTTTCATTGGTAAGAACTTTAAAGGTTTCTCTTATGGAATCGAGAATGGCATTCATCTGGGTCAGTGCCGTTTCCATCGCGATGAAACGTTCCATTAGCGATTCCCGTTCGCGTTCGAGCCGTAGGAGCAGCGCGTCGATCCGTTCCTGGGTGAATTCGTTCTGAGTATCGAGCGTCTCGATTTCGTTTTCAACCGACCCAGTCGTTTCATCCATGATACTGTCGACGGTGAAATAAAGCTGGCTGCCAATGCCCGTGGTGAAATTGATCTGCATTCCGCTTACATCTGTATTGCCGGTGAAGAGTAGTTTTAGCCCCTCCGCGCCGCTTTGATCCGTAAACGTCAGAATATTGTTGGCGACGGTAATGCTGCCGTCATCCGCGCCATCTGCACTGCCGCCGACGTTGGCAGACGCAATTGTTGTGCCACGGTTGATGATATTCAACTCCGTCAGGATCGACCCAGTGTCGTTGCTAAATGCTAGCGGCGTTGAGGTGTCGCTGGTGATCTGAAGCTGAAATGCCGCTCCAGTATTAATAATCGTCGCTGTCACGCCGGCGATAGCATTAATCGTATCTTTGAGGTCTGTAATGCTCTCTCCCGTGGTGTAATTGACGGTGCCGAGCAAAGTGGCGGTATCATCGCGGATTTCAAAAGATCCGTCACTTATTGCCAGGTAGCTTCCCATGGAGGAGGAGGTGTTGACAGAATTGTTGGTCGCGGCGAATAGACCGGTACCAACATCAATAGTCAGGTTACCGCTGCCCGGACTGGTAGAAGCGAGCGAGGTGAATGCCAAATTTCCGACCTGAACATTGGTCGCTCCGTCATTCACGAAAATGTTGACTGTATGCGGACCACCGTCATCAAGGTCGATTCCGGTGATGTCCGAAACTATTGGCCCCGCATCAACCTGGAAAAGGATGCCGGCTGCTGTATCGAAATGCGCTTCACCTGAAACGTTGCTAGTGACACCAAGGGTCAATAGACCAGATGCCTGGTCATAGGCGCCGGCGGCGATCAAGGCATCGACCGTCGCCTTCTCGATCCCTGAGGATGGTGTGGTGACGCTTGCGCCAGTCAGAGTTGTATTCACATGCAGGCTAGAAACATCGAGGGTGCCATCAGAGATGTCAGTGCCGCGCAAAAATCCATTATCGCCCGATAGGGTAATAGTGCCCAGGGTTGCAAATGTCACATCAAGGGTCTCACCGGGGCCCAAATCGCCGGCCCCAACCAAGTCATCTAGGCTGGCTGTGATATTGACACTTTCCGCTGTGCCCGATGTCAGGTCTATGAGAGTCAGGGTCTCAGTAAGCGAGTCGTAGGAATACCGGAGCGCGCTGCCTGTCGGAATGCTGCCGGTGAGGGAAATGGCACTGAAGCCGTCTTCTGTCGGGCCGTTTGTGTCCGCCTGGGTCAAACTGATCGATTCGCTCGCGCTAACTTCATTCCCCTGGTAGAGCTCGGTATACGCGATATTGATTGTGTATCCGTCAGGGTTGTACGCGGTCTGACCAGAGAAACTCAAAGGGGTCAGGCGCGGATCTGTGGATGAAAAATCGAAACTGAAGAGGCGACGCACATCTTTGGCGTTGTTGAGAAGTGCAGTATCCAATTTGCTGGAATCGATTTCCAATGTGTCGCGTAGAAGAGGGTCAGATAGGGCAGAATTATTAACGAAAGTGATCCCGATCTGGGCGAGTACAGAGTATTCCTCGCTCACGCCAGCCACGCCAAAGCCAAGCCCTTGGGCAATCTGGCGTTCGATATTATCCAATGCCACTGAACTCTGGAGGACGGCTTCTTCGGGGAACTCACCTGTAGCCTCGTCCATTTGTGTTTGGCTGTTGATGAAGGATTTCAGCGCGTTGTAGGCATCGACGAAGGCGGTTATTTGTGACTTAGCGGCAGATAGATCCTGCTCAATATCAATCTTGATATTGCTGCCAGTTTCCTTCTGAAAAAGGGACAGCGTAATACCCGCGAATAAGTCGTCAATCGTATTGGTATTCCGTTCAATAAGGAGCCGAGAGTTATTTATCCCAAGGTCCGTCAGAACTGCACCCGTTGCCCCTTGTTCGGACATCGTGAAAGCGTCGCCAGTGGTCTCAATCTTGAGCCTATACTGGGCGCCCTCCTGGACAACAGATGCGGATATGCCCATGCCCTGGAGTGTGAGGTCGTCATTGATGTTAGAGACGAGGTTGGTGATTGAATCAGAATCTGAGTACACCAGATCAACGGTCGTCGTTCCGTCGTCAAAGCGCAATGTGCCCGAGGATCCAAGGGTAGTCGCAGCACTGCTTTGCCGCGCAGATTCATAAGTTGTATTCGTCTTGTCGAGAAGCCCGTCGGCGTGAATTTGTGCCATTTGTGGCGTCTGCAGCTCATTTTTCAGGTTGCCTATCCCATCCAGGATGCCAACCGTTTGCAACGGGCTGTTAGTAGTGTCCGATAGGGCGATAGGGGAACCTGCAGTGTCCTTATTTAGAACCAGATAATGCTCCGTCGCGCTGACCGTGACGATACTAGCGGTAACACCTGTGGGATTGGCACCAGCATTAGCGGCATTGATTCGGTCGCGCAGGGCCAGCATGCTGTCCTGTGCGGAAACAGTAATAGTTGTCCCTTCGATCTCGAATTCATCGCCGTCGCCAAAACCTAGGGCGACACTCGAGTCGGTAACAGAATCGCTGGAGATTTTCTGAGAACGGGCAACCTGGAGGATTTCTACTTCGTGGCTGTCGGCCGCCGCAGAGTTAGACACCGTAACACCGATCAGATTGGCTGCCAGTGATGGCGCCGTTCCGTCGGTTCGGCCCACAGATGCAAAAGCCTGCTTGGCTGCAAAGACGTCCTTGGTATTGTCGAAACTGATAGCCCCGCGCAACGTATCAAGAGAACTCTGAAATGTGCCAAGCAGGATTTTGAGGTCTTGATAAGCGGCAATCCGTAATGCATTGGTCTCGATGTCCGCTTCCATCCGATCCACCGGAAGTCGGTGCGCGGCGATGACGTTGTCAACAGCAGAAACAAAATCGATCCCTGATCCAAGACCGGAAAAAGAGGCCCTGCCACTTTCATCGACTGTCAGACTATTGAGATTGAGTTCAACCAAACTACGCTCCTCGGGGGCCCAGCGCTTTCAAAAATTCAAATAAAATTCGTATTAATATTAAAAAAAGAAACGGAGAGGGGAAAATCCCCTCTCCGTCCCGTAAGCGATTACTGGAACAACCGCAGCAAAGCCTGCGGCACCTGGTTTGCCTGGGCAAGCATGGAAACGCCAACCTGCACGAGAATTTGTTTCGACGTGAAGGTGGTCATTTCCGATGCGATGTCGAGGTCCATCAGGTTACTCCGGGCAGCCTCGGAGTTCTCGATGGTTGTCGCCAGGTTATCGGAAGCAAACTCCAGCCGGTTCTGCGCGGCGCCGACCCCGGCGCGAGCGCCGTTCAACGTATCGATAGCCGAGCTTACGGCAGTGGATGCCGTATTGGAGTTGTCAACATCCGTGATGTCGGTGCTGAGCAGCCCAAGCGACGCGGCATTTGCCCCCTGGACCGAGATGGTCACATCATCGACGTCGATTTGGTTCCCGGTTCCCAGCTTATAGGTAAAGCTGGTCTCGGAGTTCGCCGTCAAATCGCCAAACACCAAAGCACCAAGATCGCCTACGGAAATCGAGTCGGTTGCGGCACCACTGACGAAAGCCGTTGTGACGTCGAAGGTAAGGGTGAAATCGGCGCCCGATCCATCAGACAGAGTTACGGTCTTGCTGCCAGTTGCACCGTCAAAGGAACCTGTGAAACCGCCAATATTGAGCACTATCGCATCTGTATCGGTGGTCGTGATGGAGCCGCTGACGGCAGCCAGATTCTGAACAGCCGAAGACGAGTCAGCGAGGGAAATTTCGATGTTCGTCATCGCACCAGTAGCGCTTGTAATCGTTGCTGCGTTGGTTGGATTGATGTCGGTCCCCTTATCGAACGCAGAGTCCAAGGTAATGACAACGCCCAAAGAGGTAAAATTTGCAGTCTGGGTTTCACCGGCTACGATGGCTGTTGCTCCGACATCGATGCTCTCGCTATTGCCCTGCGTCAAGTTGGTGACGGTCAATAGGTTGGTGGCCGAATCGTAACCAATCAGCAAAGAATCGTTGCCGACCCCAGCTTCGAGAGCGATGGAGGCGAAACCGTCCGCAGCTTCCAGAAAATTTGCGCCAGAAGCTTGGCCATTGGCAACAGTCCCCGGGGGAGGACTCACCAAGTTCACACCGTTAAATTCGGTGTCGGCAGCGATACGATCAATTTCAGAGAGTAGGGACTGGTATTCGGTATCGAGGAACGAGCGTTCCGTCGTCGAAAGCTGTCCCGAACCCGCCTGCACTGCAAGGGTTTTCATCCGGACGAGAATGTCCGAAATCCTGGCCATGGCGCCGTCGGCGACTTGCAGCATTGAGGTCGCCTGGATCGCGTTGACCTGAGCCTGCTTCTGGGCCTGGACCTCGGCGTTCAAACGAGAGCCGATGGCCAGGGACGCGGCGTCGTCCTTAGCGGTAAGAACGCGTGTGCCCGCAGACAATTTGGCCAGAGAGCCCGTCTGCATGCGGTCGTTCACGGTCAAGTTACGGTGAGCAACGTTCGCCGCATAGTTGGAGATAACGTTAAGAGCCATAATATCCTCCTACATGGATAACAAATTCGGCTTCCTGCCGAATGAACGACACCTTATGTCTCAAGTGTTAAGAAAAGGTTGTCGTAACTTCTTTGGTGCGCCCCTATTCGAAGGTTGTCTCTCAGCCGGGGCGTGAAGCCATCAACATCTAAGCAAGATTCTCGCCAATTGCCGCCGCCCGAGATTCTGCGGTTCCAGAAATCAGCAAGTTAGTGTCACTAGGAAAGAATTGCCCGATGGGAAAAATTTTACCGGCTGTTGAGGCAATATTTGCCGAGCTTCGCATTTCTTGATCAGGGCCATGAAGCTCAGCTTCGTGCTCCGAAAAGAATGTGATCGAACAAATCTAGATCCGTGAGAACAAGAGCCGCGGCTCTTTTTTTAACAAAATATAAAGGACAATCTGCCACCTTTGGGCCACGCGTAAAGCGCCAAAAAAATCTTTTGGGGTCCTCATTTTTCCGTGCGGAACAGTCGTGATCCCCTATGGAACAAAGACTGCCCAAATGGGAAGTGCCACAAGTGGGAAGCATAAAATGTCACATATATTTAGTGACAGCCAATCAGCAGTCTCATCCTCTTCTGCCTCCACGGTCGCGCTTGTCGAAGCAGGCAAGCCTATGCAAATTGTCGAAATGCTCTCGCGTGCGGTGCAGTTTCATCAGGCAGGGTGCCTAGAAGAGGCGGAGGGCCTTTACCGAGAAGTGCTTTCCAGGCAGCCGAAAAATGCTGATGCACTGCAGTTTCTAGGCGTTGTTAGCTATCAAAAGGGCGACAGCAAGAATGCAATCTTATTGCTTTCAAAAGCGTTGAAGATGGCGCCTTCAAGCCTCAGTTGCCATAATAACATTGGTAGTGTTTACAGCAAAATCGGCAACTATAAAAAAGCAGAGTTCCACTTTCGCAAAGCGTTGAAAGGGGGAGGGGGGTCGGCTGAAACTTGGCATAATTTAGGCCTTATGCAGCGTCGTAAGGGGGACCAAGAAGCGGCGCTCAAGCATTTCACCAAGGCAAACGAAATTGATTCGAATTACGCCCCGCCTCTCCGGGAGATGGGCATCATTTATATGTTGCGGCATGATTTTTCTGCGGCCGAATCGGCCTACCGTGGATACCTTGCCTTAGCGCCTCATGATATGGCGATCTGCAACAATCTTGGCTACGTGGTTCAGATGCAGGGCCGCCTGGGAGAGGCGGAAGCATTGTTTGCGCAAGCCCTTGAGCAGGGTAGCCAATCCTCGGAGTTGGGCTACAACATGCGTTTGTTGTTGATCGGCCAAGGGCGAACCGAGGAAGCGCGGAAGTTGTTTCGGCAGCAGTTGCGCGACGATCCCGACACATGGACCATCGAGTTAGGCCTTGCCGTGGTCATGGCATCAAGAGGTATTTACGACGAGGCACTTCAGAACATGAAGGATATTTTGGAGATAATTCCTGATGATGCTGCAGTTTGGACCGGCATAGGCATGACTCTCATTTCCCTTAATAAATTTGAAGAAGCTATCAAAGTTTTGGAGCGGGCAATCGAAATTGATCCAGAGATGGCGATGGCTCACAACAACCTCGGAAGCGCCTACATTCAGTCTAACGTGCCAGGTGTTGCTGCCCATCACCTTAAGAAGGCGATCGCTTTAAAGCCTGATTATATCGACCCTTACCTCAACCTTTGCAGAGCGTTGCGTAGTATTCACGAATACGATCAGGCTAATTTTTTTGGGCGGGCTGCCCTAGATCTCAAGAGTTATGAGGGCAGATTTTTTGCCAGCCTTCTTCAGGTCTTTCGGGCAACTGCGGATTTTGATGCGTTAGAGAGGCTTGGCAGTATTTGGGAAAACGCCATCGCTCTGGATAAGAAGCATCTGCCCACAATCTTTCTCGATCTGCTCGTGTGCTCCAGCACAGAGCAAGAGCTGCAGAAGTTTTTTGATCTGATCGCGATTTGGGCGGAGATGGTCGAGAAGGAGGCAGCCCAGGCCCCGCTGCCGGCCCGACAGCACAAGAAAAGTAGAGCAAAACTGCGTGTGGGCTTCCTATCTTCAGATTTGAGAAAGCACTCAGTTTCGCGATTTCTCACGCCCTTGATGCTTCACTATGACCGTAACCGGTTCGAGTTCTTCTGTTATTGTCCTGTACAATGCATTGGAGACCCAATTCAGGTTCTCATCCAGGAAAGCGTTGATAGTTTTACTTTTGTCAATGATATGTCTCCCCGCGAAATTGCGAGCGTTATTCAGAAAGACGACGTTGACATTCTCTTTGAGCTCAACGGGTTTACAACCCATAGTAAGTTGGAAGCTTTAGCGTATCGCCCGGCACCGGTGCAAATGTCGTGGTTGGGCTACCCGTTTACTTGTGGGCTATCGACGATCGACCACGTCGTAATGGACCAATATGTTGTGCCAGAGGACGGCAAATATCTGGTGGAAGAGCCTATCATCATGCCGGACGCTTGGGTTTGTTTCGGTAATTTTGCTGATGTTGAGATCACACCTGGCTTGCCCATGGACCGCTATGGTTCGGTGACCTTCGGGACTCTGAATAATCCCTACAAATACACGCCGGAGATGATCTCCAATTGGGCCCGGGTCATGCGGGAAGTGCCGAATTCCCGCTTCCTGATCGTTAGGCCTGAAGCATGGTCTTTGGTGCTTTGCAAAAACATGAGTAATGAATTCGCGAAACATGGAGTTGATTCCGACCGGCTCTTTTTCTTCGACAACAAGACGCAAAAAAAGAACCATCTTTTTTACTATAATGAAATCGATATAAGCCTCGATACGTTCCCGCTGACCGGGGGCACGACTACCTGTGAAGCACTTTGGATGGGGGTCCCTGTGGTGTCCCTGGTTGGATCTGCCTTCCAGCAGCGCATCAGTTACTCGGCCTTGATGCAGTGCGGGTTGGACGAGCTTTGTACTTTCGATACCGAAGGTTTCGTTGCCAAGGCTGTGGAACTCGCAAATGACCGCGAGAAGCTACTGCTCTGGCGTCACGAACTTAGGGATCACATGGCGTCTCTGCCGCTGTGTGATCACGAGCGATTTGTCCACCAGTTCCAGGAAATGTTGGACCAAGTCGCGAAACATCATGGCCTCAGATAGGAGAACGTCACATATGAGCGTTGCCGACGACCGGCCGCAATTTGAAGAGCAAAAACGCGTCGATGCTTCAGAAATGGCCATCGACCGGGACCTCAAGCGCAAGGCGCTCGATGTGGTGATCGAATCCGATCGCCACAACTGGTCCTACCAATGGAGCTGGCTGGGCATCCCTATCATACAGATGCCGCCCGATGTCATCGCCACCCAGGAAGTGATCTGGGAGACCCGCCCGCAGGTGGTGATCGAAACCGGCATCGCCCGGGGCGGTTCCCTCATCCTTCATGCATCGATCTTGGAAATAATCGGCGAAGGCCTCGTAATTGGCATCGATATCGATATTCGCGACCACAACCGGCAAGCCATCGAATCCCATTCCCTTTCGAAGCGGATCACGATGTTCGAAGGCTCATCCGTGGACCCCTTCCTGGTCGACCGCATCAAGGCTGAGACTGCTGGTGCTGAAAGGGTAATGGTAATCCTCGATTCCAATCACACGCACCAGCATGTCTTGGATGAGCTTCGCCTGTATTCCCCGCTGGTCACCGAGGGACAATTCCTCATCGTTGCTGATACGGTTGTGGAGGATTTGCCTGCTCAGGAACACCGTCCGCGGGCTTGGGGGCCTGGCGACAACCCGGGGACCGCATGCGCCGCGTTCCTCGAGGAGAACGACCGCTTCATCCGTGATCGGTTCATGAACGAAAAGCTCTTGATCAGCAGCTCTCCGGGTGGGTACCTCAGGTGCGTGAAGCCATAGACACCCCAGCAGAGGAGACCGCACCGGTGGTGCTGTGGGGCGCCACCGGTCAAGCCAAGGTCCTGCGTCCGATCATCGAAAGGCAGGGCTATTCGATCGCCTATCTTTACGACCGGAACCCCTCCGTACTGCCGCCGTTTGAGGGGGTTCCCCTGCTTAGCAATCTTGCGGAGTTCGAGTACTGTCTGGAGCAAAACAGTGCCGCCCTTTATGGTTTTGCGGTCGCCATCGGCGGAAATCTCGGATGCGAGCGCCTGGCCATTGCTGGAAAGCTTTCAAGCTTTGGCTTAGGCGCGCTCACGCTGATCCATGAGCGCGCCTGGGTGGCGGAAACCGCGTGGATCGGCGAGGGTTGTCAGATTCTCGCGATGGCGGCCGTTTCCGAGGAGGCCCGCCTGGGCCGCCAAACCATCATCAACACTCATGCGTCTGTGGATCACGAATGCGTGCTGGGAGCCGGGGTCCATCTTATGCCCGGGGCGACCCTGGCTGGCTGCGTACGGGTGGGAGATTGTGCAATGATCGGCTCCGGGGCCACGGTCTTACCGCACGTTACCATCGGTGCGAACGCGGTCATCGGTGCTGGTGCGGTGGTGACCCGCGACGTGCCCGAGGATGAGGTTGTCGTCGGTGTCCCGGCCAAGCCGCTTCTAGCAGAGGCGCCAACGGCAGTTGGGGCTGGCCGATGAAGCAGATCCCGGTTGCCGGCCCTTCGATCACCGATCTGGAGATCGACGCCGTCCGCGAGGCGGCGGCTACCGATTGGTACGAAGGTGCCGGTCGGGTCAACAGGCGCTTCGAGGAAGCGTTTGCCGACTACCTCGGTGTCCGGAACGCCATTTCCCTGCCGTCCTGCACTTCGGGTCTCCACCTTGCCTTGGCGGCTCTAGGAGTCGGCCCGGGGGACGAGGTCATCGTTCCCGACATCACCTGGATCGCCAGTGCTGCTCCGATCTCCTACGTGGGCGCGGAGCCTGTCTTTGCCGATATCGACGCGGATACATGGTGCCTCTCTCCCGGTGCCTTGGAAGCCAACATCGGTGCCCGCACTAAGGCTGTGATCCCGGTGGATCTTTACGGCAACATGCCTGACATGGATGCCATTCGCGCGATCGCCGATCGTCACGGCATCGTTGTCATCGAAGATGCGGCAGAGGCTATCGGTTCGATCCTCAATGGCCGCAAGGCCGGCGCGTTCGGCGATCTCGCAGTGTTCAGCTTTCACGGGTCGAAGACCATGACCACCGGCGAGGGTGGCATGGTCGTCACAGACGATGATGCGCTGTACAATCGAATGTTGACACTGCGCGATCACGGCCGGCGGCCCGGGGACGTCGCCTTCTTCAATTCAGAGGTCGCTTTCAAATACAAAATGTCGGGACTACAGGCCGCCTTGGGCCTTGCCCAATTGCAGCGGATCGAGGAGCTCGTCGCCGGCAAGCGGATGATCTTTCGTTTTTATCTGGAGCGGCTTGCAGGGATTCCGGGCCTTCGCCTTAATCCCGAGCGCATCGGGGAGCGTAACAGCGCCTGGATGACCACGGTAGTTTGGGACCACAGGTTTGACCTGTCTAAAGAGGATCTCATCGCCGCCCTCGGCGGGCGCGGCATTGATACTCGGCCGTTTTTCCATCCCCTCAGTTCAATCCCCGCCTATGCCGATGCCCGTGACGGCCCGCGGGCCCGGTCCGAGAACACAGTGGCCTATGAGATTGGGCCGCGCGGCATCAACCTGCCGAGCGCCCTGAGCCTCGTGGAGGATGATATCGATCGGGTAGTAGCGGTCCTGAGCGAGGAGTTGGAGGCCGCGCGGCTTCCGGACGTCGTAGCCAGTCTCTAGGCGCGGGAATCAAGTCAGCGTATGGCGGGGCAGCTCAAGAAACGCGGGGCAGGGGGGCGATCGCGGCAAAGCGTGGGCGCCGAGCGTCGGCCTCGGAAATAATGCGGTGCTCCACGGGCGGCCAATCGATTGCCAAGACTGGGTCGTCCCAGAAAATCCCAGCGGCGCTGTCCGGCGCGTAATGGGTTGAGATCTGATAAAAGACCTCGGTTTCAGGAAGCATCGTCTGAAATCCGTGAGCGACGCCCTCGGGGATGTAGAGCATATGACCGTTGTCGGCGCTCAACTCGAAGCCCGCCCACTGTCCGCATGTTCCCGACCCTTCCCTGAGATCGACCATGACATCGAAGAGTGCGCCGCGGGTGCATCGCACCAGTTTAGCCTCCATGTGCGGGGGCGTTTGATAGTGGAGGCCACGAAGGGTTCCCGCCTTGACGTTGAACGAGGTCGAACATTGGACCAGGTGGGGGTTCAGCCCGTGGTCGGCGAATTCCTGCTGGCACCAGGTTCGCGCGAAAAATCCGCGTTCGTCGGAGAGCTGCTCGGGCTTGACCAAGTAGGCACCGGGGATCGCGGTTTCCGTGAAGATCATCTGACTCTCTAGATCATGGGGCCGATCAATCGACGATCCGCACTTCCGGTATCGGGATTACAAATTTACCGCCCCAGTCCCGGATCGCCGACATCTGGCCGATAATCTCCTCTTCCAAATTCCAGGGTAGCACCAAGATATAGTCGGGCTTAGTCTCGAAGATTGTCTCTGGCGCTAAGATGGGAATTCGCGATCCGGGAAGGAAGAGGCCCTGTTTGTGAGGGCTCAGGTCCACCGTGTAATCGATGAAGTCGGTGCTGATGCCACAGTAGTTCAGAAGTGTGTTCCCCTTGGCCGGGGCACCGTATCCGACGATCGACTTACCCTCTTCCCGCACCCCGATCAGGAACCGTAAGAGGTCTCGTTTGGTCTGTTTGACCTTATCCGCGACGCCCTTGTAGCTTTCGATGCTGGCCAAACCGGCCGCTTTCTCCTTTTCCCGCATCTTGAGCACGTTGATGGTCGGGGCTTCGGTTCCCTCGTGACGACCGTAAATCCGCAGTGACCCTCCATGGGTCGGGAGTTCCTCGACATCCACAAGGGTTATGCCGTGCTGGGCGAAAATGCGCTCGACGGTCAGGAACGAAAGATAGGAAAAATGCTCGTGGTAAATGGTGTCGAACTGGTTGAAGGACATTAGCCGCAGCAGGTGGGGAAACTCGACGGTCAACACGCCAGCGGGCTTGAGAACCTGTTTCAGGCCGGCGACGAAATCGTTGATATCGGGTACATGGGCCAGCACATTGTTGCAGATCAGGAGGTCGGCCATGTTACCGTCTTCCTTGAGCCCCCTGGCCAAGTTGACGCCAAAGAACTCCTCCACGGTGCGAATGCCCCTGACCTTGGCGGCGCGTGCGATGTTAGCGGCTGGCTCGATGCCGAGGACCGGGATGCGCTTTTTCTTGAAGTACTGCAGGAGGTAGCCGTCATTGCTGGCGACTTCCAGGACCAAAGACCGATCAGTGAGGTCGAATCGTTCGATCATGTTATTGGCATAGTGCTTCATGTGGTCCAGCCAGCTCTTGGAAAACGACGAGAAATACGCGTAATCCGAGAACAGTTGCTGGGGGCTTTGGAATTCTTCGAGCTGAACCAGCTGGCATTCCTCGCAGACGTAGGCGTGAAGCGGATAATAGGGTTCCATCCGCGCCAGATCGGCCGGCCGAAGATAGTTGTTGGCCGGCGGCATCGCGCCGAGATCGACAAAGGTTTCGCTCAGTTCGGTCTGACAGAATCGGCACCGGCTCGGCGCCAAAGACTCATCAGGCGACGGCGCGCCCTTGGACCGGAGCTTTCGTGCTGTTCTGCTTGCCACGGTTCATCCCTTTTGCATAGGAGTTGATCTGAAATTCGGTGAAGGCGGCCATGTCGACGGCCTCGCGGAAAGCCTGGTACCATTCGGCGGTGTATCCGATGGCCTCTTCGGCGTTCCAATAGGTCTGCCAACCCAACTGCGACTTGGCCTTGGCGCTGGAAAGGGTCAGCAGTTTTGCTTCGTAAGGGCCCGCGCCCCCCGTTGCCGTCCAGAACGCATGGTCTCCGAAGGCGGCGGCCAACCGGTCCGCAACCCAAGCAACGGGCTTACAGTTGTGCTCTTCCGGGCCGAAATTCCAGCCGCCGTTGAATTTGTGAGGCGCCTCGGCCAAGCGTTCGGCCAAGGAGATCATCCCGGTGACCGGCTCAAGGACGTGCTGCCAGGGGCGGATAGCGTCGGGATTACGGATTTCCAGCGGACTTCCGCTGAAAAAAGCCCTTACGGCATCAGGAACCAGACGGTCCGCTGCCCAATCCCCGCCACCGATGATATTGCCCGCTCGGACGGTGGCGATTCCCGGCCCGGTCCGGTTGTCTCCGAAATAGGACCGGGCGTAGGCTTCGACGGCCAGTTCGGCGCAGGCCTTGCTCACCCCATAGGGCTCGCGCCCGCCCAAGGTATCGGTCTCCCGGTAGCCCCATGGCCATTCCTGATTGTCGTAAACCTTGTCGGTGGTGACGATCACGGCCGCCGCGACTTTGCCAGACCGGCGAATCGATTCGAGAACGTTAATTGTGCCCATCGTATTGGTGGAAAAGGTTTCAATCGGTTCGGTATGGGCCCGGCGCACCAAGGGCTGCGCGGCCAAATGAAAGACGATTTCCGCGCCGGTCGAGGCCATGATCGCAGACAGGCGGTCGAGATCTCGAATATCGGCTGTCACCGTGGGAACACGCTGCCAAAGTCTGGTGGCTTCAAAGAAGCTCGGATCCGTAGGTGCGGGAAGCGCGTAGCCGGTCACCTCGGCGCCGAGGGCGGACATGCGCTCGGACAGCCACCCTCCCATGAAGCCGGTATGGCCGGTAATGAAGACCCGGCGGCCATTCCAAAACGACGACGTCATACCGGTACCTTTTCCTGCTGGTGGGGAATCGTCTCGGCGTCCTGCCAGGTCCGCCAGGGCGCGTTGCCAGTGTCCCACAACTTGTTGAGAAGTTGCATTTCCCGGAAGGTATCCATGCATTGCCAGAAGCCGGGATGCTGATAAACCGCGAGCTCACCACCCTCTGCGAGGTTTTCGAGCACACCCTGCTCCAGGCCCTCGTTGTCTCCGGGCCCAAGGCAGTCGAACGCCTGGCGTTCGAACACGAAGAAACCGCCATTGATCCAACCGTCGTTGACCTGGGGTTTCTCTCGAAATGTTTTGACTTCACCGTCAGAAATGGCGAGTTCCCCGTAACGGGAAGATGGATGAACCGCGGTGACTGTGGCGAGCCGACGCATGGAGTCGTGGTGGCGGAGAAGGGCCCCCAGATCGACGTCGCAGACGCCGTCCCCATAAGTCGCCATGAACCTGTTTCCTCGGACATATTTAAGCGCCTGGCGGACGCGGGCGCCGGTCAGGGAATCGTGTCCTGTTTCGGCGAGCACGACCCGCCAATCTTCATCGAAGCCGTTGGACAGCTCGTCTACGGTGCCGTCGGAGAAATCAACCGCGAGATCGGAATTCCGCCGCCGGTAATTCAGGAAATAGTCGCGAATGTCGTCGCCCTTGTAGCCCAGGCACAGGATGAAATTCCGGACACCAAAACCATAATAGTGTTTCATGATGTGCCAGAGGATGGGGCGGCCCCCGATCTCGACCATGGGCTTTGGCTTGAACTCGGTTTCCTCACGGAGGCGGGTACCGAGGCCCCCGCAGAGGATCATCACGTCCAAACCGTCGAGCACGCCTTGGTTGTGCATGTTCAAATTCTTAAGCATGGCAGGCCTCGCTTTCTTGCGGCCTTCTGGGCTGTTGGCCGACGGGGCGCGTGTTTAGGGCCTTGCGCCGGTCACGTTTCCCGGGAGCGGTGCGGGGCCGCTTTGCCCAAGGGACGAGCCCGGCAAAGGCGGAAACCGAGGGTTCGCTTCGTACTGGCGCCGGGGACTGGTCGATGTTGGGTCCAAGGCGGCTGCTGATCCGCTGTTCCTGTTCCTCCGCACCAAGAAGGAGAAATGCGGGGAACGAGTGGAGACCAGTACCGCTGAGGCCAACGTAATGGTGGACCGGGATCCAGATTGATGGCATTTGGTTGATGGCGACCATGTTGCTTAAACCTATGCTAGATGGCGTGCCGGATTGAGTACTTATTGTTGGGCAATACGTACTGACGGGCGACATGGCGGCTCGCATCGACGAATACCGGAGCTCGCAGGTTGACGGAGATCTCCGCGCTCTCCTTGTTCCTGCGCACAGTCACGATCAAGAGAACGCCGAGGGACTGGCGGTCGATCCCGAGATTGCCGCAGGCTTCCTCAAGGTCGCGCTCATCGATGGTGTCGCTTGCAAGGTTGAGCGGAGCGACAAGGAAGGCGAGCTCGGGCTCTTCCAAGGATTGCAGAACCTGAAAATGGGGATGCTGGCCATTTGGTAGTGGCGCAAGACCGAAATCGTGGTGGTCACCGAACCCCAGTAATCCATTCGGCAGCTTGATGATATTGTCCACTTCTATCGTGAGGGTTCCAAAGCGCGAATCGATAACGAAGGGCTGTCCCGCTGCGTTGGGCGTGGGCTCGACTCGATTGTCCTGCCTGGGTAGGGATGGGTTCGCAAGCATTTGATTCTCCTTCTTGATACTGGGTTCCCGCTTCGCGGCGGGCACCGTTTTTCCCTAGTTCAGGAAATTCGCGAGGTTCAGCGTGGAAAGCCTTGAGACAGTCATGTAACTGGCTTCTAGGATGACCTGGTCATTGGTCAGTTTCGTCACTGCAAGGGGGATGTCGACCGCCTTGAGGTCGGTGATCGATTCATCGAGGTAGAGAGAAAGGTCTTGGAGCGAATCGTTGGCCTGTTCGATCGCGCGTTGGGAGGAACCGATGCGGCTGCGAATGACCGGCAGATTGTCTATAGCTTGGTTGACCACCACCAAAGCCTCCTGCAGCCGGTTCCTGTCGATGTTCGGGCTGGTGCTGGCGGTCGCAGTAAGGTTCAGCGCGCGGATAAGTTGCTCGAAACCGGCCTCGTCGGCCGTCACGCCCCAGGTGACGTCGTAATTATCCGCTACTTGCGATGTCAGCTTAATGTTAGTGCCTTGGAAGTAGGACGTGTCAGCATTACTGGGATAGGCCGAGGGCGGCGGCAGGAAGCTCGGGTCCGTGAAATCTATAGGTGCGGTACCGGTCGCCGTGCCGGAGAAAAGATAACGGTCACCCAGCTTGATGTTAAGTACACGCGCCAGTTCGTTCATCATGTCCCCGGCGGTCTGGTTTAGCGGTAGCTCGGCCGCGTCTTCGGCATTAAGGGCGTTGACCAAGAGTGTCTTAAGGTTGCTCGCGATATCGAAGGTATCGGCAACGCTCTGTTCCATAGTCTGAAGCCGCAGGGTGGTCGTGTTGTTACCTTTCACGTACTGGTCGGCCCGGGTGCGGGCGCTTTCGAGGTTGACGAGCTTGGCGGAATCGAGGGCGATGCCGGAGTAGCGGCGGGCCTTCTGCCCGGATGACAGCTGGATCTGAAGGTCCTGCATACGTTGCTGAGTCTGCAGAATCTGGGATTGAGTCAGGTTATGCTGAGCAAGGGTCGCGATGCGGGTCATGAAAGTGGTCTCCTCACACCAGGTCTGAAAGGATTTCGAGGACTTCGGACAGGACGTTTACCATCCGGGCATTGGCGGCGTAGGCGTTCTGGAAGAGGATCAGGTTGCCTAGCTCCTCATCGATATTGACGCCAGAGATCGAGGTGGTTTTTTGGCGGATATCTTCATAGATCACGTCTCGGAAAGCATGTTCATCCGCCGCCGCCGCTGCGAGGTTCGAGTTGGTCGAAAGGATGGTCGCCCCGTAACCCGCCAGCGAAGAAGTGGATTGGGGGATGGTTCCGGCCTGGGCGAAAGTGAGTTGTTCCTCGAACTTTCGGAACATGCGCTGGACCACGCTGTTGTCGCCAATGGTGACTCCGGGATCGCCATTGGCAAGGGTGCCTTCAGCAAGCTCGCCGCGGACGATCAATTGGGGGTCGGCGATAATCTCCGCCCTTACCGTGATGTTGCTGGCCAAGCCGCCGGTCGTGGAGCCGGTGAACAGGTTGTTCAGCCCGAAATAGTGGGAGAATCCGAACCCAGTGGTGGCTTCCAGGGCGGTTCCCTCATTGATGGCGATGCCGTTGGCGGCAGCGCTGGCGGCGATAACCAATTGGCCGGCGGCATTGACGCTGGCAGTGGCGCCGGCGAGACCGGGGATCGCCGGACTGGCGCCGGAATAGACTCCGTTGATCGCGTCCCGGATCTGGTCGACGGTTGGCGGCCCTCCCACGACAGTAGCGAGGTCATCGAGATTGAAATCGATCGGCGTGCCGACCAGGTTGCCGCTGCCATCGACTACGGCAATGCGCACCGTGCCGGACAGGGTGACCGTGTCCGTGCCGGGGTTGGCGAAGGTTCGCGCTCCGGCCAGGGCGTTGGCGGGGGGGGAGGCCGATCCGTCGTTGTGCAACGCATCGAGTTCGTCGCGCAGGACGCCGGCGAGCACGTCGAGCTGATCGCCGAGCCCCGGCAGGACCGAATCCCGCATATCAATTAAGGCCTTAAGTTGTCCGCTTTGAATGGCGCCGGTAATATCGACGCCATTCACAGTAATCGGCGAGATGCCGTTTCCGGGGTAGGTGACCGAGGCGCTCATGTTGGAGGCCG
>Ga0224512_10002409_pt1 | contig 17170 bp, 16 predicted proteins | sample SF_May12_sed_USG_4_FD_169103 | JGI IMG/M metagenome (GOLD analysis project Ga0224512, IMG submission 169103) | Sediment microbial communities from San Francisco Bay, California, United States - SF_May12_sed_USGS_13 | ecosystem: Environmental > Aquatic > Marine > Sediment | place: USA...
AGGCTGTTTTGGAACAGAATGAAGGTGTCCGGGTCGCTGAACACCAGCATGTAGTTGTCCAGCGTCCAGGGACTGGGCTCGAGCGGGAGCGTGTCGCCCGTCGACTTGAAGGTCGAAACCACCAGCAGGATCAGCGGCGGCAGGATCAGGTAAATGACGAGGACCGCGGGCAGAAAGAATACCAACTTCGCCGTGATGTTGAGGTTGTCCCACCTCCTGCGAATCGTCAGTGTTCCATCGTTCCACATGTAACCAGCTTTTCCCGGGGTCAGCTGAGCCGCGCTCGGAGCATTCCAACGTTGCAGCCATGTGCGCAGCCCAAGGCGGCAGACGCCACGCCGGCGCCTGCCGCTTCAAGGGCTGCGATGCGGCTCTATTCCTTCTTCTTCTTTCTCCGCTTCCTGCGCTCCTTGCGGAGCGTCTTGTAAACGCCCCATTCGTTGGTGACCTTCTTCTGCACCGCCAAGCGGTCGAGGATGTTCTCGATCTTGTCCTCGGCCATGATCTCGGCATTCGCGGCCTTGACCTTCTGATAGGCGACCGTTCCCGGCTCGATCACGCCGACGGCGAGCTTGTCGCGGGCTTCGAGCCCTTCCGGCGACATCAGCCAGCCGAGAAACAGCTTCGACGCGTTGGGATGGGGCGCGCCCTTGAGGATCGCCATGCCGCGCACCTGGGACAGGGCGGGGCTAAGAAACAGGAACTCCACCGGGGCGCCGCGCTGCTTCAGATTTTCGATCGCGGCGTAGGACCCGGTGCCGATGGCGGCCTCGCCGGATGTAATCTTGGCCATGGCCTCGGTGTTGCGCGCCGTCCAGATCGGGCTCTGGCCCTGCAGGGCCTTGACGTAATCCCAGAACTTCTTCTCGTCCCAGACCTTCTTGGCAAGGAGATGGGAAATCTGGCCGCCCCGGGCATCGAGCGCAATGCGCTGCTTCCATTTCGGGTTCAGGAGGTCCTCATAGCTCTTCGGCTTATCGGCCTCTTTCACCAGGTCGGTATTGTAGACAAAGTTGGTGATGTGATCGCTGAGCTTCACGAAGCTGCTGTCGAAGAAGGTCCGGACCTGTTGATCGGTCAGGGTCGCAAGGTCGAGCTTCTCCAGCAGGCCGCGCTTGGCCAGGGGCTCGGCGCGGCTGGGATCGCTGCGGAACAGGTCGATGCTCACCCGTCCGGCCTTCGATTCCGCGATCACCACCGAAGCCAGCTTGCTGCCGGCGATGCCGCTGATGGTCAGCTTGATGCCGGGAAACCGCTTGTTGAATTTGGCCAGGCCGGCCTTGCCGCCCAATTCTTCATGGCGGGCCGAATTGACGATGATCTCGCCCTCCGCCTTGGCCGCTGGGTAAAGCTTGTTGAGCTTGTCCTCCCATGAGGCCGCATCGGCGTCGCTGGCGGTCGTCACCAGGGCCGCCAAAAATGGCACCACTAGCATTCGCGCTTTCATGGTCTCTCTCCATCCCGTTTGCCGCCCCGAGTGATCCACCCCGGGGCGAGGTTCACCCAAACTCAACGCAGTGTTTCCGCGACGCCCTGATCGATGGGATAGGGTTCCGTCCACCAGTCGTCGGCCGCCTTTCCGTTGTTCTTGGCCAGGGATTTCACCCACAGCCGCGAGCTTGCCTTGCTGGGGCCGGGGATGAAGATCACCCCGCGGCGGATCGCCTCGACGAAGCGGATTTCCTTGAGGGTCGTGCCGCCGGCGAAATTCACGTCGGGTCCGAAATTCCGCACCGCCCAGAAGCGGTGGCAGTTGCGCGCCTCGAACGGCATCTGATTGGCGATCTCGATATAGATGTTTTCCTGGCCCACCCGCTCGACGATCTCGCGGACCTGTTTGTCGCCATGCTCCTTCTCGCCGTAATCGCCGATAGCGTAGCGCATCACGCGGTTCTCGAGGAACACATGCTCGCAGCCTTCGTCCAGCAATTCCTTCATGTCGGCGACGATCGCCGCGACATTGAGGGACCCCGCCTGATTGCCCCGCGCCCTGTCCCCCTCCTCGTGCTTCTGGCCGACCTCGCCCCACAGCTTGAGGCCGATCTCCTTGGCCAGCGCGCAAAGTCGGACCTGATCCTCTTCGGCCGCGGCGACGCGCTTGGGGTCGTCCAGGTTGACGTTCTTGGTGTCGATCTGGCAGTGGGTGAACCCCATGTCCCAGGCCTGCTGCAACAGCTGCTCGGCCTTCCCCTGGTAATAGGCGATGGCGAAGATGGGATCGTCCAGCGCCACGCCCATGCCGAAATCGCGGTACATCTTGACCCGCTCTTCAACGATACGGGCGGGCATCATCAGGAGTGCCGGCACGAATTTCACGCTGTCGGCATAGTCGCCCCAGATTTCCAGCATGTTGCGGCACCAGGGCACCGGATCGCCTTCGTCGCCGATGCAGGTCAGGCCCTGGGTCCGAGGCTTGCTGCTGCGCGGCGCCAGTTCGAGGAACTCGAAGAAACGCTCCTCATCTTTCATGACCGCCTCCCATCTCTTGTGCGCCGCGTCCCGGGGCGCCGTCGGGCGGCTCCGGGCGCGCGCGGGTTCAATATTCGAGCCGCTCCGCCACCTTGCGGACACGGCCGTATTGTTCCATCAGCTCATCGCGCTGCATCAGTTCCGCGTAGGCTTCCTTGACCAGGTCCAGCGCGCAGACGTCCTTGATGTCGGGTACGTCGTAATCGAGCTGTCCCGTAGCCTCCTCCTCCGCCAGCAGGTCCTCGAAACCGGTTGGCAGTCCGTCGAGCGGGAAGGGCATCGCCTCGATGCGGCGCGGGTCGTCGCAGGACAGCTTTACGCCGCTTTCCTCGGGGTCGGCGCTTTGATAACGCAACCGGCGTTCCAGCCGGTGGACATAGTCGAAATTGGCGGGCTGGTCGCGCATCAGCCAGTAGGAACGGATCATCCCCTTGAGGAAGCTTTTCACCCATTCGGGCTTTTCTTCGAGAATCCGTCCGGTCGCCGCGATGATCCGCTCCGGGCGCCCGTTGGGGTACTGCTCGGTCAGGGTCATCAGCCGGTTGAAGCCCTGGGCCTCCAGCTCGTCCGCCTCCCAGGTCGCTACGGGGCAGGCGGCGACCTTGCCGCTCCGCAAAGCGGGGATATGAACCGGGTGGAAGATGCCGCGCACCATTTCGACGTCCCGTTCGGGGTCCAGCCCCGCCTTGCGCAGCCAAAGGGAGATCGCCCAATGCTTGTTGGATCCGAAATCGCTGATGCCGACCGGCTTGCCCTTGAGGTCGGCGATCGATTTCACGTCCGGCGCCGCCATCCAGACGTGGATATGCTGGTTGCGCCAGCCGGCGATGATGTAGATGTCGGCGCCCTTGGAGCGCTGGAAGAACATGGTGCGGGTCTGGACGTCGAGGGCGATGTCGACGGCCTTTTCCTTCATCGCCTGGGCGATGCCGAGCTTTTCAAGCCCGAACGGCACCATGGATTCACGACCGATGTGATAGGCGGGCTTGCCGTCTTCGTTCCGCAGGCCTTCGTCGTAGAAGAAGTTCATCTCATGGGCCACCATGACCGGAATGAGATGAAGCACGTGATAGCAGGTCGGCGCCATGCGCAGCTTGCCGTCCAGCATGTTTCCCCCTGGTTAGGTTCTTGTTCTTGGCTTATGGCGCCAATATTGGTGAACGCCCCCGGGACGGCGCCTGTCACCGAACCCGAAAGGGGAAAAAACTAAAAGTACATACTTACGAACTTTATGGTGCCGGGCGGGAACCTGTCAATCGCCCTGGGCCAACGGTTGCCTCATGCGAGCGGCATCCTGCCCGCTACTTCGCGTCCGCCGCCGCGGAATACCGGGCGTGCTCCGCGAGTTTGGTCTTTTGCGGTTCAAGATCGGTGCGGCCCGACGATTCGACATCCGGGGCGGACAAGGCGCCAACCTGGAGGAGTTCCAGGTCCTCATCGCCGACGCGCTCGAACCAATAGCGGAAATAACTCGGCGTGATGATCCCTTGGTTGGGGCCGAATTCGCCGAGCACCTTGTCGCCGGCGCCGTAGAACCGGACGCGTCCCTTGAGGACGTACCACAGCGAATCGGAATCGGTGTGGTAATGGAGGTTGTTTTCCCCGCCGTCCCTGACCAGTTGCACGAGGCCGCGCACGCGCCCCCCTTTGCCGAGGCGGACGATGGCCTTGCCGGAGCCCACTTTGTCGGGCTTGGCGTAGCTGAAGGAATGAACTTCTTGCTCCGCCTCCGCGATGCGCGAAAGGGTTTCGGCATCGAGATCGGCTTGGTTCCTCCGGACCATGTTTTCCCCCTTATTGTTGTGGCGCCGCGCCGGTCAGCTCGCGGCGCGGGAAAAACTGATAAAGATGCGCATGTTCGGATGTTATGGTTCGCCGATTTCGCCTGTCAACCGATGGCGGGTCCGCGCCGCCGACGTGCGGCAAGCAAGCAGGGACCATGAAGATGGCGGATAAGAGCGGCGGCGCCAAGATCAGGTATCTCGAGGATGCACCGCTGAGATCGGCGGCCGAGAAGGGGCTTCCGGCGCTCTATTACCAGCTCGCCGATGTCTTTCGCAGGCGCATCGAGGACGGCGCGTGGGAGGTCGATTCCCAGATCCCCACCCTGGAAGAGCTGGTTTCGGAATTCCGCGCCGCCCGCGCGACGGTGCGCCAGGCCCTCACCATCCTGGAGGGAGAGGGCCTTCTTGCCCGCTACCGCGGGCGCGGGACCTTTGTCCTCAAACGCCCTGTCCGGGACGCGGTGTTCTCCATCGACACCAATTGGCTGTCGCTGGTCGGCACCCGCCCCAACATCAGGCGGGAGCTGTTGGATCACGGCATCGCGGAGACGCCTCCCGAGCCGTCCCACCGAGGCGGCGCCCTGGCCGAGGCCTATGGGCATTTCGTCCGGCGCCACAGCATCGAGGGCATCCCCTATGTCGTGCGGTCCGGTTACCTGGACGCCCGCATCTGGCGACGCCTGAACCGCGATCAGATCGCCACGGCGCCGCTGGTCCGCACGTTGATCGAGCTGCCCGGGGTGGTGTTCGAGCGCTGCGAACAGACCATCACGGTCTCGGCCGCGGATTTCGAGATCGCGCGCATGCTTGAGGTGCCGCTCAATTCACCCCTCGCCGTGGTCGACCGTTCCGTGTTCGATCCCGACGACGTGCTGATCCTGGAAACCCGGGGTTACTACCGCGGCGATTTCATCAAGATCGACATGACCCTGAAATAGCGACGCGGAGTCCGCGGTCTAGAGGCGGAGGACACCGAGAAAGACCGACCGCGCCGGCGGATCGCGGCGCCGCCGAACAGAACCGCAACCGCCCGCGCCGCCGCCCCGCGACAAGACCTTGCCACCTTCCCTACCGCGCCTTACCCTCGGCACCATAAAGAGGCACCACAGGGAGGAAGACGATGAAACCGTTGGCCAGCCTGAAACTCGCATGCCTGTTCGCGGCCCTTGGGTTCGCGGCGGTCCCGCAAGCGGCGGATGCACAGTCCGCCGAGTCCTTCTACAAGGGCAAGCACGTATCGCTCATGATTGGTTACCGCCCCGGCGGTGGCTATGACATTTACGCCCGTCTGGTGGCGCGCCATTACGGCGCCTTCATTCCGGGCAAGCCCACCATCGTCCCCCAGAACAAGCCGGGTTCGGGAAGCCTGACGGCCGCCAATTATCTCTACAACGTGGCGCCCAAGGACGGCTCCGTGGTTGCCGCGATCGGACAGGCGGTCTACTTCATGCAGGTGCTGGAGCGCCCCAAGATCAAGTTCGACGCCCGCAAGTTCACCTGGATCGGCCGAATGGCCAGCGTCAACAGCATGATCTTCTCGTGGCACAAGACCAAGCTCAAGACCATCAAGGACGCCTACACCCACAAGGCGCCGATTGCCGTCGGCGGGACGCTGTCCGGTTCGACGCTCTATATCTCCTTCCTGAACAAGCTGACCGGTGCAAAGTTTCAGCCGATCAAGGGCTATGGTTCGGCGGCGTCCCTGCTGGCGCTCGAGCGCGGCGAGGTCGATGCCTCGGCCCGCATGACATGGGCCGGGCTCAAGACCAACCGGCCGCAATGGCTGAAGGAAGGGAAGCTCAACCTGCTGGTGCAGGTCGCGGTCAAGAAGGCCCCGGATCTTCCCAACGTGCCTCTGCTGTGGGAACTGACCGACAACAAGGAACACCGCACCATGCTGGAGGTCCTGTCCTCAAGCAACGGCATCGGGCGGTCGTTGTCCGCACCGCCGGACCTTCCCGCCGATCGCGTCGCGGCCCTGCGCGCGGCCTTCGATGCCATGGTGAAGTCTGACAAGTTCCTGGCCGAGGCGAAGCGGATGCGGCTTCAGATCGATCCCCTGCCGGGCGATGAACTGCGCAAGCTGGTGCTTCAGTCTGGCGATCTGACGCCGAGCATGGTCAAGCAGATCCAGGACATCATCAACATCAAGTACAAGAGCATCAAAAAGAGCAAAAAGAAAAAGAAGAAGAAGAATTAGAGCCGGCCGCACCGCGCAGGCACGGTCGCCTATCTCTCAGGGGCGGGGCCGTGTGTTGGGTGGGCGTTTGACCTAAGAAAATTCGGCTGCAGGCCGCCAGGGGGGCGAAGGATTTCGCCCCCCTGAACTTATCTGCGCGGGACGTCAGGATGCCACCGCGAGGCGGGTGGGCGTTTGACCCGCCTGATCGAGGCGCCGTGCCCAATCGGCGAGCGCCGTGAGCAAGCCCTGGATGCGATTGACGGTGTCCTCGTCGGTCAGGCGGCCTTCGGCGTCGAACTTGGTGCCGGCTTGGCCGATCATGACCTCGGGCCGGTTGAGGAAATGGAGGTCCAGGAAGACGCCGATCTGGCGCAAATGGTATTGCGCCCGCGCGGTCCCCAGGTTGCCCGGGCTCACGCCGATGATGCCGGCGGCCTTGCCGGCGAAGGGCTGGGGCGACAGACGGGAGACCCAGTCGATCGCGTTCTTCAGCACGCCCGGCACCGAATAGTTGTATTCCGGGGTGACGAACAGGATGGCGTCGGCTTCGGCGATGCGGCGGCCGAGCTCGATCACGGAGTCCGGGAATCCCGCGTCCTGCAAATCTCCGTTGAAGAGCGGAATGCCGTCGATCTCGGCCAGGTGCACTTGCACGCCCGGGGGCGCATTGGCGACGGCGGCGGCCGCGGCGCCCTTGTTCAAGGAGCCCTCGCGCAGGCTTCCGGCGATGGCGAGGATATTGATGGGGGTCGTGTCGTTCATGAGGATCTCCTGTGCTTACGGTGTCGGGTTTCAGGGCCGGGATCAATCCCCGGCCATATCGAAGAGAAGGAATTCGGCGTCGCGCGCGCCGGCGATCTCAAGGCGCGCCTCATCGCTGACGGCGAGACCGTCGCCCGCCGAGGCCTGAGTGCCGTTGACGGCAAGCGCCCCTGATATGACCTGGATCCAAAGCTTGCGGCCGGGCTCCGGCGCATGGGTCACGGACCCGCCGTCCGCCAGGCGCCCGTGAAAGACGGCGGCATCCTGATGAATGGTAAGCGATCCCTCCCTGCCGCCCGGCGCGGCGATCAGCGTCAAGGCGCCCCCGTCACCGTCCAGATCGAAAAGCTTTTCCTCATAGCCAGGCGCTAGGCCGGCCTCATCGGGCAGGATCCAGATTTGGAGCAAATGCACCGGTTCCGTGTCCGAGGCGTTGTATTCGCTGTGCCGAACGCCGGTTCCCGCCGTCATGCGCTGGACGTTGCCGGGATGGATGGTGGAGCCGCCGCCGGTGCTGTCCTTGTGGGCCAGGGCGCCCTCGATGACGAAGGTCACGATTTCCATGTCGCGATGGCCATGGGTGGCGAAGCCCGCGCCCGGGCGCACCCAATCCTCGTTGATGACCCGGAGCGGCCCGAATCCCATATGGTCGGCATCGAAATAATCGCCGAAAGAGAAACTGTGACGGCTCGCGAGCCAGCCGAGGTTGGCGCTGCCGCGTTCTTCCGAGGGGCGGATGGTGATCATGGCTGATATTCCCTTGTCTCCGGCCTTTTCGATGGTTTGGAGGTTTGGTCCAAGGCATCGGCGGCCTACGAGGGGAATTTAATTCGTTTCTAAAAACAGACAATATGTAGAATATTGGATAATCTGTTTCCAATTTATGGACAATAACGATGGACAAATTCGCCGCCATGGAGGTGTTTACACAGGTCGTCTCGGCCGGCGGCTTCTCCGCCGCGGCCCGCCGCATGGGCCTGTCCCGGTCGGCGGTCAGCAAGCACATCGCCGAGCTCGAATCGGACATCGGCGTCCAGCTTCTGTTCCGCACCACCCGCAAGATGACGCCGACGGAAGCGGGCCTCGCCTATTTCGAGCGTTGCCGGGCGATCCTCGATGACGTCGCGGAAACCGAGGCGGCGATCTCCGACACCGACCAACGCCCCCGCGGCCTGCTTCGGGTTAACGCCCCGATGTCGTTCGGGATCCTGCATCTCGGGCCGGCTGTCGCCGATTTCATGCTTGCCCATCCACAGCTCCAGGTGCAAATGAACCTCGACGACCGCTTCGTCGATCCAGTGGCCGAGGGCTTCGACGTGACCATCCGCATCGCGGAGCTCGACGATTCAAGCCTCATCGCCCGGCGCATCGTCGCCGCCCGCATGGCCGTCTCGGCCGCGCCGGCCTACCTTGCGGCCCACGGGACGCCGCTCGTGCCCGACGACCTCAGGGACCATGACTGCCTGCATTACGGCAATCTGCCGAGCAGCACCCATTGGCGGCTGACCGGACCGGGGGGCGCGCACCGCGTCCCGATTCGCGCGCGGATGTGCACCAACAACGGCCAGGTCCTGCGCGACGGGGCGGTGGCGGGCCTCGGCATCTGCGCCCTGCCGACCTTCATCGTCGGCCCCGAATTGCAGGCCGGCCGCCTGGCAACCGTCCTGCCGGACTACACGTTCGGTGAAAGCACCGTTCATGCGCTCTATGCGCCGAGCCGCTACCTCGCGGCCAAGGTGCGGCTGTTCATCGATTTCCTGGTCGACCGCTTCGGCGATCGCCCGTCCTGGGACCTGGTCGAATAATGCCGGGTCCGAAACGGCACGAGGGCAGGGCGATGCGCTCCCGGTCCACCGCATGCTTGAGCGGCGCGTCCGCGCTACGGCGGGGTCACTGCTTGCAATCGAGCTTCATGGCGTAGTTGCCCTCGCCCAGATGCTCGACGCGGCAGGTCATGCCGGCCTTGAGCGCCTTGGATTTCGCCTTCTGGCCTCCGATCTTGACTTTGGACCGCCGGCCCGACAGCCGCAGCTTCAGGCTCTTGCCGTCGCCGCCCTTGACCTCGATCCGGCGCTTCGAGACCTTGGCCACGGTGCCTTCGGTCACCTTGAGCTTGACCTTCACGATCTTGCCGGCCTCCGTCATCTTCAGCGTCTTGGCGATGATCGCCGGCGGTGTGGCCAGGATGCCGCGCACGATGGCATCGGTCTCCTTGCCCGAGAGGGGATCGAGAAGCACGTGTTGGGCCTTCGAATCGGCGATGAAGGCGGGGTCCGCCACCGTCTTGTCGAAGGCGGCACGCAGGCTCGCCGTGCGCGCCGGCGGCAGATCGGGCGGCGCGATCACGGGCCGGCCGATGACATGGCGGCCGAACAACAGGCCGAAGATCTGGCGGTCCTCTTCGGTCTTGGCGTAGTCGTATATATGCGGGACGTTCTTGATGAGGGGATGCTTGCGCAGGCCGGTCTGGACGATGGGGATCAGGCGGCCGGCCTCGTAATCCTCGCGCCGCACCGACAGCAGGGAACTGAGCGACAGGCTGCAGATCGCGTCGACCTCGCCGCGTTGCATGGCGAGCAGGATGCTTGTGCCCCCGGGATAGCCGTGAATCACCTTGATGCGGGTGCCGAACAGCGCGTTGAAGGCGCGCGGATGGGTGCTGTTGAGCGCCGTCGCCGCCGCCGCGCCGAAGACGGAGGGACGCATCTTGAGATCCTCGAAGGATTTGAGGCCCGACGCGTGCCATGCCGCGCAGGTGCTGGTGGTCTGATCGATGACGCCGACCCAAGTGAAGTTCTCGGTCTTGAACCGCGCCCGTTTGTTCCCCAGAAGCGGCTGGAAGGCCGCCGACGACGAGAACATCGCCATGGCGGTGCCGTCCTTGGGCGCCTTGTTGTAGAGGTAGTTGGCGGCGATGATCCCCGACGCGCCCGGCATATTGCGGACGATCACCTTGGGCGTGCCCGGAAGGCGCTTCTCCACATGCTTGGCATAAAGCCGGCCGTAGGTGTCGTAGCCGCCGCCCGGCGGATAGGCGACGATCATGGCGATCGTCTTGCCATGGAAGAATGCCGCTTCGTCGGCGGTGGCGGGCAGGCTTGCGGTGCCCAAGGCAAAGCCCAGCAGGGGCAGGGCAGCAAGACGCAAGGACGATTTCAGATGCATGTTTCTCTCCCGTTGTAAGGGACCGCCTCTTGCCGGGCGGTGCCCCGATTGTTGTGCCCCGGCGCTGGCCGGCGACCGGCGCCTATAGCTCGGCGGCGATGACCTTTGCGGCTTCCGCCTCGACGGCGGTGCCCTTGAAGAAATCGCGGTTGAGCGCGGCATGCAGCTTCACCATGTTGGTGAACGTGAATTCGCGGAAATCGTCGTGGGTGATCAGTCCTTTCTCCACCAATTCATAGGATTCGGCCAAGGTTTCGGTCATGTCCGGGACGTCCCAGTGGGAGACGTCCGAGGAGAACAATGCCTGCAGCTTGGCGCCGCCGTGATTGCATTTGGCATTGAAGGCGTGGGCGATGGTGCGGTCGTCCGCCTCGCAGCCAAAGAAGAAGCGCGGCACGAACAGGTCATGGATGTCCTGTTCGGTCTCTATGCCCGCCATGGCCCAGTCGTCGATGCAATCGAGGTCCGGCATCATGCCGGGCCGGGCGCCCGGCGTGTTGCTCTTCTCCTTGAAGCGGTCGAGATACGGCGCGTATTCCTTGCCGCCGTATTTCTCCATCAGCTCGGCCAGAAGCGGCCGGTCGATTTGGCGCGGGTCCAGCCATTCGGAAAGCGCCTTGATGTTGCGCTTTTCCCAATGTTCGTAGAGGTCTTGATAGAGCGACACCGCCCAGTTGACCCCGCCTTCCAGCAGGCAGAAGCGAAGGTCGGGGAAGCGCCGGGTAACGCCGCCCAGGAACAGCGCCTTGCAGAAGGTCTCCCCGGCGGCGGCGAAGGCGCCGACATGGTTGAAGGTGTAGCTGGTGACGCTGCGCCGCGCCCCCCAGCGCTGGCCCGAGGCATGGGATGTCGGCGCCACCTTCAGCTCGACGCATCTCTGCCAGACCGGGTCGTAGTCGTAGGCGGAATCGAGGGCCAGGGAATCGACCCATTGGGAATAGGGGGCGAGCTCCGGCGCCTTTTCCTCGATGATCGGGATCGGCCGGGTCACCACTCCGTCGATCATGATCGCCTTGAAGCCCAGTTCGCCGACGCAGAAATCCAATTCCGCGATGGCCTCCTCCGGGGTTCGCATGGGGATGATGGCGGCCGGCGTCATGCGGTCGGCATGGCGGGCGAAGCGGTCCCAGTTCATCAGGTTGACGGCGCGGCAGCCGGCGCGGCGGATCTCGTCGTTGCGTTCGCCGATCAGGTGGAACTGGGAGGTATAGACAACCGCGTAATCGATGCCGATCTCATCGAACCGGGCGCGGAACAGATCGGGCAGCATGGCGGTGGCAAGGTCGACGGTGTTCTTGGCCGGCATGGTCCAAAACGGCGGGCGCCCGATTCGCTTATGCATGCGTTCTTCAGGGCTGGACGCATGCCAGGCGCGCTTCATGCGCTGTTTGACGTAGGTGTCGGTCAGCTCAGGCCCGGCGACCTCGCGGAAATATTCGACCACCTCAGGATGGTATTCCTGGGTGTGCCCGTCCCCGTCGATCACCGGATGGCCGACCTTCTGGCGCACCTGGAGCGAACGCGATTCCGATTGATCCAATGGCATGACCGTCTCCTTCCCTTTGCTGCGGCACGTCTTTCCAGGTGGCCCGATATCCCATCACTGCGACATGTCGTCGGTTTGAGCAAACCATAGGCGAGAGTGCGGTCCTTTGGAACATCGACGTTGCGCCATGGGACCGGGGGCGGGGGTCCACCAGACGGGCGCGTGCGGGACCGGGCGTCCCGACGCCTCGGTGCGACGTCTGGCGGAGCGCGAAAGCCTCTCCAAAAAAATTTTCTTTTTTGTGCGCGCCGCGGACGCGGCAGGGTTACCCGCATTGTAACCATAGTCGATTTTTTGGGATTAACCCCTTGATTTACCCAAGAAATCTTATGATGATTAACATGATAGTAATATTAACCGTTTTATACCTTCGATTTTCTTAAATTTTTACTTAATTTATTTGCAACTTTTACCTAAATAAGATCCGGCATCGATGTATTGGACTCGTTGGAGACTGGTCATGTTGGCGTATTCAAGTCGCTTAAAGAAGTTTGCTCCCGAAAAGGCCCGCGGTGTTGGCGCCAAGGGCGGCGGCATGTTCTGGACCCTCAGGAGGCGCCAGCATCCCCGTTTCGAAATCCCGCTGGAAGGGGTCGTTCGCAAGGGCGAGAAAACCGTCCCCTTCCGTCTGCGCAATATCTCGGCCGGCGGTGCGCTGATCGAGATCGACTCGGCCGACCTGTTCGAGCTCAACGCCCATCTGCGGATCGGTCATTCGGCCACCATGGAGATTCCCGATATCGGCACCTTCAAGGCGCGCCCGACACGGATGCATTGGAAATTCGCCGGCTTCTCCTTCGAAAACGGCAACGCGGAAATCGGCGCTTTCATCAAGCATTGGACGGAAGCACAGGTGCAGCCCGCGCGGCCCAATTGAGCCGTCATATTCAACCGAGATCCCTTCCCTGCCAAGCCCAAGCCCAAGCCCAAGCCCAAGCCCTACAACGCCGTCCCAGCAAGAGCCGGGGCGGCGGCTTTTCAATCCACGGGAAGGAATAGGTCCTCGACCGGCATCGGCGCGGGGATCATCGCCTGCTCGGCGAGGTATCCGATGAAGGCTTCAAGTGTCGTGCGGTTGGGTTCGATGCCGTAGGGCCAGCAATCGTCGCCGAAGACCTCGCGGATCACCTCCACCTCCTTCCACATCCACGGCAGCATGTAGCGCAGCGTCCCTTCGTGGCGCAGGCGCGCCAGCGCCAGGTCGCGGGCCGCGATGAAGGCGTCGAACAGGCTTTTTGCGATGAAGGGGTTGGCTTCATACACGGCGCGGCGCAGGACGACGACGTGCATCGCCGGAAAGATGCCGGTACGTTGGTAATAATCGCGCTCGACCGCCGGGAAATCGGGGAACAGGCGCACGAGATCGGGATGCCGGCCGAGGGAGGACGGCACCACGGAGCCCATCGTCGCATCGACGGCGCCCTCCTCAAGAAGCCGGCGCAGCGGTTTGCCGGTCTGGTTGACCTCGATATCGGCCGGTTCAAGAAGGGCCTGGGCACTGGGGTTGGGGTTGGTGCCGGGGCGCTCCATCTCACCCTGCACCCAGTGGATGCGGGTGAGATCGACGCCGTAGTCATGGGCCAGGAATCCCCGGACATAGACCGCGGCGGTGGAGGTGTACATCGGCGTGCCGACCCGCTTGCCTTCCAGGTCCTTGGGGCTTTCGATCCCCGCCTTGCGGTTGACCACCACCGAGGAGTGGCGGAACACGCGGGAGGGAAACACCGGGATCGCCACCAGCGGGCAATCGCCCGCCGCCGCCCTTGTCACGTATTCGGCGCAGGACATTTCCGACGCATCGAAGCGCGCCTCGTTGGTCATGGCGTGGAAGATCTCGCGCGGCCGGTCGTTGATGACGAAGGAAAGGTCGATCCCGTCCGGCCGCACTTCCCCAGTGTAGAGAGGCAGGACCCGGTCGTAGAGGCCGGAAGCGAAGGTCAGCGGCAGGCCGGGCATGACCGGTGCGGCGCCGGGGGGCGGCGTCGCGCCCTATTCCGGGATGGCGGCCAGCAGGTCGGCGAGGTGGCCCTTCCAGATGCGGTCGATGGCCCAGCTGCGCCGGGCGCCGTCCAGGATCAGCTCTTGCTCCGCCTTATGGGTCGCGTATTTCGCGGCGACATCCATCATCATATGGGCGTGTTCCACGTCGGCTTCGGTGTGTTCGACATTGACCGCCTGCTTTTTCAGCGGAATCCCCGCCTCGTCGCGCATCTTGACGCCAATGCGGCGCGACATGGCGCCGTCTTTCAGGATCTCATCGGAATTGCTCAGCTCCAGCGCCGAAGATGCCGCCAGGCCCGACAGCCAATGGCTGGTGCGCGCCAGATGCAGCCAGGCGTAGCAGCAGGTGAGGCAGCCGTCGGACGGACCGATGCGCTCGAAATCCTTGGGCTTGAGGCCGACGGCGGCCCCTTCCTGGAAATTCATGGTGTAATGATCGGCCTTGCCGATCGACGGATCGCCGTCAAGCTCGTCACGCTCATGCTCCCAGATCAGGTGCTTGATCGGCATCGGCGCCACCGACTGGACCTGGGCCCAACATTCGCGCCGGTTCACGGTCCAATGGGTGCGCTGGATGACGTACATCCGGGCGCGCTCCAGGGTGAACTTGAGGCCGAGCAGGCGCTTGAAGGGATCCGAATCGAACTGCGCGTTGGCCAAGCGGACGAGTTCGTCCTCAAGCGCCTTCAGGCTGTCGCTGGGTTTTACGGCCGTTGCCATATCCGTCTTCCTTCCGCGTTGCTTTCGAATATTCGCCCTGCGCCCTACGACTCGCCGCGCACGACCTCGCCCGGGGTGTGGGTGACCTGCCAGACCAGGGCCGGGGTGTCCCCGGTGTTCTGGAACTGCTCGTGCTCGCGGTCGCCGACCAGGGCGCAATCCCCGGCCTCAAGCCGCTTTTCGGTGACCGTACCGTCGGCGTGTTTGGTGCGCACGGTGAACTCGCCCTCGATCACGTAGAGCGCCTGGCTGGTGCCGTCGTGGAAATGGAATTCGTTGCCTTCGCCGGGCTGATACTGGATGCGCCCAACGGTCAGGATTTCGTCCTGGATCAGCACCTTGCGCCGTCCCCCTTTGACCGTTGTCAGATCGTCACCGGGCCGCCACACCTTGGTCATTTCCGTCACTGCTTAAGCCTCCCTGTTCATTGGGCCTCAGACCTCCGCGGTGGCCCCCATCTTGTCGAGCAACATCTGTTCGTCCATGAATTTGCTCATGTGGCACGGCGCGCCGTGCTTGGCGAGCTCGTCCAGATAGATCTTGTGGATGCGCGGGTCCTGGTCTTCGTACTCGATCTGCCGCCCGCCGTCCTTGACGCTGACGCCGAGCGCCGCCGCCTGCTTCTTGCGCTCGCCGGTGAAGGGAAAGCGCCGGTTGCCGAGATTCATGGCGAGATAGCGGGCCCATTCCGGGCTGGTATTGAAATGCTGGTGATACATCATGTCCGGCGGCGCGAAGACGACGCCGTGGCGCCAGTCGATGCGCACCATCTCCTCGTCGTCCGGGTACCACATCAACGAATAGCCGGAACCGGTGACGTTGAAGATGAAGAAGTCGGGGCCGTGACGGTGCGCCTTCTTGTAGGTGCCGACCGGCATGGCCGAGCAATGCGCCTTCATCACCCCGTTGCCCAAAAGGAACTGGATGGAGGTAGAGCCCGGACCGCGGTCGTCCTGGGGCTTCAGTTCGAACCCCGCCATGTCGGCGACGAAATTGGTCTCCCACAAGGTCGGCCCACGGTCGAGGGTGTATTCCTGGCCGTCGCCCTCGAAATAGCCGTCGGGCCCGAGCCGCTCGGGAAAGCCGTTGTCACAATTGAAGATCAGGTCTTCGCTCATGAACAGGTTGTAGACCAGCGGAAGATAGTTGCAGCAGGCGAGAACGGCCGGCGCATCGCCGGAGCCGTTGAACAGCCGGTAGCGCGCGTTCAGCGGCAAGGCGAACAGGCTTTTCGGTCCCCATTCGAAGGTGCGCATGGTGCCGTCGGGGCCTTCGATCTGGGTCGATCCATGGCCGTCCAGCACGTAGACCAATTGTTCGTAAAGATGCCTGAGCGGGGCCGAGGAACCGCCGCCCGGGATCTTGTAAAGGAACAGGGTGGTAAAATCGGCGCGTGCCTTCAGGTGAATGATGGCGCCGTCCATGCCGTAACGCGGCCAGGGCCGGGTTTCCACGTCCAACAGGTCCACCCCATAGCCTTCGATGACCGGCACAGGTTCCGCGTCGGCCCAATCTTCGTAGGGGTCGATCAGGACCCTCGGGTTCGCAATCGGTGTGCCGCTGGCCATCTTGCCGTTCCCTCCAAATCGGTTGCCGCCCGGACGGGGCCGAATCCAATGACCTCGATAAGGCCGGTTTTTTTGATTATCGTGAATCGGGACCGAATATTCAAACGGATTGCCGGGTGGTGGCGCGGTCCGATATCTCCTAGTCCAGGTAGCCGATTTCCCGCCAATAGGCTTCCGCGGCCGGATGCAGGGGGACGCGCAGCGGCCCGTCCTCGCAATCCTTGCACATGCGCTCCAACGGCAAGGGGCCCTCGTATTGCCAGGGAATCAGGTGCTTGCGGGCCTCGAAGGCGGTGCAGATCTGTCTCACCAGGACGTCGGGCGCGTCCTCATGGACCACGACGGGCCAGCCAGAGAAGTCCAGGGTCGTGATGTCGCCGGGAAATCCGGGGAACGTCTCCTTGCGGGCGATGTGGCGGATGTGGCCGATCTCCTCCAGCTTCCGGATGGTCTCTTCACGCATGTTGAGCACCTTCATGCCGGCGGCCACCGCGTCGTTGCCCCAGTTGAAAGCGGATTCGTCGAACATCGCGTTGAGCTCACCCTTCAGGACGCCTTCGAACTTGGGCGTTCCGGGGTGGGGAATGCCGCCCTCGCGCAGGTCCGCCCCGCCCCATTCGCGCAGGTCTTCCATGGTGAAGCCGGCGGCGGCGCAGAGGTCAAGGAAGGTCTGCGTCAGCCAGTGGTCCGTCTGGCCGCGCAGGCCGACGCGCAGCGGGTAGCGCCGCTCGGCGATGTCTTCGACATATTCCAGCCCGGTGTCGGCGCGGACCATGAACAGGCAGAGGTCGAAGGAAGGAATGACGGCGATGGTGCGGACAGGCTGGGGCTCGGTGAACGGCGCGTTGCCGCGATAGGCGACGCTCAGCGCCGAGGACGGATTGGTGATGGCAAGGGTGGACGTGCCCGCGACCACCTCCGCGACCCCGGCATTGGTGGCGGAACCGAAAAGGGCGACCGGCCAGCCCTCGGT
>Ga0224512_10002410_pt1 | contig 17168 bp, 16 predicted proteins | sample SF_May12_sed_USG_4_FD_169103 | JGI IMG/M metagenome (GOLD analysis project Ga0224512, IMG submission 169103) | Sediment microbial communities from San Francisco Bay, California, United States - SF_May12_sed_USGS_13 | ecosystem: Environmental > Aquatic > Marine > Sediment | place: USA...
CGAGGCCGAGGACTGCGGTGACGGTGACCAGACCGACCGTCGTGACCGAAGCGATGCGGAGTCCGGCGATAATGGCCGGTAGTGCCAGGGGCACTTCCATCCGCCAGAAGCGGGCGCGCCGGGTGTACCCCATTCCGTCGGCTGCTTCCAGCACGCTGGCCGGCACGCCATCGATACCGGCAACGATGTTGCGCACCAGAATCAACAGCGTGTAGGACGTGAGGGCGATGACGGCGTTGGTCTGCGTGAGGCCGACGAACGGCACGAGCAGAGCGAACAGGGCCAGCGAGGGAATGGTGTACAGCAACCCGGTGAACCACGTAATCGGTCGATAGGTCCAACGCCATCGCAGTGCCAGGACGGCGAGACCTACCGAGATCACCAACCCGATGGCCACCGAAGTGGCAGTCAGGCTCAGGTGTTCCCAGGTCCTCTGCCAGATCTGACCCGAATTCCGGGTGATCCAGCTCCAGTCGATGAGGGCTTCTGCGGTCACCGGGATGGTCATTCGCCGATCTCCCCGGCGATGGCCTCGACGTCCAGCATGCCCTGGTAGACGTCACCGTCGAGTACGACCGCGGTGCGGGCGTGTCCGGTGACGACCGCGTCGAGCGCCTCGCGCAGCGACGAGTCACAACTGAGCGAGACGGCGAATGGCTTCGGTGTCACCGAGGCGGGAGAGCCGCCTTGCAGCTCCCCGGCGTCGACCCAGCCCAAGAGCCGGGAGCCATCCAGGATCCCCAACCAGTCGACACCGTGCTCCCTCATGACACGCTGCGCCTCCGCTGAACTGGCGGCCCTGTCCACGACCGGCCCGCGCTCGAGAGCCACGGAACTGACCGGCAACAAGGCGAGACGCTTCAGGCCGCGTTCGCCACCGAGGAACTCCTCCACGAACGAGTTGGCCGGTTGGCTCAGGATGGTGGCCGGAGTGTCGTACTGCTCGAGTACGCCTCCAACATTGAGGATGGCGATGCGCGTACCGAGCAGGATTGCCTCATCGATGTCGTGGGTGACGAACACGACCGTCTTACCCAGCTCTTTCTGCAGGGCGAGGAACTCGCGCTGGAGGTTCCCGCGGACGATCGGGTCGACAGCACCGAACGGCTCGTCCATGAGCAGCACCGGCGGGTCGGCCGCCAGCGCCCGTGCCACTCCGACTCGCTGCTGCTGGCCGCCGGACAACTCGCTGGGATATCGGGACAGCATCTCGGACTCCAACCCGACGACCTCGATCAACTCTGCGACGCGGCGTTCGATGAGATCCTCATCCCAGCCGAGCAGCCGGGGAACGGTCGCCACATTTTGCGCAATCGTGCGGTGCGGGAACAGTCCGATCTGCTGGATCACGTACCCGATCGATCGTCGCAGTTCATGGACCGGCACGGACATGGCATCCATGCCGTTGATTTCGATCGATCCGGCGGTGGGCTCGATGATGCGGTTGATCATCTTGAGGGTGGTTGTCTTACCGCACCCGGACGGACCCACCAGCGTCACGAACTCACCACGGGCCACTTCCAGGTCGAGCCGGTCGACAGCAGGTTCTGAGGTTCCCGGGTAGTGCTTGGAGACACCCTCCAGCTTGATCATGATGTCGCGCGCGGCGGCCTCCGGTGTCATTTGCCGAACCCTAGAGGCTCGGGCGTGCTTCTTCTCGGGCCGTCGAAGACACGGCTATCCGAAGGTCCGGAGCTCTGTCAGGAGCCGATCGATCTCATCGGGGGTGGTGTAGTGGGTGAATCCGATTCGTACGAGGCCGCCCGAGTCGATGCGCCCGAGCGCCTCCATGACACCGACGGCGTAATAGTGGCCGTCCCAGACGAAAACACCCCGCTCGCCGAGGCGGCTCGCCACAGCAGAGGCGGAAACGCCGTCGACATCGATGGCGAACGTCGGCGCCCGGTCGGCAACGTCAGGAATCCCATAGAGCGTGATGTGCTCCATGTCTTCGATCCCGTCCAGAAAACGTCTGCTCAAGGCCATCTCGTATTCGCGGATCCGTTGCATGGCGGAGACGAGTTGCGAGCGACGATCCGGGCCTTCCCCAAGCCCGGCGAGGTAGTCAACGGCAGCAGTCACCCCGGCCAGACTCTCGAAGCTCTGGGTACCCGTCTCCCATTTCCCGGGACCATCCGCCGGAGCCGGACGCACCTTGTACGCGGTGAGCGACTGGAGGTGTTGGGCCTTGCCGAAAAGGCACCCGGTGTGCGGGCCGAAGAACTTGTAGGCGGACGCCACCAGGAAGTCACAATCGATCTGCTGCACGTCGATTGGCCCGTGCGGGGCAAAGTGGACTGCGTCGACGTAGCTGAGCGCTCCGACCGAATGCGCCAGTTCGGTGACCGCCCCGACATCGACGATGGTGCCTACTGCGTTCGAGGCATGAGTCACCGCAATCAGCCGGGTCCGATCGGTGAGTGCGCGCCTGATCGAAGCCAGGTGGATGTCGAAGATTGTGGTGTCGAAGGGCACCACCTTCACGGAGACCCCCCGATCCTCTGCAGCCATGACCCAGGGAGTCCGGTTGGCGTCGTGGTCGAGGGCGGTGACGATGATCTCGTCGCCCGGTTGCCACGTGTTGGCGAGGGCGCGACTGACGGCGAACGTAAGGCTGGTCATGTTCTGGCCGAAGACGATTTCGTTTGGCGAGGCTGCTCCGAAGAAATCGGCGACAGCCGCCCGTGCGTCGGCGGTCGTCTGGATTGCGAGCACCCCCGCATCGAATCTCGGACTCAGGTTGGAGACGCCCCGCTCGAGGACGCCGGCCATCGCATCGATGACGGATCGGGGCACCTGGGTGCCACCCGGTCCGTCCAGATAGACCGCCTGGGAGCCGGCCACTTCGCGTCGAAGTGCAGGGAATTGAGCGCGTACGGATGCAGTGTCGATCACGGTCGCCAACCTAGTCGGACCCCTCCGCACGGCGGCGAGAGATCCACCGTCAAGAATCGTCCTTACCGGGCATCAACGACTGAAAGATGCAGAACTGGGCGCCCTGGGGATCCTCCACGATCGCGAACCGTCCGTTCGCCCCCGTGTCCATCGGGCCGACAACGGTGGCTCCGAGGCTACGAGCCAGAGCCGCCGAGGCGGCCGCATCGGCCACAGAGAAGTAGACGAGCCAGTGGTCCGGTAGATCCGGGGGCAGGTCGGGCCGGATCTCGAACGCACCGCCGATCATTGTCCCGTCCAGCCGAAACACCACATAGGGGGGTCCTTCGTCGGTCTGGACTTCGGCATCCCACTCGAACATGCGGGTATAGAAGTCGATAGCCACGTCGAGTCGCCGGGTGTTGAGCTCGTTCCAGATCAGTGAGACGGGTTTGTCGAATCGTTCGGCTCCGATGTGCTCCCCTTCTTGCCACAGGGAGACGATGGCACCGTTGGGATCCGCAATGATGGCCATGCGCCCGGCCGCGAACACGTCGGTCGGGGCCACCTCCAGGGTCGCCCCGAGGCCGACTGCGCGTGCCGAAGCCACCTCGACGTCGGTCACGGTCACGTAGGAGGCCCAGGCCGAAGATGCCCCTGCCCCGATGGCCGCTTCGGTCATCTCGCCGAGGCCGGCGACCATGGCGCCTCTATCGGAGAATGTGGTGTAGGCGATGTCGGGAGTCACCCAGAGCTCAGCCGTCGTCCACCCGAAGAGCCGCTCGTAGAAGTCCTGGGCGGCGACCCGGTCCCGCGCCGAGAGATCTACCCATCGAAATCTGCCCTCGCGTCCGGTCATGGCCTCATCATGTGTCGGATTCTACGAAGAAGCCGGTTGCCGGCGCCGGGGTAGGGTGTGACGATGTCGGATCTGGCAATCACGGTCGAGCAGGGTATCGGCACGGTCCGGTTCGACCGACCCGCCAAACGCAACGCCCTCACCGGGGACATGATGGTGCGTCTCGGCGCCGCCATCCCGGCGGTCATGGACCAGGGAGCCCGGGTCGTCCTGGTCACCGGAGGGCCAGATATGTTCACGGCAGGCGCCGACCTCTCCGAATTCACGAACAGCGAGGCAGATCTCGAAGTTGAGGAACGCCTGGCGGCTGCCGCCGATGCCCTCGCCGCCGCCCCCGTACCCACGATTGCCGCCATCGAAGGGCCCTGCCTCGGGGCGGGGGTCGAACTGGCTCTTGCGTGTGATGTGCGCGTCGCCGGGAGAGGCGCCTTCTTTATGATCCCGGCGACGAAGTTCGGGATCCTGTACAGGCCGGAGGGCGTAACACGGATCGAACGCGCTCTGGGATACCAGACTGCCGCCCGGTTGTTCCTCCTCAATGAGCGGCTCCATGCCGAGGATGCCTGGGCCGCTGATGTCGTTGGTGTCCTCACCGACACGGGAGAGGCCTACCGCGTTGCGCATGGCCTGGCCGTCCATGCGGCCTCGTTGCACTCCGGGTCGGTGGAGGCGACCAAACGGCTGATGCGTGAGATCCACACCGGCGAGCCTTCCGGGGAGGACTGGGATGAGGTCCGCCGAAACCTGGCCCGGGGGCCCCGGAACGCTTGAGGTCCCTGCTCACTCGCCGGGCAGCGGCCAGCCATTCATGGCGCAGCCATCCAAACCCTTGGTTTGCTGTATCATCACCGGGGCAGGAGTCCCTACTTCCGGGCACTCGACATGGTTGTGCCCGAAGGCGTGGCCGACTTCGTGGTTGACGACGTAGATCCGGTACTCGTCGAGCGCGTCCGCGTATTCGGCGATTCCGACCTCCCAGCGCCACACATTGATCATGGCTCGACCATCTGCCCAGCAGGAGAAGATGCCGTTGGTCTTGAGCGGGGCGCAGTAACTGTCGGTGGTGTCCGGGGAGGCCAGAACAACGTCAAAGTCGCCTGTGTCGTCGTCGACGCGTTGTAGCGCAAAGCCTCCCAATCCACCCCAACTGCGTTCGTCGCCGAGCACGCGTTCGACGAAGGCTGCGAAACACTCGGGGTCGGCTCCCAGCCCGTCTTCGACCGCCACCCGGTACGGCCGGACGGGGTCCGACGAGGACGGCTCCCCCGAGCCGGCAACCGTGACCAGTCGTCCGGTGGGTCGACCAGGCACACCCGTCAAACAGGTAGCGGGGTCGAGTACGGGAATTGCGGTGTCGGTCGTGGATGTGGTCGACGCTGCCGTCGGCGCGGTGGTGCCTCGAGTTGTCGTCGACCCGGGCTCGACCGGGTCTGCCGGGGTCGACTCTGCGGCCGTGTCCGGGGTGGAGGTGTCGGCTGTGGCAGACGTCGTCCGGGCGGCCACCACCGTGTTGGACGTGTCCTCTGGAGGCGGACGCCGGAGCATGGCAACGGCACCGATCGTGACAAGCACGACTGCCAGGAGCAGCACTGCGGCGCGGGGTGTGGATTCGGGTCGCACGGACAGGCAGCCTACGTCACTCGCCGGGCGGAGGCGAGCGGGTGGATACGATGATCGTATGGCAGTGATTCCGTTCTACGGAACTTCCCACCCGGAGATCTTTGCGATCGAGAGATCTTCCATGGACCGGTCGGGAGCGGTTCTGGGGGCGCTCGATGGCGTGCTCGGCGACGGGTATGTGGCCGAGCGCCTGGAACGGCCGTCTCGCACCATCGTCAGGTTGGAACCCGCCAGGGGGATGCGCGATCAGGGAGGACCCGGCCTCTGGGTGGGCGGCGATGTCGAGCGCCTTCCGTTCGGCGATGCCGCATTCGATTGCGCCTACGCGACGTGGGCCTACTTCTTTCCAGGGTTTCACGATGTCCGGCCGGGTCTCGCCGAACTGGACCGGGTGGTTCGCCCGGGCGGGATCATCGCGATCGTTGACAACCTGGGGGACGACGATCTCGTCCGATACACCCGTTTCCCGACCGGGACCGATGTTGCCTTCTGGCGAGAGAACTCGTTCACCATCGCCGAGATCGAGACGGAATTCGCGTTCGAGTCGTCGGCAGATGCCGGCCGGTTGCTGGGCTTCTACGCGGGGGAACCGGTGGCAAGCCCCATTCCGCTAGAGGTGTCGTTTCGTGTGGCGCTCGCCACGCGACCCGCCCGGACGGTTGAATCCGATGTTTGATATCATCTCCGGATGTACCGTCGCGGTGGCATTCTCCTCCTGACTGCGAGCACCGCCTTCCTAGTGTGGTCTCTGGCGATCTCGTCCGTCTCCATGGATGTCGGGTACGACTGGGACGAAGACCGCAACGTTCAGGTCAAAACTCAGGAGTGCGGACCGGCCATCCCGGTCGTGCTGGGGAATCTCGATCCGTCTGTGCCCGGGTTCCGGACCGCCCAGGATTGCCGTACCTCGGCGTGGGCCCGCATCGTGTTCAACGGTCTGCTGGGCCTGATCGGAGCGGGGATCGGTGTCTGGGCGATCCGGCGTGGTGGGCACATCCCGAACGCGCCTTCGGAAGCCCTGCGCAGCCTCCCATCGACGAGTGGAGAGCTTCGTGCCAAGCAAGATCTCGGCCAGGATGTTAACGATCGTTAACAGCTCGCTGGTAGTCTGCCGACATGGCCAAACAGGAGCAACTACCGGCACGTGACGGGGTGCTCACCGTAGGTCCCGGTGTGCGGCGTGTTCAGTTACCGGTGAGATTCACAGGACTCGGCCACGTCAACATGTACGTCCTCGAAGACGCCAGGGGCGTGACGCTCGTCGACCCCGGGTTACCAGGGAGGGCCACCTGGGCAGCCATTCGCAGAGGCCTGCGGCAGGCGGAAGTGCCTCTCGAGAGGGTCCATACGGTGCTCGTAACACATTCCCACCCGGATCACTTCGGAGGCGTTGCCCGACTGCTGGCCTCGACGCCCGCCCGCATGCTGGCCCACGGCAGGTACCGGACATGGTGGAAGCCGCACGGTCATCTCGACCTCGACCTGTCCGACGAGGAACAGGCCATCGAAGAGGTCGCCCGGCGGGGCAACCACCCGTGGGGAGATCCGGAGCAGACCAGGGGACTGAGGGCCGCCTTCCGGGGAATGGGTCCCCGGAACCTGGCTCTAGGCGCCATCCGCTCTCCGGCACCCACCGTTCGTGTCGAAGATGGCGACACGATCGAAATGGCCGGCAGAGCATGGCAGGCCGTACATACCCCCGGCCATACGGGGGACCACCTGTGCGTGTTCGACCCGGAACAGGGACTTCTTCTGTCCGGTGATCACGTGCTGCCAACCATCACCCCGCACGTGGGAGCCATCGGTGCGGGGCTTGACCCGCTGGGTTCCTATCTCGATTCGTTGGCGAAGGTCGCCGGACTCGACGGCGTGCGCCTCGTGTTGCCTGCCCACGGCGATCCGTTCGAGTCCATCGCCGGGCGGACGGGCCAGATCCGGCAACACCACGAATTGCGACTTGCTCAATTGCGTGACGCCCTCAGGGCTGGGCCGGCGAGCACCCGGGAACTTGCCCGTTCGATCTATCCCGAGCGCCATTGGGGGTTTCTGGCAGAGTCGGAGACGTACGCACATCTCGTCCACCTCGAACGTACAGGGCTTCTGCAGCGGATCGCCCGTTCCGGCGGGCCTCCCGTCTTCGAGATCGTCCCCTCCTGAGCCTGGCCTAGGGTGACAGGATGTCTTACCCCGAACCACCGCTCCATGCCGATGAGTTCACCATGCTGGCCGCATACCTCGACTACTACCGGGCGGTCGTCGAGGACAAGGCGTCGGGCCTCCCGGACGCCCAAATCGCGGAACGGCACCCTCCCTCCAGTCTGAGCCTCGGGGGCATCGTCCACCACCTCGCTCTCGTCGAGGAGTGGTGGTTCCGGCAGTGCTTCCTTGGCGAGGATGCGGTGGAGCCATGGCTGAGCGCTCCCTGGGACGACGACCCGGACTGGGACTTCACCTTCGCAGACCAACTCCACGGCGAGACGATTCTCGGGCGCTACCGCGAGTCGTGTGAGCGGAGTCGCCAGGCAGTGGCGTCCCGCCCTGATCTCGCCACGCCATCTGTGCGGGCGAACAAAGAAGGGGAGCATTGGTCGCTCAGATGGATCCTTGTGCACATGATCGAAGAAACCGCCCGCCACGCCGGCCACGCCGACCTGATTCGCGAGTCGATCGACGGTGAGACGGGTGACTTCCGCGCATAGCAGCCGCCCTGGCGGCGCCGGGGCGAGCCACTAGCGTGTGCGCATGCGTGAGGGAGAACCGTTCGTCATTCAGTTCTACAAGAACCCACGCCACCTCCATTGGCGGCTCGACCATCGCTGGCTAGGGGAAGACGAATTCGGCATCTGGAGCGCCGGCCTCAGTGGAGACCTCATCCAGAAGGGACTCGAGGCGGCACGTTCCCGCCAGAAACCCGCTCTGTGTCTCACGCCACCCGGCGCGTGGTGGGTGGCAAGTTGGGTGCCCGATCATGAGAAGAGCACGCTGTTCGTCGACGTGACCAGCCCTGTCGAGATCGGTAACGGCAGGGCAGAAATGGTCGATCTGGATCTCGACGTGGTGCAGGCCCGTGACGGCACCCTCTACATCGAGGATGAGGACGAGTTCGAGCATCATCAGGTGCTCCTCGACTATCCCGCCGAGTGGATCCGCCAGGCGGTGGCCGTCACCGATGAGGTGATGCTGGCCATCGAAGCCAACCACGAGCCCTTCGCGTCCGTGTGGCTGGCCTGGTTCCAGCGGGCGCTCTCGCTCCCGTAGAAGGACTCACGCCTCGTCGATCACCACGAGGACCTGGTCCGGTTCCACCTGATCTCCCGGCGACACCGTAACGGCGCCGACGGTGCCGTTCGTTGGTGACACGATGGCATGTTCCATCTTCATGGCCTCGATGATGAGCAGCTGGTCGCCGACCTCGACCACATCACCGGGTGACACGTCCACCGAGACGACCTTGCCGGGCATCGGCGCAGTGAGTGACCCCGCCAGGTGTTCCGTGTGGGCCACGGGAAAGCGGGGGAGTTCGACCAGACGCGAGGAACCATCCGGGCTGTCGACGAACCAGATATCTCCCACGCGATGGGTGCGGAACAGAGACCGGCGGCCGTCGATGGCGAGGTCGACTTCGCCCGGCTCCTGACCGTGTACGACCACGGTGCCAAACGCGTGCCCTCCGGCGGCAGCCTCGACCCCGTCCCGACCGAAGCGGTACTCGACGTCGATGGTCTCTCCTCCATCGTCGAATGAGACCTCCTGGCTCTGGGAAGGGCTGTTGCGCCACCCGCTCGGCACGGATGCCAGCGCCCCGGTCGCCTGTCGACGAGCTGCCTGGCCGGCCAGGGCTGCTGCCAGGGCGTGGCGGCGGCGGGCCTCGGAATCGGCGAGCGGGGTTGCCATTTCGGCCGGCGGGTGGTGCTCGAGAAAACTGGTGTCTGCCGACCCGTCGGCGAAGTCCGGGTGGAGGAGGATTCGCACGAGGAGATCCCGGTTGGTCGTTACACCGTGGATCTGAGCAGTCCGTAGTGCGTGCACCAGTCGCCGGATCGCCTCGGGTCGATCAACTCCCCGGGCGATGACCTTGGCGATCATGGGGTCGTAGTGGATGGACACCTCTGAGCCGTCGACTACCCCCGCGTCGGTTCGTGCGCCGTCGATCCGGAACCGATGGATCGTGCCGGTCGAGGGTAGGAAGCCGTTGCGGGGATCTTCCGCATAGAGGCGTGCTTCGATGGCGTGGCCCGACAGCGTGGCGGACCGGACCTCGTCCGGTATCGCGGCTCCGGCGGCGAGCGTCAGTTGGAGCCGCACCAGATCGAGACCGGTGACGAGTTCGGTGACCGGGTGCTCGACCTGGAGGCGCGTGTTCATCTCGAGGAACCAGAACTCGCCGTCAGAGAGAAGGAACTCGACGGTTCCGGCCCCCACGTAGCCCACCGCCTGCCCGGCGGCGACGGCAGTGGCGCCCATGCGGGACCGGAGCTCATCCGTGACCGCAGGTGAAGGAGCCTCCTCGATGATCTTCTGATGTCGCCGCTGGACCGAGCAGTCGCGCTCGAACAAGTGGACGACCGTGCCCTCCGTGTCCCCGAAGATTTGAACCTCGACGTGGCGCGGTCCGACCAGGTACTTCTCGAGGAAGACGCGTCCGTCTCCGAACGCGGCTGTCGCCTCGCGGGCGGCGGCCTGTATGGCCGAGCCGAGCGAGGCAGCATCATCAACGATCCTCATCCCCTTTCCGCCGCCGCCGGCGGTGGCCTTCACGAGGACCGGGAAGCCGATGTGCTCGGCGGAACGGGCAGCGCCGTCGAGATCGTCGGGTGTGATTTCCGCGGAGGGCAAGGTCGGAACGCCGGCGGTCTCCATGATCGACTTGGCTTTGAGCTTGTCTCCCATCGTTTCGATGGCGTCGGGCGTCGGTCCGACGAACAGCAACCCGGCGGCCAGACAAGCGCGGGCGAAGTCGGCACTCTCGGCCAGGAACCCGTAGCCCGGATGGACGGTGTCGGCCTCTACCCGAAGCGCACAGTCGACGATGGCCGGGATGTTGAGGTAGGTATCGATGGCCGAAACACCGTCGAGGGCGACCGACTCGTCTGCGTCCTGCACGAACGGAGCATCGGCATCCGCCTCCGAGTAGACAGCAACGGTGGCGATGCCCATCTCGCGGGCCGTACGCATGATCCGGCGGGCGATCTCCCCGCGATTCGCGATAAGGAGTTTGGTGATCATTCGAGGTCGGAGGCTAGCCGGGTAGCCACCGGCAAGGGTCGGCGTGAACCGGTGTGGTCCGTTCTGCGACGAGGACGGCGTCGGTGGGAGGAGAGTTCTTCGGGCGCGCCGGGCCTCAGCGGACCGGTCCGGGGATGGCGCCGACCGGAGTGGTGACGTCATTCACGAGGGACGGCCCGTTCACCCGGATCGCCAGGGCGGTCGATACGGCCTGAATCGAAGCAAGGACGCCGTCGCTGATCACGTCGGCGCCGCCGACGATGAGAATGACCGTCGGCTTCAGACGGACGATTTCGGCCAGGGTCGCGTCGGAGATGGTGGTGGATTCGGTCAGCAGCACGGGAGCCAGCCCCGGGCGCGCTCCCGGGACCACCGGTGTCAGTGCGTTGGTGAGGGCGGGAGCCAGGACTACCGAGGTCGACCCGGTCGGATACACGGCCGCAGACAACTCCGCGGCAACGTCCGCCCGGTCGCGTCCGGGGATCGTGGGAAACGCGGCAGGAGTTGCCGCCATCAACGAGTGATAGGGGTTGATTGCTGTCCCGTCAGGGCGGTGCAGCTCGAAATGCACGTGCGGCAGTGTGTGTTCGGCGTTGCCGCTGTCTCCGACCCATCCGATGAGTTGGCCGGCTTCGACCCGTGAGCCTTCTGTGATGCCTGGCGCGAAGCCCCACCCGCTGCCGTCGTCGGTTCCGGGAGTGTCATTGTTGAGGTGGATGTACCAGGACTCCCAACCATCATCATGAACGATCCCGAGGGCACAGCAATCCTTGCGTCCTCCGTCGTGTACCCAGTCGACGACTCCGTCGGCGGCCGCAACGACCGGCAGCATCTTGTCGGCCATGATGTCGGTGCCCCGATGGCGGCGTCCACCCGACCGGGCATTGCCCCAGGTGTTGTCGAACTGAACGGCGCCTACGACCGGAAACACCATGTCGTAGACAGTGGCTGCTTTGGCGGGAGCCGGGATTGAGAGGAGACCGGCGACGAGCGCGAGCACAAGTGTGATGCGGGTAAGCATGGGATCAGGGGAAGTATCGGCGGATCAGGGGTGTTTCTTGAGTGGTCGGCGGGCCAACCGGGGGTTCTTGCGCTCGCAAGGTTGGCGAGATCGCCTCTCCAGGGCAAATCGCCCGAGTCGTTTTCGGGCCTCGCCGGCCCGTCACATCCGGAACACACCGAAGGCGTCTGCCCCTTTGACCGGTCCGCTATGGACTGCAGACAGGGCCATCGCCAGCACCGTCCGGGTGTCGCGCGGGTCGATCAACCCGTCGTCGCGAACCCGTCCTGTCGAGAAGAGGGCCAGTTCTTCGCGCTTGATCTGGTCGCGAATCACCGTCTTTTGCGCCTCGAGCACTTCCTCGTCGACTTCCAGGCCCCGCGAGGTGGCGGCCCCTCTCCCGATGATGTCCATGACCCCGGCCAGTTGTTCGGCGCCCATGACTGCGACTTTGTGGCCCGGCCAGCCGAACACAAACCGGGGATCGTACGATTTGCCGCCCATGCCGTAGTTGCCGGCGCCGTATGACGATCCCGCCATGAGCACGATGTGGGGCACCTCGGAGTTGGCGACCGCATTCACCATCTTCGAGCCGTCCTTGATGATCCCCCGCTGTTCGTAATCCTTGCCGACCATGTAGCCGGTTGTGTTGTGGACGAACATCAACGGGATATCGTGTTTGTTCGAGAGTTGGATGAATTCGGTGGCCTTCTCGGCCTCCTCGCTGAACAGGACGCCCTGCTGGTTGGCGAGAATCCCAACGGGGAAGCCATGGATGAACGTCCAGCACGTCAGCAACGACGTCCCGTAGAACTGTTTGTAATCGTCGATGTCGGATCCGTCGACGATCCGGGCGAGGACCTGGCGCATGTCGAAAGGGGTCTTCAGGTCCTGAGACACGATGCCGAGTAACTCGTCGGGATCGTGCAGCGGTTCGCTGGTCGAGCGAGTCGGGCCGTATCCCTGCTTTCGCCAGTTGAGGTGGTCCACGATCTGTCGGCCGATGCGAATCGCGTCGTACTCGTCAACGGCGAAGTAGTCGGACAGGCCCGAGACCTTGGAGTGCATCTCGGCTCCGCCGAGTTCCTCGTCCGTCGATTCCTCACCGGTGGCCATTTTGACCAGCGGCGGTCCGCCAAGGAACACCTTCGCCTCGTCTTTGACCATCACGGAATAGTCGGACATGCCGGGGACGTAGGCGCCACCCGCCGTCGAACTGCCGAACACCAGCGAGATCGTGGGAATGCCCTTTTTCGACATGCGCGTGAGGTTACGAAACCACTTGCCCCCGGTGATGAAGACGTCTGCCTGGCGGGGGAGATCGGCACCCCCCGACTCGGTCAGGTTGATGAGTGGCATGCGGTTCTCGAGGGCTATGTCCTGGGCGCGGAGCGACTTCGCCAGCGAGTAGGGGTTCGACGACCCGGCCTGCATCGTCGGGTCGTTGGCCGAGATCACGCACTCCACCCCGTTGACCACACCGATCCCTGTGACGAGGTTGGCGCCGATCAGGTACTCGGTACCCCACGCCGCGAGCGACGATAGTTCGAGGAACGGCGAGTCACGATCGATGAGGAGCTCGATGCGTTCCCTCACCTGGAGCTTGCCCCGATCACGGTGACGCTGCACGTACTTGGGTCCTCCGCCCGCTCTGGCTGTCTCGAGCAGCGTCTCCATCGTGGCCAGATGGTCGAGCATGGCTGCCCGGTTGGCCCGATAGGTCTCCGAGTGGGGGTCGATCGTTGAGGTGATCGGCGGCATGCAGGCGAGGTTAGCCACCCGCGAGCGGCAGTCGCTGCGGCCCGGTCATGGACATCGACGACGACGGCGTAGGATCGGTTGGTGGAACTCGTCGAAGTCTTTATGTATCTGGATGCCGGAGAGGCCGAAATCGCCCGGGCACGACTCGAGTCGGGCGGCATCGAGGCGAAGGTTTTTGTTGAGAACCTCGGAGGAGAGGGGCCTCGACAGGGCCGGCTGATGGTTCCCGCCGACGATGTGGGCGAAGCCTGCGACGTGCTCGATCTGACCGTGCCTGCTCCCATCCGGACGTCTGCTCTTCAACGGTGGACGGTTCCGCTGCTCGTCGCGCTCCTGCTCGTCGCCGTCGCCGGTACCCTCGCCGGCGTCACGCGGCTGTTCTGACTGGTACAAAGGGCGCCATGAATCTCCTCTTTGCCGATGTTGTGCCCGGGGCCCACGTCGCCCGGCTCCGGGACGCCGGCCACACCTGCACCGTGGACCCTGGACTGGGGCCGGACACCCTGCTCGACGCGATAGAAGGCACCGAGGTGCTGGTCGTTCGCTCCACCCGGGTCCCGGCCCCCGTGTTCGCTCGCGCCGACGCGCTCGGATTGGTCATACGAGCCGGGGCAGGCACCAACACCATCGATCTCGAGGCGGCCTCGGCGGCAGGCGTGTTCGTCTCCAACGTGCCGGGGATGAACGCCATTGCAGTGGCCGAACTGGCCATGGGTCTGATCCTGTCCCTCGATCGTCGCATACCCGAATCGGTCGCCGACCTGCGGGCCGGGAAGTGGCGCAAGAACGAGTACTCCCGCGCCGACGGCTTGGCCGGTAAGACTCTCGGCGTCGTCGGCCTCGGCGAGATCGGTCTGGCAGTTGCCGAGAGAGCCGGCGCCTTCGGTATCGACGTGGTTGCGGTCCAGCGGGCGGGACGATCAAACGCCATCACGAAGAGAGCGGCCGATGCGGGCATCAGGTTTGTGGCCTCGGACGCCGACATGCTGTCACAAGCGGACATTGTGTCCCTGCACGTTCCTCTCAATGACGAAACCCGCGACCTCGTCGACGAGGACTTCCTGGCGATGTGCCGGGACGGAACCTGGATCATCAACACAAGTCGCGGCGAAGTGGTCGATGAGGACGCCCTGCTGGTTGCCCTCGACGAGCGTGGGATGCGGGCCGGTCTCGATGTCTTCAAGGATGAGCCCGCCTCGGGTGAGGCGCCCTTCACGTCGCGCCTGGCCGCCCACCCTTCGGTGGTGGGCACACATCACATCGGGGCGTCCACCGAACAGGCCCAGAAGGCGATTGCCGACAACGTTCTGGCGATCATCGAGGCGTATGCGCAGGGCGTGGTCACGAACTGCGTCAACCTCGAGACCCGGCCGCTCGGTACCTGCTCTCTGGTGGTCCGCCACAGAGATCGGGTCGGGATTCTCTCCGAGGTGCTGGCGGTTCTGAGGTCGGCCGAGGTCAATGTTGCCCAGATGGACAACCGGATCTTTCGAGGTGCGCCGACCGCCGTGGCAACCATTCGAGTCAGCCGCCACGTTGATGACCACCTCGCCGACGAACTCCGCGGGCTGCACGATGTGCTGGCCGTAACCGTGAACAAAGAGGAGTAGAGATCATGCGCGTCCACAACTTCAGCGCCGGCCCTTGCACCCTCCCGCTCGAGGTGCTCGAGGAGGCTCGGCAGGAATTCGTCGATTACCACGGTGCCGGAATGTCGCTCATCGAGATGAGCCACCGCTCGAGCGCCTATGACCAGGTCCATCACGAGGCCATGGATCTCGCCAGGTCCGTGTTCGGGGCCCCGGACGACTTCGACGTCCTCTTCATCGGGGGCGGCGCCACCCTCCAGTTCGCCATGATCCCTCTCAATCTGCTTGGTGCGGGAAGGCGGGGCGCCTATGCCGATACGGGCGAGTGGGCATCACGAGCGCTGGAGGACGGAGCGTTTTGTGGCGACGTGTATGCGGCGTGGGAGGGCGAAGAGCACGGCTATCTGCGAACGCCGACGGACGCCGAACTGCGGATCGAGGACAACACCCGCTACCTCCACATCACCACCAACGAAACCATTGGCGGCATCCGGTATCCGGACTTTCCCGATGTCGGCGTTCCCCTGGTCGGCGACATGTCGTCGGAGTACATGAGCCGGCCCATCCCCTGGGACCGCTTCGATGTCGTGTACGGCGGGGCCCAGAAGAACCTCGGTCCGGCAGGTGTCGACATCACGTTCGTCCGGCGGTCCATTCTCGCCGAGACGAATCGCGATCTCGCCGCCTATCTCCGCTTCGACGTGCACGCATCGAAGGACTCCATGTTCAACACGCCGCCGGTGTTTGCGATCTACATGGTGGGCAAGGTTCTTCGCTGGGTTGCCGGTCAGGGGGGCGTCGAGGTCATGCAGGCCAATGCCTCAGCCAAATCGGGTCGGATCTACCGGGCCATCGATGCGCCGGGCGGCTTCTATCGCTGTCCGGTCGAGGTGCGCAGCAGATCGCACATGAACGTCGTCTTCAGGTTGCCGTCAGAAGATCTCGAGGCCCGATTCATCTTGGAGGCGGCCGGTCGGGGCCTGGTCAATCTGAAGGGTCATCGCAGCGTCGGAGGTGTGCGTGCGTCGATCTACAACGCCATGCCGGAGGAAGGCGTCGTCGAACTGGTCGATTTCATGGAGGAGTTCAGGGCGGCTCACGGCTGATGGTGCAGTTTCAGCCGATTGAGGCGTCCCTCGTGGACGGGCCGGTCGCAGCGCGCGTGGCGATTCCGCCGTACGACTCTCTCACGCCACAGCAGCGATCAGAGCTCGCCGGTGCAGAGCCGCTCAGCTTCCTCCATGCCCTGCCCTCCGGGGACGACGACGCCGGACGCGTCGAAGCCGTCGCCGGATTGGAGCGACTGGTGTCGCATGGCGTGTTCGGCCCGGAGCAGGCCGGTTTCTTCGTGTATCGATTCGGAGATCGGACCGCCAGCCAGACCGGACTCGTCGGAGGTGTGGCCATCGACGACGTGATCGACGGGGTCGTGCTTCCCCACGAACAGGTCAGGCCCGACCGCGTAACAGGGTTGGTGGACTATCAAGAGGCGGTCGGGGCTTCGTCGAGCCCCGTGGCCATGACCTACCGTGCGACCTCACGCCTCGACAACCTCGTGGCTCGCATCACCGCCCGGGCTCCCGATCTTCACTTTGCTGCCGGCGACGGCGTCGCCCAAACCGTGTGGCGGGTTGAAGAAGAGGCATCCGAGGTGGCGGCCGCCGCTCGTGAGGTGACCCACGCCTACATCACGGACGGTCATCACCGTGTCGCAGCTGCGGTCGAGATCGCCCATCGCCGGCGCCTGGCCGGGCAGGCGCCGGGACGGGCGGGTCAGCTTCTGAGTGTCCTGTTCCCCGATCACGACCTCCGCCTGCACGGTTTTCACCGTCTCGTCGTTCCGTTCGACCCGATCGACGGGTTGCTCCGAGATCTCGGTCCTCAGGATCTGGTGGCTGTGCCCATCGAGGACCTTCGACCGCAAGATCCCGGCTGGTGTGGTCTTCTGGTCGGAGGTCGCAGCTTCCGCTTCCGTCTTCCCGGGAGCGGCGACGTGCTGCCGGACCGTCTCGATCCCAATCGGCTCCAGGACCATGTGCTCGGACCGCTGCTTGGCGTCGTCGATCCGGGCCGCGATCCGAGGCTCGACAATGTACCGGGGACCGTCCCGGTCGATGAGCTGGTCGCCCGGGCATCGGGAGGGGTTGGCTTCGTGCTGCACCCGGTCACGATGGCCGACTTCATGCTGGTGTCGGAGATGGGCGCTTCGATGCCGCCCAAGTCGACGTACTTCAGTCCG